>FZPS01000068.1_pt183 | contig 13456 bp, 3 predicted proteins | sample 1817821 | NCBI WGS metagenome assembly FZPS01 (sample SAMEA104158645, study PRJEB21678) | metagenome | place: Germany | collected 2015-04-21 | reverse complement strand
GGACGGGAGCTAGCTGTTGCGCCATAAATTAATTGATAAGCTCCATCTCTAACTGTTGATTTGTCGCTAAATTCAACAGTGAGATACTCCCTATCTTTAATTGTTACTATATATGAAGTGGTTTTTTCCACGCCGTTTACTGTATAAGAGATATAAATATTTTTGGAAACTTCGTTGCCGTTATTAAGTTCTACGCTCAAGCTATTTATAAAATCGTGGCTATCAATACTTAAACTGCTCAAACCGCTTTCAAGGTCGATAAGCTCACTGGTGTTGTTGTTATAAAAAGCCATTAGTTTGCCGCCGCTTAGGCTAAGTCCTTCGGTGTGGAATTCATAATATACTTGCTTAGGATATTCTATAAGCGCAATGCTAGACAATGTCTTTTGATATATCATAAGCTCTAGCTCTACAAATTTTCCGCCAAAGGAAAAAGTAACAGTGGTAATAAATTGTCCATTAGTAAAGGTAACTGGAGCTGTATGGTCATAGGTTGATTCTAGGTCTGCAAGCTCTATCTTGATTTGGCCATAGTCATTATTAAATTCTCGCCCTTCAGCGTCCACATAATGCGCTGTTATTGTCACTGCTTCAGAATCTAATTGCATACCTTCAATTACGCTTATGGAAGTTTTGTCTGCACTAAGGCCAACTAATACTTTAGGTTTGACATCAACGGAAAAAGTACATTGATACAGCAAATAGCTAAATATAACTGTTTGATTGTGAACAGAGTTACTATCAAAACCGATAAGCTGATACATATCGGAAGAAAGATAATTTGGCTCGTCTTTATAATATTCGTTTAAGTAATAATTATCGGTTTGTCCATTTTCATAAATTATGCTTAACATTGCATCTTTAGGGAAAATTATTTCGTCCACGCTTTCACACGCTGATATTGTGGGCAAAGTCTGGTCGTTTTCCATAAGCATAATACGCTCGGGCAACTTATCAAACCAATATGTTGTATAAGCTATGCTGTCTTGTCCACCGTCTAAAGTATCGTTTATGAGCAAGTTTATAGTAAGGGTAATCTCCTTTTCCATAAAGCTTACGCCATCTTGCCATGTATTGTCATAGCTTGCGGTAAAGGTGAATCTCTCAGTTTCCATATTCTTGTTTATATCATAAATGGTTTGATCGTCTTTAAGAGATATGTACGATACCGCGCCATTGTCATAAGTAATAGCTACGCGTATTCCGTCAAGCGATAAGCTATCTTCTTTAGCGTATCTAAGTTTAGTTGCTTGCTCAACTAGCCTTACGCTTCCTATTTTTCTATCCAAGACATTCACATAAGCGGTAAGAGATAGTCCGTCATAAGTTATAACTACTTTGCCTTGACCTACGCTTAGGTTATAGCTCATAGCCTCTGGCAACATACTAGGCGTAACCTTTACCCTTAACAATGACTGGTCTACCATGTCGTTGTTTTCATATTCTACCAAGATATAAGCATTTTCTTTAATACTAACGGTTTGGCCTTCTATAATGTCATCAAAACCATAACCATTTTCGTCTAAATAGCCATCTTCAAACTTTATTCTAATTATATTATTTGTTACAGTTACTGGAATGGTTATGAATTTGTCATTAGAAACATCGTTGGCATCACCATAATATACCTTGACTTCTTGTATACCTATTTCGGCAAAATAATCGTTTACAATAGTCCACTCGTCGCTGTCAAAATCTTGTACGCTTATATTTGTGCCGTTGGGATATGTCACATCTAATACAAGATTGCTATAATCAAAATATCTGCCTTGCACTCCTGTGGTTTTGTGAGTAGAAGAGGAGCTTATTGCTACTTTTTCTATTCTTTGCAACACTTTAATGTCAAAGCTGTGATATATTGAAGTTTGGAAAGTTACATCTTTATAGGTTAATGTAATAGTTTTGCTTAGAGTAGGTTGGCTTGTAGCATTTTCCCAAACGCTATCTTCAAACATATCGCGAGTAAGCGGAATAATGGGCGTTAGCTCTCCGCTGTTATAGCTAAACTGTATCTCTCCGCCTTCAAGCTTTAGCGTATCGTCTTGCATATATGTGGTGACATTAGGCGCTTTGAAATACTCTACTTTAACTAGCTCTTTTTTTACGACATTAACACTGACAGTTTTAGTTAATTCTGTCCTTCTATCAGCGCTTAAATAAACAAATTTGTAAGTTTTGATTCCAACTTCTGCAGTGGAAAAATTATTATTAAAATCTTTATCTAATTTGACAAAACTATCTTCGTTGTTTGTTAAGAAAGCTTCTGTGTTGCCTTGATGGTCAAGCGCTAAACAACTTCCGTTTGTAAGCCTTATTGAATACTTCCATGTAGTATAATTGATATCTCCAGTCGCTTGGTAATATATAACATCGGGAAGTATAATTATAAGCTCATCTTCTTTAGCTTCAATAACATTAATATCAACATCAAGGGATACCCCTTGCATCTCAAACCTTACTTTATATGTGCCAACTTTATTTATGTCAAATAGAGAACTATCAATATAATTTGTAACTCTTGAGTCATTTAATGCTACATTTTCGGTATCTCCATTGTTATAGATAACACGCATTATGCCCGAACTTAAATCCAAAGTGGCATTTTTTATCTGGTCATTAGGCGCTTTTACAAGCTCAAGTTGTTTTACCCTAACTTCTTCTACGATTACTCCAAAAACTTTTTCCCAGTCGTAATAATTTACAGTAATTTGCACCGCTGAAGCTTGTGTAAATTCCAGATCGTCACTTCCAGGTACTTTTATCTTAAAGTTATTATCCTTGCCATAAATGTCGCTAAATAAAACTTGCGTATTTGTATTGTCGTTATAATAAAGCTTTAATGCTCCGCCTGTAAGGTCTAAACTTTGGCCTACCACATAATTAATTTTATCAGGAGCTATAAGCTCTACTTTTTCAATCTCTTTGCGAATAACTGTTAAAGTTAGCGTTTTGTTTACAGTTTGACCATTTTTTGTATAAGACAAGGTTACTTCTTGTTCGCCTAGGATATTAGGATTAAATCCAGTTATCATATCTTCTGTCACGCTAACTGTTTCTGTAAAGCCATTTGTGTATGTGACATTTATGGTCATGTTAGATGTATCAAGCGTTTGACCTTGCACATATTGCGCTTTATGCTCACTGCCTAGTTCTATTGTTTGAATGGGAGCGTCGGTAACTGTAATTTTTAAGTATCTAGTTTTACCGCCATAAGAAATGGTAAGAATTTGATCACCTACTAATTGAGCGTCAAAGTTGGAAACCATGGTAAATTCAAGCGGTATAATCTCGCTTCTGCCATTTTGATAATAAACTGTAAGCTCGGCATCGTCTAAAATAAAGGCGTCGCCTTTGTAATATGTAGTCTTAGGCAAAGTGCTAATTACAATGCTTTCAACGGGAGACACCCCATCGCTACAGCTTGCCAAGACAAACATACTGGCGATGATTAAGATAATCATGACAATTATCGGGAGTCTTTTTTTCATTTAGGACTGTTCCTCCAAAAGGGCATAATTCACCCTATTTTACTACATATGTTATATTATAACATAGCATAAGGGAAAATTCAATATATAAAAGGGTATAATTAGGTTAAAAAATAATACATTTTTGCCCTATTTTACATAGCTTTTAACTCCCAAAAGGACAAAAAAAACTACACCTAAAAACTTTATTGTTTGCCTCAAATTTTTGCAAAAGTTTTAGTATTTTCTTCTAAAGACGGCAAACAAAATAATACATAATGCAATGCCTGCAAACAAGCTTAAAGATATTATTGCAGATTGTGTTGTATTAATGCCTTTTATGGGGGCAAGCACCACAAAATCACCTAAATCTGTTGTATCAAAGGACAAGTATCCATCTTTTTCCGTAGCTGAAATAACTTGATATACGCCGTCATTAGTTAGTGCCGCCACTACATACTGGTCATGCCCTTTTAAGCTATCGTCCATCTTTATGCTGACATGACTTTCCATAAGCTCTTCTTTTTGTTCATTTATTTTGAGATTAATACGATATGCGCCTATTGGCTTATACTTATCAAGCAGACCAGTGTTGGAATAGTGTTTTTGCAAAGTGTTATTTATTTCTGTAAAAGTAACGCTAGCTAAACTCACTCCTACATTTATAAATTCTAGCTTACAATAAGGACTATAACTGCCTTTAAGGATGAGCAAATTCTCTTTTCCTGATGTAAAGGTAAATTCTAGCACAGGGTTTGGAGTTATGGTAATATAAGAAGAGATATAATTCATCTCATAATATTTACTTACAGCGCCTTCCGCCCTTATCTCATAGTTGGTTGTAGGACGCTTAGGCTCGTTGGGGATAAGCGCAGGATATATTAAAGAATTTTTTTCGTTGTCGTTGCCTAAAAACCCAGAATAAACTATCCTTGGGGTATAGTCTTCCCCTTCTTTTAGAGTAAGGTTATGCTCTCCGTTTAATAGCACGCTAACATCAAGTATACTTTTTTTCAGTTCAAGCGTTACATTCTTAACTAAATAGCTATTGCCTAAATAATCAAAAAGCACATTAAATTGATAGTTTTTAGGTTCAAAAACCTTGTTTATTTTTTCAAAATTTGTATTGTAAAAGAAAATTTGTGACGGGTCAAGAATTGCTGTAATATCAACATCGTTAACAGTGAATTTTAAAGCAGCTAAAACCGCATTATAAAAAGGCTGGTCTTCATTGGCAAAATCAATTAAAAGACCATTTGAGATATATGACATAGCATTGTACCTAACTTCGCTTGTCTGCTCAATCGTGGGTACTTTATCAAGGTTTTTTTCTTCTACTTTACATTGAATATTTTTAACTTGGTATTCCTGGCCACCATACGATATCCAAAAGTTAACCAAATATGTTTTAGGCGTCATTATTTCGTTATGATTGGTGATAACAATATTCTCAGGGTCTACCGTAACGATTTCATCGCCAATCTTAACATCAATAGAGTTATAAAAAGCGTTGTAAAACTCCTCTTCTGCAGTAGCAAAATTGTTAAATCTGCCTTGACTGTCTATATAACTTTTAGTAGAATACTCCACTATATAATTGTTTTGAAAAACACTTATTGAGTCCAATGCATAACAAGTATGCATACTTTTAATGCCTGATAATCCAAGTGCTACTATGCACAGCGATAAAATCAATAAAAGTATTGGGAACTTCTTTGCATTTATTGTCATCTGTTATGCTCTCTTTTTTATGATTAATAGCGCTACAGCTATAAACATTATGCCCACAGCTATGGACACATAGAGTATCCACATGTTTTCTTTTGATTGATTAGCATCTTCAATTATTATGCTAAATGCGTCTAGGCTTGTCGTTTCAAACACCAAATATTCGCCCTCTCTGCGCGCTTCAATAGGGTCAATTGTGCCATCTGACTTAAAGTGCGCCACATAATACTTTGGCTCGCTTGCGGCCTTTATGTCAGCTATATCGCCATAAGACATATTTTCAGCTTTTACAAGTTTATTTTTCAAAACTTCTGATAATAGTAGCTTTACTCGTATTTTGCTGTCATCTACAAGTTCTACTGTGCCACTGCTAAATTGAATATGGTATATAGTGGAAAGTTGGAAGTTTGAATATTCAGGATTGTTTATTTTGAATGTCTCAAACATTGTCTTATAAGGCGTATACTCTACATTTGTGATTTCCTTTACCACAATACTTGTGTCAGAAGAGAAGTTTCCTTCTAAAGTAACATTTGTACCGCCGCTAGGAGCTGAATATGTTAAAATCGCCTTATTTATTGTCAACATTCCAAAGGTATAACTTATATTGTAGTTAGTGGAAGATGCGCCAGTAGGAAGCACTTTATAAATGCCAGCTTTTGTGGGGGCATTACTTAGCTCTGTTCCATCATTATCAAAATATCTTACAGTAGGCTTAGTGTCCAAGCTATCTAGCGTATCGCCTGCGACATTGCCAGTTAAAGTAAAGCTAAATGCTATCTTTTCATTTTCCTTTACCTTGATATCTTTTATGCCAATTACAAGGTCAATAGGTATTATTTCATATTCTAGCGTATCATTGCTAAGAATTCGGAAGTTGCCAAAATCAGGAGCGGCTTTGGCTCTATAATTTCCAGCTGTGATAGGCGCTGTGACCGCTGTTCCTTGTCCATAATTATAAGGCATATATTGTTTTTTGCCACTTGAGTTTTCTATAATTGTATCAAAATACAAATTAGGATAATAGGTAATATTGTTAAACTCAAACCAGAATTGTGGCTTAATGGGCTCGCCTGTATATTGATATGTTTTGACATCGTCAGCATTGAGAGAATAAATTTCTCTTGGAATAATAATAAAATCTGTTTCCCCTTCCATATACTTAAAGTTAGTCGTTTCAAAATGCTCGGCATAAGCTATATAAGAGCCTACATTTGCTTTTACAATGTCAACTATTAAATTACCTTGATTGTCATAATACTTTACAATCAAATCTTGCCGATAATCTTCTACAACTTCAGAATACGCATAAGCTGTAAGCCCCATTCTGTTGTCTGCATAAAATGGTGTTGCGTCGCCATTAAACTTTATAAGCACAGGAGCTTTTTCTATTACAAGCACATGAGTAAATATATCATTGCGATAGTTAGTATCTATTATTGTAACTACTACCCTATATTCTCCTGCTTCGCTGGGCGCTTTTGTATCGCTATAATTATTGCTTTCAAAAATTAAATTAAAGCCCACTCCTATCTCCAAAACTTCATTATTTACACCTTCCACAACAGGTGTTAAATAGTGCGGTTTTGAATCATAAACAACTGAGGTTCTGGGGTCTGCTACTTCCCCTTGTTCATTCAAAAATATAACTTTTGCTCTTGCTGGATTTATAATACCTCTTAAATAGAAATACGCATTATCGTCTTGGTCTAACAAAAGGTTAGTTATATCCAATCGATAGTTTTCGTTATCGATATCAAATCCATATATCCTAACTTTGATTTCGGTGCGGCTACCGTTTGAATCATAGACATCTTTTCGCTCATAATAGCTCATACCATAGTCGATAAATAAATTGATATAATCTTCATCGCCTGCAATTACGCCGCTTTCTTCCACACCTTGCTTAGCAATAAAGCTATAATGGTCTTTTGTGACAGAGTCAATTATTAAGCTTGTTGTTCCATCATAAGTTTTCATTATGCTATTTTCGGCTTTAATGTCAATTACTCTCTTGTCTATCAAAAGCACTGGCAATAGCAGTTCTCCGTCTTGCTCTAGGTACACAGGGTTAATGTAATAATTATTTGAAATGCCATAAATTTCGTCTATATAAAGGCGTATAAAATATGCTCTGGAATCGTATGGCAAGATGTCTTGGCTTGCCTCTAAGGAGTCGTATATCTTATATGTGGGGTGAGTAAGACCTAACCCTTCTATTTGCGTGGTATTTAGCCTTAGGTTATAGCTATAAATCTCAAAAGGATTGCGATACTCTGACGGAAGCGCATCTCTGCCCACAAATCCTGAGTACTTTACTGTAAAGGTAGGATAATCTGTTGTTCTGTTGTATATCATAGATGCAAATCCGCGCTCTTGACCTTGATACTCCCCTTGAACTATAATATCAAGCTTGGCAGGTTTTACTTCCATAAAAAAGTATGATGGCGGTAGCGCATTATAGTTGCTGCTAGCTTCAACTTCAACAGTAAAAACATATTTTCCTACATCAATACAATCTTTTCCAGCAGGCGCAATGTCGTTTTCTGTTATGTTATAGATATCTGTACCTATAAACCTACCTTCAAATGTTATTCTAATTCCATCACTGCCCAAATGTTCATCATTGTCATCAATAATGTTATTGCCGTATTTACGCTTAATTTTGGGCTCTAACGCTTGACCTTGATAGATATAATATGGTAGATATTCGTCGTTTTCTTCGTCGTATATGCCGTATACAATAAGGCTTGGATTGGCTTTTTCAATTTCAAAAGCAATATCAGAGCCAGAATAGCTGAAGTAATAATTTTGCAAAACCGTAGTGTCTTCTCCTGCTTTAGCCCTTATGCCATATAATCCTGCTGGCGTATATTTATCTATAACAATGGTTTTGTCGCCATCATTAAATTCCCAGTCAATAATAGGCTCATTGGTTATTTTGTTTATCGGCTCTGAGCCGTCTTCGCCGTCTACCCAGCCTGTATAAATGAAATATATATGATCTTCTATTACTGAATTATCGTCAAGGTATGTTTTCTTAGGTGAGTAACCTTCTTCAAAGCCTAAGGTTACATTTAGCACTGCTTTATTAATAATAACATAAAATACTTGGGCATTTTCCCCTTCATAACTAGCGTAGTTTGAATTATGCTCAGGGTGGCTTGTCGCATTAATTTCAAATGTCAATACATAGGTATCGGCATTTTTTATGGGATCATCATTATTAAATGAATTAGTGACAGTCCATGATACTGGAAGTAAGTCAGTATCCTCCTCAAGATTGATAAACATATAGGTAGGAGAATAGCTTTTTCCATTATAGGTAAATTGGAATCCAGAGCCATCCTCTAAGTCTACACCGCCTAAGTCATTAGTTAACTTAAACTGGTAAGATGCCGATGCGGTAATTGTTACATTATAGCTAAAGTATTTATCATACACATAACCGCCATAACCATCGTCAAAGTATAAGTTTTTGCGGAAGTCTTCATCTAGAATACCAAGTATTGTCACATGATACACACCTGAAGCGATAATCTTATCTACAACTTCTTGACCCTTTAATATTTGATATATCTCCACGCTTCCCCAATTGCTATTTTGCCCGCTAAAATAGTCGTCAAATCCGCCTATTTGATACTCGGAATTGCTATAAGGAATACTCTCATCTTGACCTATAAACACAATTTCTAAAGGCAACACTTCAAAGGTAATTACCGTAGCTTCTCTCTTAGCTGCGTAATTTATCATAAATTCAGCGCTTGGGCTTGCATAAAGCCTTAAAGTATATATGCCCGCATCCATTAGTTTCATATCTAATCCAAAACCAAATGGAATTTGCTCAATAGGCAAACCGTCAATAATATACTCATAAGTTTGTGTTTGGCCGCCATAGGTATAGGCGTGAATATTTACTCTTACGCCGCCTGCGTTAGCTGGACCGCCCACTAAAGTATACATAGGCGTAAGCTCATTGCCGCTATAAACTCCTGTTTGATTGTAGTTTTCACCAACATCAATAGATAAAGCTTTTTTGAGTATATAAAACTTTTGTTCGGCGGTAACAAATTCAAAATTATGCTTAAATGCGCCCATTGCCTTTACTCCGCCGTCTAAACCATTTGTATATGCTCTATCATTTCCTTGATTTACAGAGAAATAAACTTGGTGGGGCAGTTCTGTAGGTAAAAAGCTTTCTTGCCCTCCATCTACTAAAAAGCCTCTATAAATAACTGTGTTATTCATGGTGTATTCATTAAACATATAATAGCTTGATACACCGTTTACATAGGCATCTGTGGCAATATAATCGTCGCCATCTTTATAATAAATGGTCTTTAGTCCATGAACATCTTCTGACTGCTCTTTATGATAGTCAAAATCGCTTTGTCCATTCATTGTGATAGGCCTAAAGTCAATGTATACCTTGGTAGCGTTATAAATATTTTGTAATTCGATAGGAGTTATTTCTTCATTACTGCCTACCAAATAATAGCTTATTTTGTCGCCTATTAGCTTGGGATAAGCAATGACTTCATAGGATATCCCTTCTTCTCCAATTTTTATCCAATAACTATAAATATCTAGCTCATTATCTGTGTTTACATATAAAATTTCATCATAATCTGTATGGTAAACCGGATTAAGCTCTAAATAACTTCTTATAGCAAAGGTAATAATAGCTTGTACTTCTTTTGGCTCTATTCGCAAAGTTCCGTACACTGTTCCGCCCTTGTAATTAGTGCTTGCAGGCAAGGTAAACTCAAGTGAATAAGTACCTGCTAAAACCATATTTCTAATTAGCTCATCTTGAACATTATAATGCCCATGTGGACAAGTTTGGTCACAATCTCTGGAAAACTCCAAAACTTCCACAAGGTCTGCAAAAGTCTTGCCATCGCTTAAAAGTTTTGCAATAATGGCATCTGCTTCGTGGTGACCGCTAAAGTTGAAAATTGCTTTAGCGTCCCCTTCGCAAGTCACTGTGTACTCTTTTTGAGATAGTCCCGAATAGGTATACCTCTCACTTTTTTGCACAAACAAGAAGTTTGGCTCAAGCTCTAGCTTACCAATATGCAAGTAAGAATATTGGGGACATTGTTGATGGAGTACTATACTATAATTGTAAAACAAGGTATTTAATGCTTCTTCATCATTAAACTCTATGCGATAATAGTCATTGTCGTCCGCAGAGCTATCTGTATTTTGCTCTATCCTTTTACCCTTAACGCTGTCAAACCAAGAGAAAATATTCTTGATATTGGGTGGATTTATGGGATTTACAACTCCAGAGTGATCCCACAAGATACCTTCGTCTTCCAAGAAACCATCCATGGTAATTATTATACATTTTTCCGCTGCCACACCTAAATTTCTTTCTAGCGCTAATTGGCTAGCAGTAACTATGCCATTATTTGAGTCGTCAGGATTATAAAAATAATAGTAATCTTCCATAGCTACAAAGCCGTCAGGCAATGTATCGCCAGCTTTGGCTATTTGAATTATTACATAGTCTACTTCATTATAATTTCTCCTGTACAGCGGATAATCTTTTCCATCAATACGCACCGTTTCAGCATAGTCCACGACATTTATAGTAAGTGGAAGCCTATGTATAATTCCATTTTCGTACCATTCGCCAGAGATTTCTCCTGGCACAATTTCATAGCTTCTTAAGATGTTTTCTGCAGTCGCTGTCTCTTCTTTTTTAATTAATTTGAACTCTCTCACAATGGGGTTGTTTTCGCCTGCCATTGGATGACTATAACTTGCCGATAGCGAAGTGGTTACCATTAGCTCATCTGGAGCATAAACGCTTCCTATACTGCTAACATTGCCTTGAGAGTCAAGCAAGACAGCTTCAAAAGAAAGAAGGTCTGTCGTACCGTCATAATCTTTTTCATTAATCATTGATTCAACGCGTACTGTAAACCTAAATGGCGTAATAAGCAATTGTTGCAATTGACTTAAGTCAAGCTCACAAATGACAGTGCCGCTTCTGTCCTTGACATCAAAGAATCCTGCTCTATCGGTCGCTGGCAATACGCTGCCTTCATAGCTTGAAGAAGTGCTTGCGTGAATAACATATACGGTGTAATAAAAATAATACTCTCCAGCGTAAAGCCTTGCGCGGCTATCATAAGAAGTATATTTGTTGCCGTTTCCGTCAATATAAACTGGGTCAGCTGTATCATTATTTCTTCTGCCCACCATAATGCCAATATAAATACGATTTTGCACAGGGTCTCTTACAGCTGCGCTACCAGCAGAGCCTGTAACTATTTTCACTTCCCAGTTGTTAGTTACGATTTTGCCAAATGTTGATACAATGGGGTCTACAGCAAAGTTAAAATCATTTTGTGAGCCTTTTTGCGCATAGACATAATTAGTTTCTTTAGAAAAGTTTAGTGTGATTTTGTTGGGTAAAATCTTAAAGTTGCCGTCAAAGATTATTTCTCCTAACTCATTTTCAATGGTTGCTAATTGATAAAATTCTTGCTCAGTTGGTGACTTTGGATTAAAGGGAGTATAAGTTCCATTAATATAATAGCCAAACTGCGCTTTATAATTCTTTAGCAGTTCGTCTACTCCTTGTGAGTTTGACGCAAGCAATTCCATATATAAAAATACTATTTTATTTTCACCAATTGATGCGTCGTTAAAATGAGAGCCTACAAATGACACAATAGAAAAGTTATTTATATAATCAGCAAAGGTATATCCATCATAAACAGCTGTATTGTCATAGTCGGATTCAACGCCATTTAGCGCCAACCACATCTCTTTTGTAGATATTTTACTGTTACTAAATAAACCGCTTGCTGACAATGGATTACCAGAAAATTCAATTTCTCTAGTTACTGCTATTCCTCCATTAAAGCCGCCTGTTTCTGACCTGTCTTCTGAAAAGTTTAGACTTCTTTTCTCTACTGTGAATTCTTTATAAAAATCTTGGTAGTCATTGCTTGTGCCATATACTACCTCTACAACAGTGGTTAACTCAGCGGTTTTCTCAATGCCGCCTTGCATATATGTATGAATATAATCAGCGTAATAGTCAAATTCTACTGTCCAATCTAGACTAATACTATATTGCCCCGCGCTATCTATTGGTTGGCCGTCATCAATGGACTCTCTTATAGGCCTTGATGCCACTATCTGATAATCATACCATTTTACCTTGAGATAATCTTTTACATAGTCTAAATTGGTAAGCACTGTTGGGCTGTCAACGCTAACTCCGTTTCTGTTTTTTCCAAAGGAAGTTAAGAAAAAATACTTATCGTTGCCTGCTGAAAAATAAAACTTACCATCTTCTTTTGTCGCGTTTGATACGCCTATCACATCTCTAAAGTTGGAGTGTTCTCCATAAGTTCTTGCTTGGGTATTTAAACCAAATTGTATTCTGTTATCAGAAGTAAATAACGGCGCAAATGCTGAACTTCCCACAGTAAGCCTTGCTTTTAATACAATTATAAGGTGCATATCGTTAGGAGCGGAATAGGTTTGTCCGCCATATGTTACTGATAATTGTTTAATGCGATATGTGCCTGCGGCGTCAATTCCTTTTAATGCGCCATTGTAAGTGCTGCCATCCCAGCGTACGCCTTCAACTTGACTTGATGATATCTTGACATCTTCAGGCTCATAATCATCAGGTGAATTAGGGTCAGGTCTAGAAGGATTGTTAAAAGGTGGGTCGTCTGAATATATGACATCAAAATCTGTGGTAGTGACATCGGCATAGTATGGCTCTGGCGGATTTTCTTCATCACTCTCTACAGATACAAAATAATATTTCCTAAATTCAAAGGATTTTACAATATGTTGTACGGCGTTAGCGCTGTAATAAGCTTGATAAACGCCATAGTTTTTATTAATAGTATTGCCATTTTCCACAAAAGGAATGGAATGAACTCTATAATTAAACAGCTCACTAAATTCTTCAGATACGCTAGAGCGCAAACCAAGAGCATAATAAGTGCCCGTTTTGCCTGGGGCAGGCTCAAACCCAAAAAATTCTGGCGCTGGCAAGAAGTCAACTGCTGGATTTTGCAGTGTAGCTTCAGCCTTATGCTCATTATGGGGAATAGAAAACACACCCAAAAGGCAAATAGACGCACATAGCGTTATTAGCAATGCAAATATAAATATATTGGCTACTCTAAAATTTGAATTTGCTCTAGCCATTTTGCGCTATACCCCCAAGAAAAAATTTACTCCCTAGTATATATATATTATATATATAACATAGTGTT
>FZPS01000005.1_pt118 | contig 13456 bp, 8 predicted proteins | sample 1817821 | NCBI WGS metagenome assembly FZPS01 (sample SAMEA104158645, study PRJEB21678) | metagenome | place: Germany | collected 2015-04-21 | reverse complement strand
TACTTATACTGCATCAAATGGCTTAAATTGTCCTGGATGATGATGTTCTCTTATTTGTAATATATTGTTGCCAGACAACACATTGAGAGAAGTTTGAGCTTGTAATGGAAGTTTTACCCGGAATTGATCTAGCCAATGACTAGTAAAAGTTTATGCAGAGTTAAATGGAACTCAAAAAACGATAGAAAGAAGCTATAATTTTTCTGAATGAGTTTGGTGATATAGCAGCAATCCAAGCAACTATATTGATGGTATAAATACTGTTATAAATAATTTTCATCTTAGCACAAATAGATCTAGTCCAAATGTTTCTCAATGGGTTGATTTGACTGTAAAAGCTAGGAACAAAGATAACCATATTTTAACAAACTATAGCAATAGAGTTAAGTTTGATGTTTACTACAGAACTTCTTCTAGCTCTTCTTGGATTAAAACTACTTCTTCTACTTACTTCACTATGAATTCTAGCTATGTTAATTGATACAGATTCATTAGTTTTGATTATGGACAAAAAAATCTATATGATTTTATTAAGTTTAATAAAAGTAACTTAGACTACAAAGTTAGAGTTTATGATGAAAATGATTCAGGAATATATAATGAAATTATTTTCTATGTAGGATCTGATAGTAGTAGCATAAATACTAGTTTAAATAACTTTCAACTTACTGCTAGCAAAACTAACCCAACTACATCTCAACGAGTTGATTTGACTGTAAAAGCGAGAAATAGTAATAATAATACTTTAACAAACTATACTAATAGAGTTAAATTTAATGTTTATTATAGAACCTCTTCTAGATCTTCTTGGATTAAAACTACTTCTTCTACTTACTATACTATGAATTCTAGTTATGTTAATTGATACAGATTCATCAGCTCTGATTATGGACAAAAAAGTTTATATGATTTTATTAAGTTTAATAAAAGTAACTTAGACTACAAAGTTAGAGTTTATGATGAAAATAATACTAGTAGATATAGTGAAATTATTTTCTATGTAGGAAGTAGTTCTAGCTCCAATTCCAACTCCAACTCAGATGTTTCTTGATTCACTGTAAAGGAATTAGAAATGATACAAAGAATTTATACTGTGTGGCCACAACTTATTAAGCAACTAAAAATAGAATATCCGAGCTTCAACTGGAATTCTAATTGGAAAAATTTAAGTGATAATCTTTATAAAAATATGAGAGATGTTTTAGATAATAAAGCATGAAGAAAGTTTACAAACTATGATAAGTTTTTTAGTGATTTTATGGTTTGGTACAACATTACCATAAATGTTATACATTAATTTTAAATCAATAATTTATCAAGATGGCTACAAAAACAAAAACAAACAAATCCAATCGTGGTAGACCAAGAAAAGATTTTTCTAACATAAAAATTAAGAAAGAAGAAAGTAATATAAAAAGACCTCGTGGTAGACCAAGAAAAGAAAAAAATATCAAAGAAACTGTAAATACAAAAATTTCGAAACATTCAAAAGATATAAATAAACTTTCCAAAGAAAATGAAAAAATACAATTGGAAGTAAAAGAAACAAGTTTTTCTAGTAGAAAGGTCTGAGAAAATAAAAGGTCCGATAATTTTGCATTGGGACTACTTATTTTTTCGATGCTATTGTTTATATTTTCTTTATACAAAACCTTTTATAGCAATAATGATGTAAAGCCAAATCTTGTATCAAACAGAATAATAAACGAACAAATCAATCAAGTCAATGAGGATGTACAAGTAGATAATGAAGAAATAAATGATGAACAAATAAAAATTGAAATTGAGGTTCAAGAAAAAGATTGAGAAATAACTGGCGAAACAAAAGAAGTAAGTGGTGAGGCAGAAGCAGAAACTCCTGACTATGAAATTATAAATGAATTTTATAATACTTTAAATAATAAAGAATTTGTAAAATTAAGTAGTCTAGTAGATAGCTATCTCAAATCATCTAATGTTTATAAAACATATTATAGCAATAACTGGTTGACTAAATTTACTGAAAAACTAGCTAATAAAAAAGTTTATTTGATGGGTATCAAAGAAATTAATTCAGAAAACAAAAAAGATAATGTAACCCATTATTCTTATATATTGAAGTATAAATTAAATAATAGTAATGAATTATTCAAAGAAGAACGAGAAGCTAGTATAGTAACAAGATGAGATAAAAAACTTATTTGAAGTTTGCGTTGTGTTACTGTTTGATGTAGTAAAATGCCATTTTTCAACCTACCAAGATACGAGAAATAGACCTAGTCTATCAAGTTACAAGTTACATTCCTACCACCCGGGTGCAATTGGTTAGCTTCGCGAACAGCACCCGGGTGGTAGGAAAATGCAACTTTATGAACTTTCAAACCCAGCCCCGCCACGTAGTACTACGTGGCGGGGCTGGGGCGGGCTTTATAAACTTTCAAACTCATGAACTTTCAGGATATAGTACTATGAAGTAAAACTGAAATAGAAAAATTTTTAGAAAAAACCCCTAGATGAATTGTGATAATTCGAGGAGCTACAGCTACTGGGAAAAGTAAGCTATCAATTGAATTGTCAAGATTTTTTGATATTGAAATAATTAGTAGTGACAGTAGACAGATTTTTAGGAAAATGAATATAGGTACAGACAAGGTATCTGATAAAGTATTGATGGAGATACCACATCATCAAATAAATATAGTAGATCCGGATCAAACTTATACTTCAGGAGAATGGCAAAAGGATGTAAAAAAACAAATAAAAGAAATTCAATCAAGATGAAAAATACCATTTATAGTTTGAGGAACCGGGTTATATATTGATACAATTTACAAAAATTTTGATATGCCAGAAATATGACCAGATCACGATTTTAGGAAAGAAATGTTTGATTTGGAAAATAAAGAGGCATGAATTTTACATAAAAAATTATCTGAAATAGATCCAGAGGAAGCAAAAAAGCATCATCCAAACAGTACAAGATATATAGTTAGAGCTTTAGAAATTTTTCATAAGTCTGGAAAAACAAAAACAGATACCTTTAAGGAACAAAATGTAGAACAGCCAATTTTAATGATTGGTATACGAAGAGACAAAGAAAGTACTAACGAACTTATTGCAAAAAGGATAAAAGAAATGATAAATTGATGATTGATAGAAGAAGTTAAGTGACTTTTAGAAGAGTGATACTCCCCTACCTTACAATCTATGCAATGAATATGATACAAAGAGGTTGTGGGATATTTGGAATGAGAATATGACATAGAAGAAATGGAAAATCTATTAAACAAAAATACACAATATTTAGCTAAAAAACAAAGAACTTGGTTTAGAAGATATATTGAAGATTGAGAAAAACATCCTAAAAAGGATGTTTCATATAAGGTTTGGTACTTGGATTAAGTATTTGAGTAAATTTTTAGAAGTTATATAATAGTGATAGTGTTCAAAAAAACTAAACCTCCCAAAAGGTTTAGTTTTTAAACATAATCACATAAAAATTTCACAATTATTTTTCCTCATTTTAAAAGCTTGAAAACAAATTATGCTGTAAATTTAGGATATATATGATTTATATATCCTTTCATATTTGGATTTAACATCTCGTTATTGATAAATTCTGGATCAAATTTTATTTTATATAATATTTGATCTAAATATCTGGATTTTATTAAATTTTTATGTTGATCTTTATTTTGATACAATTTTCACCCCTCTTTATAATCTTCAGCAAATTTTTGTTCTATTAATACATCAAAGGTCCCATTTGTCATCTTTTTCCAAAGCCCTAAATAAAGTTGCATTCTTGCATTTATGTCAGTATATGCCTGTTTGTCGACCTCTATCATACCTCTAACTCAACCATAATGATTTAGTTTATAACTATTTACAGTATTTGTTTCAAAATAATATTTTGAAGTATCAGTTAAATTTTTGTTTCTAGTATCTACAATCAAAGTACGAAGAGGTACTGTCATATATGTTTCAATTTCTTCAAATTTTGTTTTTATCTCTTGCTCAACACTTTCCCCAGATTTATCATAAATCTCTCCCAAATATGTTGATACATCTATATAAATGCTTGAAGCTGAAATTTCTGATGATTCTGATGTTTTTGGTGTTTTTTCTGGTACTTTAAATGTTACTTCAGGTCCCATTGCCAATTTCTCTTCTACATCTTTTAATATCTCTATGGCTAGCTCTTTATTTTTCAAAGTTTCCTTCATTTTTACTTAATTAAAGAATAAAGTTTTATCACAACATAATTATAATTAGAAAAAAATATAATGCAAATTTTTGACCACTTTTTTTGGATAAGTTTGTAATTTGATTTAGAAAAACTTTTATTTACTTATTGATCTCCTTGCAATTAATAGGGAAAAGCATAAAAGCTAAGAAATTTATTATTTTAAACTTATTAAACCATGAAAAAGATTTTAACAATTTTATTAACTGTAGTAGTTTTAGGATTTCAAGTAAGTTTTGCTGTCCCTTGGGATGATATTACTATTAAAAGCACTGTAATAGAAACTAGAAATTGAAGTATTTCAATTGATGCTCTAAATAATCATTGCGAACTCAATGGTCAAAGTATTGGTTGCAATGATTTGGAAGATTTGCTTTGAGATAGAGATGAACGTTGTAAAGTAAATAATAGACGAGTTGACTGCGATGATCTTTTAGAAGAAAAGTTTTCATTAGCAAATATTTTATTAGAGAGCAATAATCTGTCCGAAAATCTAAAAAATGTAGAACAAAATTTCCCAAACCTTATTAGTTTTGGAATAACAGTAATTATCATTTGAGGAATTCTATCTCTTATTGGTTTCATTTTCCGACTTTGGATGCTAATTGATGCTGCTAAATATCAAGAAAATAACAGAGTGGTATGGATTCTTATTATTATATTTCTTAATGCTCTATGAGCACTTATTTATCTTTTAGTAGAAAAACTCCAAAGAAACAAGAAAATAACTAAAAAAGATAAAAAAAATTAGATTATTTTTTAAAGAGAAAAATAAAATTATGCTACTAGGGGTCTAGTAATATGTCTTATCTCATTATCATTTAAATTATATGTTTTTATAACTGCTTCATCACCACTTCATGGATAACTGGCTGTTTCTGCCTGTCAAACAACTCAATCTTTTCGTCACAGAAACACCACACTATGATCTCAATTCTTATCTACTGAATTTTTATTATTAACATACAACCAATCTCAAGGTCTTATTTTATTAATTAATTCACGATTAGATAATTGTTCTCATATTGCTGTATAATATTTTCAATTTTGATATATTACCTCTCTTTTTGCACTAGGTAATCAGGCTTTTTTATATATTGCATCAGCCCATCATCGACAATGTAAAAATCTTTCATTATTTATAAATTTTCTCACACCCGACTTTCATGTGTTTTCTTTTGCTAAAGTAATTATCTTTTTTTGTATATCGCTTAGTTCCACATTTGAATCTATATCTTTAGAATCATTTTCCAACTCTTTGGATTCTTGCTCTTTTTGCTCCTCTTCAGACTTTTTTGAATCAGTATTTTCATTGCTATTTGAATTAGCTGTAATTCATTTTTTTAAATTATCTAATTCCTCTTTAAATTTACTAAAATCTTTATCAAAAATAGATAACTTTAATTCTAAAAAAGATATTTTTACTGTATCCCAGATAGTTTTTTTCTCTTTTAGGTAAAGTTCCGCCCATTTATCAAACTGTTTATTTCCTTTTTCACCTATTTCGATATCAGTTCAAAATGTTTCGTTGATCTGATTGAAAACGGATTTTGATTTTTTTTCTTCTTTATATTCATTTATTTTTTTTTCGACATCTATCATGAACAATGTTTTAATATATAAAGATTACTCATATTTTATAATGAGTTTAAATAAGATAAAACTTTATCTTTGTTTGAATTACACATATCTGGATAAAACTCTTCTGCGGTTTTTTCACGTAAAATAGCCGTATCATTAGCAAAAGAATCATCTACTTTCAAATAACCTAAAACAGTTCAATAATAAAAGTTTCAACGATAGTCTGGATTTCTTGGTATTTGATACTTAACCCAATTTATAAGATTGGCCATACGCAATCAATCCTCTAAATTAAATGAAACATCTAAACCATCAATTTTAAAACATTCAAATTTCAATCATTTTACATACCTACTATCATTTTCTGTGAAACTAACTTTCACAGAATTTCACCAGCTTTCAAAAATTCATGTCACTATTCAATCTTTGCTATTTTCATAATCGGCGATAAAATTTGGTGTTCATCTTTTTCATGCCCAATCCACATCTTCTTTAGTTTGCAATATTTTTTGTGTTAATTGTTTGATAGATTCGTGTGCCGCCTGTTCTCATTCTGAAACCTTTTTTATTTCTTGTGTTTGAGTTGATATACTAGTAGTATCTAAATTATATAATGAACTCTTTACTTCTATATTTGATGAATATCATAAATGTCTTTTAATTCTATTTTCCATTATTAATTGAGATTGTTTTATATAATAATCATCAAATAATTGCTCTCATTTTCATATTTTTTCTAAAACAACATCGCTTTCACTAACTAAATCTATATTACAACCTATAGCCTTTGCCCTTCCATTATCGTTAAAAAGAATAGTTTCTTGCTCTAAAATAGCTATTAAAATTTGTCTTGCCATCCACTTTCATTTTTCATTTTGTTCTTCTTTTGTCATTCAGCTTTCGTCATCATGTTCATTAGCCAACAACAGTTGTTCTGCTGTTTTACCAGTTTTTTCATCTTTAATTTTTTGTATATAGTATAATAAGTAGAATTTTTCATCTTTCTCTAATTTTATAGTTTCGGGAATAATTACTTGATTATCTTTTACTTCAACGATTGGTACTCATATCCAAGCCCATGCTTGGTTCATACGATTTATGTTTCATAAATTATCAGACATATCAAACTGTGAGATTGTCGCCATCATTCATATATATGTATCCTCAAAGTAAGAATAATATTTCTCCCAATTGGAAGATAAATATTGTTTAGCTGAAATAGGTGATACATAAAACAATGATTTTTCTATTTTCTCTCGTTCATGTCGTTTGTTAGACATTTCTCTTTCTAGCTCTATTGGTATTCACAAATCATCTTTATGAGTATTAAACAACTCAGCCCAACTTGATTCTAAAATTCTAATATCTTCTAGTCTGTCATGTGCCATTTTTACTTTACTTATTATATCTTTTTCTTCCTGTGTTAGCTCTTTACGCATTGGAGAAATAGATTCGTATTTTATAAGTTGCTTAGTTTTATCAAGATTTAATCCATCACCTACAAATACTCATGTAGATAAAGCAACAATTTCTCAATTTTCTATTTTGAACAAATATTTTTCCACATCTCATATTTTCGCTTTTTTACACTCAACAACTAAATCATACGGTATTTCAATATATCCCTCTTTACCAGAACATTGTGTTTTAATAAAATCTATAAGTTTTTTTTCATAAACTTCTTTTTGATCTCTATACCCTATTTCTCTTTCTATAATCTCTCTTGTTTTTCTTTTAAATTCTTTTATTATTTTTTCGTCAGCCGCCTCTATTGAAGAATCTAATCACTCTGCTTTTCAATAAATTGCCTGAAATGTATCTGACCAATTTTTTCATTCAATAATCTCATCACAAACTTGATCAGCTGTCATATTTTTCTTATCTATGTCTCTTAAATCAAATTCTGTATCCATTCATGCTCTAAACATTGCCACAAATCACACCAATGTAGTCATATACTGAAATTTTTGAGTCCAATCTAAATCCTGATTTACTCTCCAAGAGTCCTCATAATACATTCATGTATGGTTAGATATGCCTTCATTATAGAAGTTAATTATATCCATGTAATCATTATTTCATGAGTATCAGTGAAACTCCCTAGCTATAGAATACAATATATTTTGACCAGTATTGTCAGATGCTTGGTATTTTACTTCTAATCTTGATTGAAAAACATCTGAATATGAAAAATACGTCAATGCCTTTTCTCTATCCCGTGTAGGCCTTATAGATAAAGCTCAAAAGTCTTTCAACACTTGTTCAATATAATAGTAATCCACAGCATTTGCTTCACCTCTAATTCATACTCATATCTGTTTTTCAATAGATCTACCCAGTTTTCGATATTCAAAGTATCTTTCTATAAATTTCAAATTTTCTTCCATTATTTCTTTTTGTGGAGAAACATAAATCCCATTCTCAAATCAAGCCATTATGGAAGATTTTGACATTAAAGTTCAAATACATATTTCATAGAAATGTACTGGATTTTCTACGGACAATTTTTCAAAAACATCAAATTTGTCTGGATATTCTGATTTCAACTTTTCTTTAAATGATTCTTTATATTGCTCTACTGTCATATCCTTGTAATTTTCTACATACTCATCTTCATGTTCTAACTTTATATGTTCATAAACTTTTGAATTTGCTAAAACATTTTCTACATATTCAATTCATTTAGATTGAGATATCATCTCTATCATTGATTTATATTCTGTAGTATTTTTGTCCTTTTTGATATAATCTTTAATGTATTCCATTCTAATTTTTATAATATTTTCCATTTTTTCTTTTTCTTTTAAGTATAGATTGTACTTATCTGAATCTACAGATTTTAGCTCTTTTTCGTAATCTTCTTCAGATTTTCCACTATTATAACATTTCCCTAACTCTTCATAATTATTGTTTAACGTTTCTTCTTGATAAATTAAAGCCTCTCGGGCTTCTTCCATAGTATCTAACTTTTTTCACTTTTTAACAGATTCCGCTTGCACACTAGCTTTCATTTTTTCATGCATTCATAAACGATCCGATTCTAGTAATTGGACAATCGATTGTTTAATAACTGTTCTTTCCTGATTTATATAATCATATCTATTTTGAGAATAAAACTCTTTTTTGTCATAGTAAAGTTCATCTACTAACACTGATGTAGCAAAAGTGATTGCTCATACAATCAATCAAATGGCTAATCATACCGGTCATCATAAGGCTCAAGCTGACAAAAAATATCACATTATTATAGCTGCTTCTGCTACCAATGATGCTGCACCAATTCATAATTGTGCATGTGCTTTATCCTTTAATATTTCTCATCTAATCTCATTAATTTTTTTCACTGTATTAGCCTCATCCATATCATTAAAATAAACCCACACATCTACTCAAAATGATATTACAGCTATAGCTCACAATCATTTGATTCATTTTGACACTTTTGTTAATGGTCTAGCATGTTTAAATACTGAATTCATTCATCTCAAATCAGATACATGTTGAGCTTTTGTAAGTTGTTTGGCTAAATCATCTGTTATATCAATTCATTTTGAAGTTTTGAAAAACTGTTTTACTTCATCAGAATTTTTTCCTATAATTTGCATTAATTCTTCATCCGGCATAGCGTCAATAATTTTAGTGAACTTTTTATTAATTCATAATGATTTAAGCACCGACTCTGGCAATTTATCTCCTAACTTTTGTCGTTCTACAAATGCCTTACCAACATCATCAGTCAAACTTGATGCAGATTCGTTGAATATTTTAGCAGACTTTTCATAAGCAGCTTTCATAGAAGTATTTATTTTTGGAGATTTAGCCTTTTCTAATAAATCAGCACTAATATTATCCATTAAGTTTTTTGTTCTTCCAACATCAAATCAATTTGGCACCTCTTTAACTTGCTTAATTCATGCTGTTCTTTCTAACCTACTAATACTTCCATAATATGCTGCTCATCACAAAGCTCAAGTCCCAACTCATGCAACAATAGGATTTACAGAAGCCTGCCAATAATCTCATTTTCATTCCTTATCATCTTTCACAGTATTTTTTCATTCTTCCGTTTTGTTTTCATCAGAATTATTATTTGTATCTGAATCAACATTTTCACTTGAACTATTATTTTGATTATTATCTTCATTTCTTGAGATACTGTCTACATCAATTTCTAATTCATCTAATTTTCAATTAATAACTAAGTTTTGAAGTTCTGCTAATTTCCCAGAAGATTCAGCTTGAATTATTTTCTCTTGTTTTTCTTTCAAAAAACTAAAAGTTTTATTGGATAATTTTTCAAACAATCATTTATTTCAAAATCTTACTCACAACACTTTTCTCCAAAATCACAAATCTTCTAAATCTCATAAGTTATCAACGTTTATTTTTTTATTTGATTTCAAAACTTCTTCCATTTTTTTAGAAACAGGTAAAAGCATAATTCTCTCGAAAAAATTCAACTCTTTTTTAAAGTCTTCTACATACCTTTCAGATATACTATTTTTATATTGCTCGATTGTTGACATGTAAGAATAATTTAAATATTAAATTTATGCAATTTTTGAAACTACTTTTAATATATTTTTTGCTATATCAGCAAAATCATCTGCATATCTTCAAGTTCTCTTTAGCACAGTATCAAATTCTCATATAATATTATCAACATTTTTTAAATTTTTATTTGCTCTAGCAACTTTACTAAATTCATCAAAATCTCACTCCTTTAAAGCTTTTTCCAAATTTAAATCTACTTTTACTCGACTACTAATGTCAGGTAGATATTGTGCTTTAATTCCTTTCTGATGTAATGATATTAATGCCTCCATATCAGTTTGTGTCAAGTTACTAATTTTTAAATTATCTAATTGTGTTTTCCTAATTGTCGCAAAATTATCACTCAAATCAGAAGCTTGTTCTGTGGACTTTATCGCATCATCTATGATTGTATTAAATTGCTTTTGGATATTAATATCAATGTTTTCAATTTTTGATGAACCGTTTATAATAGAATCTATTCACTCAACAGTAAATCATGTCTTACCAATAGCTTTGGAAATTTTTTTTAATTGGAAAAAATTTAATTTTTCTATTTTGGTTAGAAATTTTTGGTCAGTTATTAATGATTTTAATTTATCTAAGTCATCTAAAGTTTTCATATTCTTCAATAATCTATTTATTGATTTTGAAAAATTTGGATTTGCATTAGATATATCATCTACTGCTTTTATTTTTTTCAATGCCTCTATATTAAAATTAAATATTTTTGTTGATCTTCTACGGAACAATTTGTCTTTAATCCTAGCATGATCAGCTATATTTTGCCTTATCATCAATTTTCTTAAATTTTTATTTCTCCTATATTTTCGTACTTGATCAACATAATCAGAAGGTACTCAAAGATGTTTTAACAAATCTTCTATTGTATTGGCTCTTATTCACATCATATCATCTGCAATTCTTAATATTCTTTTTTTATTATTAATTTTTCAATTAAACAAATAATGTTGAAAAAATGAGCGTTTATCAGCCATGCTTCCTAATCATTTTATTTTTTGTCTTAATCCAAAATAACTCAATGATGGTCTTCCAGCAACCCATGTTATTCATTTCCAAGCTACATTAACTGTTCAAATAGCAACCTTACCTGGATGTTTTACAAGATATATAACTCATCAAACTATAGCTACATTAACCACAATGCTCATATAGTCTCCAAATGCACCCTTTCATCAAAAAATATTTGAAATAGATTTTGCTAACCCATTAAACAATAATATTCCGGTATTAATTGCTCTTCATAAATGATCTGGATTATCATCTCTAATTTGAGTAAGAGTATAAATAGCTAAGTTAAGTTCTTTTTTAAAGGCCAAATATTCTGAAGAAACTTTTTTCAATTGTTCTAAATCCTCTTTTGTTACTGTACCATTTTTAATTTTTTCTCTAAATCCATCCATTGTTTTTATATAATTATCCGCAAATTTATCTAACCCAGTTTCTTTTAAAAAAACTTCTTTATTTGATTCTGTCATATTGCCAGCATAACTTATTCGTTCCAAATATTCTTGCAAAAATCATGTTCCAAACTCATCTATCATATCATCTTTCAAATCATTACAAGTATCTATTAAATCTTTTTTTGTTCAACTAGAAAGTCATCAATCTATTTCTACAATTCATTTATCTATAATTGTCATATTAGAACTTTCATCATATTGCAATATATCATCACTTTCTTCATCTAAAGGTCAAATTACACTATTTGATAAAACATCTGAAATGTTTCAATTGAACAATCAATTTGACTCTAAAATAGATCAGACTCATAAAAGATTTGATGATAGAAACGAATTATATGTCTCATTAGTTTTTATTTCTTTTTCAAATCGCTCTTGGTCACTTAATGCAGTTTTAATCATATCAAGTTGTTCCTCTTTATCAGTTGGTCGAGATTCTCAATCATATCACCTTGCTTTTATTGATTCTGCAGCTATTTTATATTCTAATGCGTTTTTTCTATCATTTGTATAAGTTAAAACTTTCGTATACTGTCTAAAAAAGAAATTTAATTCTTTTTGACGTTCTTCTTCGTCATCATTTAATCGATCTTGTATATTTTCTCACAAACTTTTTCATGGTCTAAAACCAAAAGCCTCAAATGATTGTAATTTAGTGGCAAATGGTCACAGAAACGATTCAAGCTTATCTTTACTCAAAGCCTTTACCTTATTTTTTAACTCCTTATAATTTTTGCTGAACAAATACATGTTTATATCACTTTCTGATAAAAATTTAGAAATATTTTTAGAATCTTTGTCTATACAAAAAGGAACAACTCACGCTAATCTCTCTGGGGTTTCTCATTTTTTTAATTTAATGTCTTCAGATATTTTTCATAAATAATTTTCATCCGTGTATCATCTATTTACTTCTTTCTTCCATATTTCATCATAAAAAGAATTGGTCATCAATCAAAAATTTTCATACTTCATCTTTTGTTCTTCACTTAATTTCTCATAATTATTTACTTGATCTACAGCATCATCAGTTTTTTCAACTTTATTTGAAAAGTAATCTAACAACCATTTTGCACCAAAAAATCAAGCAACTCAAATTAAACCAACTCATCGCCATCTTTTGTACCATGGCTTCTTCTCTTTTTTTTCAGAACTTGTTGATCATCAAGCTTCTGCTTCCTTTCTTTCTTTTCTTTTTTTCCACCATCTACGAATTAAATATCAAACTCATAGTGTTCACGCTCATATCAAAACTGTTTTTACTGTTTTTTTATTTCTTTCTCGTCAAGTAGGTTTGTCATTTTCAGAAGGTATGATTTCAGAATCATCAGTATCCACGGCACTTCAATTAGAGTTTTCTGATATATCCTGTTGCAAATCTTCAAGTTCTTGTTTAAATTTCGAATTAAATTGTTCTTGAAGTTCATTAAATTCTTGTTCAAGTTGTTCTATTTCTTGGGTATTAGTTTGATTAGTATCTTCTTTCAAAGAATCTAAATCTTTTCTAATTTGAGAAATTGTGGTTTCTAGCTCTCTAGCCTTGGCCATTCTTTCTTGTGGAGAAAGATTTTCATATTCATGAATCTTAGTCTTTGTTTCTGAAACACTAGATCTAATTGTATCAATATTATTA
>FZPS01000070.1_pt396 | contig 13460 bp, 20 predicted proteins | sample 1817821 | NCBI WGS metagenome assembly FZPS01 (sample SAMEA104158645, study PRJEB21678) | metagenome | place: Germany | collected 2015-04-21 | reverse complement strand
CCTCTTCCGCAGGCGCCTCGCTCAAGGTGGGATCCTCAAACAGGAGACGCTGCAAGCCCAGCAGCTGCTGGGCCGGCTTTTGCGAGCGAATCAAGAGAAGCGCCTCCAGTTTACCCGCCTTCAAGACCATCTCTTCTGTTCCATAAACCCGGCCTACCAGATCCAGCAGGGCGCTAAGCCGGCTGTCGATCCTTGTGGCCTGCTGCTCCGGCCCCATAATCTGCCTCCTAACTCTCTTCCTCCACCTCTATTGCAACCACGGCCTTGATTCCCGAGTAAAGCTTGACGGTAACCTCATAACGGCCGACGGCCTTGATCGGCTCCTCGAGGATGATCTTTTTCTTGTCCACAGCAAAACCCAATCGCTGCAGCTCCCCGGCGATATCGGTTGCCGTCACCGAGCCGAACAGCCGTCCGCCTTCGCTGGCGGCGAGCCTGAAACGGAGCTCCTGCTTCTCCAGGTGCTCCGCCTGGACGAGGCTCTCTTCTTTTTGCCGGCGCTCCTTTTTCTTCGAGACCTGCGCCCGGTGTTGCAGTTCGCGCAGACGGCCCGGCGTGGCTTCCTCGGCGAGCCCCCGGGGAATCAGCAGGTTACGCCCATAACCGGGCGCAACATCCTTCACTTCGCCTTTCTCCCCCAATCCAGGGACATCTTCTTTCAAAATAACCTTCATCGGCTCCACCCTTTCAAAGGTTTGCTCTGTACATCTGCCTCTTCTTGCTCGGCCTCCACCAGCTTATTAATTCGCGCCGCCGGCGTCGTGCTCCTGCCCAGGAATAAAGCTAAAAAACGGCGCCGGCAGCAGAAGCCTCCAGCACCGTTTTCCCGGGGGGGGGTCCTTTTGATCTGATTATTCGGAGGTAAAGGGGAGCAAAGCCATGATCCGCGCTCTTTTAATCGCCCGCGTCAGCTGACGCTGATGTCTGGCGCAGTTGCCGGAGATACGCCTCGGCAGGATTTTGCCCCGCTCCGTAATAAAGCGCTTCAGCTTCTCGTACTGCTTATAATCTACCTGCTCAACTTTATCAACACAAAAACTGCATATTTTTCTTTTAGGTCTACGGCCCCGATCGCGCCTCAACTAACCAGCCTCCTTAAAAAGGAATGTCATCTTCGCTTACTTCGTCTCCGGAAAAGGAATCCGAAGAGTCTCCCGGATCCTTGGTGCGCGGCGGCTCGAGAAATCTGATGTCCCGCGCCACCACCTCAGCGGCCTTGCGGCGAATCCCTTCCCGGTCGTCGTAGGAACGGATCTGCAAGCGTCCCGTTGCCGCTATCAGCCTTCCCTTCTGCAGATAGTTGGCACAGGTTTCCGCCAGCTTATCCCAGGTAACGATCCTGATAAAATCAGCTTCTCTTTCACCCTGTTTGTTGGTAAAAGGCCGATCGACCGCCAAGTCAAATGTGGTTACCGCTGTGCCGTTCCCGGGAGTATAACGGAGCTCCGGATCATGAGTCAAACGACCGATCAACACCACGAGGTTAAGCATCCCATGCACCGCCTTTTTGTAAAATAGAGATTCTACTCGTCTTCCCGCACGATGATAAAGCGGATTACCGCGTCGTTGACCCGGAAGAAATGCTCGAGTTCGGGGACGATCTCATGGGATCCCTTGAATTGCAACAGATAATAATGACCCTCAGTAAATTTGTTGATCTCGTAGGCCAGCTTACGTTTTCCCCAGTCATCGGCTCTGGTAACCTCTCCTCCGAGTCTCTGTAAAATGGCCTTGATGCTATTTAAAAGCTCTTCCTCAGTTTCGTTTTCTAGTTCTGGTTGAAAAATGAACATGGTTTCATAGACGGCCACTGCGTTTCACCTCCCTCTGGACTGTCGGCCCCTTTATATGGAGCAGGTTGGTACGGGCTGATCATAGCATATCTCACCACCGCAGGCAAGCGGCAGATGCAGATAACCGGGTATCCTGTCGCCGGAGCTGTCCGCCCGGCGAATAAACAAAGATACTGTCGAAGCCTAACTGCGGAAGTGAATATAGATCACTTCACCGTCGGCCAGCAGATAGTCCCGCCCTTCGGTGCGGAGAACCCCCGCTTCACGCGCCGCTGTCAGGCTGCCCGCTTCGACCAGAGACTCCCCGGAGATCACTTCGGCTTTGATAAAACCCCGGCCCATATCCGTATGGATCATGAAGGCCGCTTCGAGAGCGGTGACGCCGCGGGGAACGAACCAGGCGCGGGCCTCTTCACCCTTCACCGTATAGAAGGTGAGCAGATCCAGCAGGCGGTAACACTGCCGCAGCAGCTCATCAACCCGCGATTCCCCGAGACCGAATTCTTTTAAAAAATACCCTTTCTCCTCTTCGGGGAGTTCACCGATCTCCGCCTCGAGGCGGGCGCAAAGTGAAACCATGGGGCTTCCCTCCGCCCGGGCCAGCTCGATCATCCCCCGCGGCGGCGGTGCCCCGTTTTCATCCTGGTTAAAGATATAGAGCATCTTTTTCGAAGTGAGCAAAAAGAGCCTTTCGAGGTACTCTTTTTCACTCTCTCCCGCTGGAAAAAGGCGGGCCGGCTCTCCCTGCAGCAGCAGCTGCTCCAAGCGATCGAGAAAATTCAGCTCTGCGGTGGATTGAACGGGGCTTCCTTTTTGCTGCCCGCGGACCTTCTCTTTGCGGCGCGCCACCGTCTCCAGATCGGCGAGGGTAAGCTCCAGATTGATCAGGGCAGCCCGGGACGCGGGGCTTTCACCCGCCCCCTCCAATTGTGAAAAGCCGGCCACGACATGGAGCAGCAGATCGACGTTGCGCAGCTCCCCCAAAAAACGGTTGCCCAGCCCCTCCCCCCTGCTGGCCCCTTCGACAAGGCCGGCAACATCGACAATGCGTATCGCCGGCGGGGTCACTTTTGTGGAGCCGCAAAGCGCTGCCAGCGCCTCCAGGCGGGGATCTTTCAGGGGAACCACCGCTACATTGGGATCTATGGTGGTAAAAGGATAGCTGTCAATAGGAACATCGATCGCCGTCAGCGCTTTGAAGAATGTGGACTTCCCCGCATTGGGCAGACCGACGATCCCGCAACTCCAGGACACTTGGCGCCCCCCTTATCTATTTTCTGCCGGCCCCCCGCCGATCACTTTTTTGACACGGCGGGTAAAGCGGCTCCGCGGCATCAGGACACTGCGACCGCACTGAAGGCAACGTATCCTGAAATCTGCCCCCACCCTGGTGATCTGCCAGCGATTGGCTCCGCAGGGGTGCCCTTTTTTCATCTCCACGATCTGCCCGATCTGATAGGGCTCCACTAGGCCGATCCCACCTCAAGGGCAGCGCTTATATCGGAAAAAATCTGCTCGATCTCCCGGTTGCCGTCGATGATGGTGATAAGGTTTTCTCTACCGTAGTAATCGATGAGCGGAGCGGTCTGTTCGCGGTAAACCGCCAGCCTTTCCTGAACCGTGGAGAGAGAATCATCTTCTCTCTGATAAAGCTCCCCACCACATTGATCGCAGACATTGCGCACGCGGGGCGGATTGAAGTTAATATGATATGTCGCGGCGCAGTCGCGACAGACCCTCCGCCCGGTCAGGCGGGTGATCAGCTCTTCTTCATCAACCTCGATATGGATAACCCGGTCTATCCCCGTGCCGATCTCACCCAGAACTTTATCCAGTGCCTGCGCCTGGGCTACAGTACGGGGAAAACCATCCAGAATCGCGCCTCCGGTGCAGTCGGGGGCAGTAAGCCGCTCCCGGACGATGCCCACGACAACCTCATCGGGAACCAGCTGCCCCTGCTCCATAAATACCCGTGCTTCCCGCCCCAGGGGAGACCCGCTCTTCACAGCGGCCCTGAGAATATCTCCCGTAGCGATATAGGCCAGATCGTATTTCTTGACCAACCGGTCTGCCTGTGTTCCCTTGCCCGCACCCGGAGGACCCAATAAAATTATCAACATCTATCTCCCTCGCTTTTGGGGATACCCAAGGTTAGTATGGTGATTGTAAAAGTATAATGTTCTTCTTTTTCCCGCCAATTCCTGCTTGTCCCCGGAAAAGGGTTCTTTCACCAGATTTTTAGAGCAGCAAAAATATTCCAGGCCAGGCAAGCCAGGCGGGTCTCTTCGATCTGCAAAAGCTCCGGCGGCACCCCGCCCAACCAAGCCAGGGGAAGGGCTACACCGATGATGATGGCGGCGCAACAGAGCTGTCCGGCCATGCCGATCATCACCCCCCCCCGGCGGGCGGCGATGCTTATCTGGCCCTCCTCTTTATCTGCCAGGGCTGCCCCACAGAGATGGAAAAATCCCCACCAGAGCGCCAGGCCGGCCAGAAAAGCAACGGTGTGACCCAGCAGCGCTGTCAACAGCGTCGCCAGATTACCGGGATCCGCCGCCGGCGCCGCTCCTTGATACAACGCCTGCCATAGCGCTCCGGGCAGCCCCGGGGGACGAACTGCCCCGTCAACAGGGGCGCTTACCGGGAGGGCCAGGCGGCTGTGAACGGCAGTCTCTATTACCTTCTCCAAATTGCCATGCCGAGCCCCAAAATATTTCAGATCCCCCCGGCCCAGCAGCGCCGTTAACGCGGCGCAAATAAGCGCACCCAGGTGGCCAAGAGCCCGGCGCCATCCCCACCGGTAACCGCTGATCGCTCCTCGGAGGATCAGGGAAACCACGGCCAGATCCAGCCAGATCAACTGCTCCACTGCTTTCCTTGGACTTATCCGGATCCCTTCATACATATTTAAGGGCAACTTCTAATATAACTAAGGTATATCAGCCGCGAGGAGGACTTCGATGGCCGACCTACTGGTAACACCACCGCGAGGGGGGGCGCGAGCTAAAGAAAAGGCCGCGCTGCGGATAAATTACCAGGATCTTAAAGCAGCGGACAAGATCGCCGGCGCCCTGATGATCCTGATCTCCAGCCTGGGGGGATGCTCCCCGGGGCGGCAGCGAACCGTAATCTGCATCGGCTCGGATCGCTCCACCGGCGATTCATTGGGCCCGCTGGTGGGCTCTTATCTGGAGCAGCTTTCGCTGCCGCGCACCACAATCAGGGGAACCCTGGCCAGCCCCGTTCACGCCCTTAATCTGGAAAAACACAGAGTTGAGCTGGGCGACAACCCCGCCAGGCCCCTCGTAATCGCCGTCGACGCTTCTCTGGGCAAACCGGGTAGTGTGGGGCTGATCGAAGTGGGTCGGGGCCCGCTCATGCCCGGCGCGGGCGTCAACAAACACCTGCCCCCGGTGGGCCAGATCTACTTAAGCGGCATCGTCAATATCGGCGGATTCATGGAGCAGATGGTTTTGCAGAGCACTCGACTCCACCATGTTTTGGAGATCGCCAGAGTCATGGCGGAGGGGTTGCAGCAGGCCCTCACCCGGGGTTAAGTCTTCTCCTCTATTCCAGAATCAGATCCCTTTTCTTGGAAAGGCAGCGCCGCCGCACCCTCAGTGTAAACGCAGATCTCCATATTCCCGGAAAAAACAGCGCCGTCGTCAACGATCAGACCGTTTGCCTTCACGCTCCCTAGGATAACCCCGCTTCCTCTTATCTCCAGCTTACCCTCTGCCTCCAGGCTGCCGTCAAAGCGTCCGGCGATGGTAATATTGCGGGCTTTTAGATCCAGCTTCACCTTTCCACTCTCCCCGATGACCACGTCACCCTGGGTAGTGATATCGCCTTCCATCTCACCATCGATCCTGATGAGGCTTTTTGTCTTGATCGATCCCTTAAAGCAAGCATCCTCGCCGATGATCGTGCTGACCTTGCCCGGTGGAGCCTCCCGCGGTGTCCTCTTAAACATAGAACGCCCCCTCCCTTATTAGTACATATATTGCGCCGGATTCACCGCCACCCCGTGGAGATGCACCTCATAGTGAAGGTGGGTACCGGTGGCAGATCCGGTTCGCCCCATATATCCGATCACCCGGCCCCTCTCCACCACCTGGCCCGGTGAAACAGCTATCCTGGAGAGGTGTCCGTAATAGCTTTGAAAGCCATAGCCATGCTGGATAATGACCAGGTTCCCCAACCCCCGCCTGTATCCGGCGAAGGAAACCCTCCCTTTTGCGGTGGCCCAGATGGAGCTGCCATGAGATGAGGCGATATCGATGCCGTAATGAAATCTGTAGCCCCCTCCGAAGGGCGATCGGCGCATCCCGAATCCCGAAGTGACCCTGCCTCCGCAGGGCCATCCAGAAGGGGTTGCCGCCAGGCGGCGGTTATATTCATCAACCTCTTCTTTCAGTGTTTGCAGGGCTACAGTGTTTTCGGGCAGAAGCTCCTCCAGCGCGGCCAGGTTGTCTGCCGTACGATCCAAAATCCGCTCATCAGCGCGCGATGCATAGTTACGCCCTTCCGGGGAGCGCTCCTCTTTACGCGAAGTGGATTTTCCATCCTCCAGTCTGAGCCCCAACTTCTCCGACACCAGCCGGGCCAGTTCCTCTACCTCCAGCATCTGCTGAAGTAGCTGCTGGGTCTGCCGGGCGAAAGAGTCGATCTCGTCCTGCTGGGCCTGGTTAACCCGCCGTAGGATAGCCGCCTCCTCGGCTTCGGTAAGGGCGCGGCTGTATGCGTAGGCCAGAACAAAAAAAGCGGCAAGCCCGATTACGCAGAGGGCAACGACTAGCTGGCCAATGTAGAGGGGCACGCGAATACTGTATGTAGATTCCTCGGAATGAGGCACGATCATAATCGTAAAACATCGTTTCTTGTCAGCCATCAGCTACCCCGCCTTCAATCCTGCGCCCTGACCCGGCTTTTCGCCTCTACAAGAGCGCAGGCCTCTTCCTCACTGAGGCTATGGACCGGTTCCCCCCGCTCGATGGTCTTACCGTAACACCTGCTCTCATCGCGTCCGAACAGGCTTGTCAGCACAACGCCGTTTAGATCGCGATCGAGCAAAGCCAGGGAGAAGCTCAGATCACTGCCGGTTTCCCGGAAAGCGTTGTAGCGAACCAGGGCCACGCCGGCTATCGTGGAGCGCAGCTGCGCCTCCGCCGCATCTAGGCGCGCCTCAATCCTTTCCCTGCTATGAAGGCCCTCCTGCAGAAGCTCCCCGTGACTGCCGAGCAGCTCTTCCAGATCGAGCCCCTCCTGATTCATCATCAGCCGGGCATAACGCCGCCTCAACCGACGCGCCGCCACCAGCGCCGCTATCGCCACAACCAGGCCGGCCAGCAGGGCCGCCCCCGCGATGGCGACAAGGGCGGCCGGATGAGCAGATACCCACAGGTCTAGATCTTCCCAAAGTGGCAAGCCCCTTTCACCACCCCTCAACTTTGTTAAGATATGTTAACAACGATTACTTCTCCTTTAGCGTCCATTCTCCTTTTTCCGATATGTTTCACGTGAAACATATTTAATCCAGCCCGGTTGGCATCAGCAGAGAGATGAGCCGCTCGAGGTCATCCTCCCCGTAAAAAGATATCTCGATGGAGCCGCCGCCCCTGCGCCGGTAGATCTTGACCCTTGTTCCCAGCTGACGCTGCAATCTGCCCTGCAGCTCTTTGGTGAGGGGATCTGCCGGTTCCGGCACCTCCCGGCGGCGCTTCTGCCCCATCTTCGCTCCCTTACCGGTTAGTTTTTCCGCTTCGCGGGCCGTCAGTTTACCCTCGATGATCTGTCGAGCCATCTCTTCCTGGCGGGATCGATCCTCTATTGCCAGCAACGGCCGCGCCTGCCCCACGTTCAGTTTTTTTTCAATGATAGCCTTCTGCACGCTCTGCGGCAGCGAAAGCAAGCGCACCGCATTGGCGATGGCCGGCCGGCTTTTCCCCAGACGTCTCCCCAGCTCTTCCTGGGTTAGCGCAAACTCATCCATGAGCCGGCGATAAGAGCTCGCCTCTTCAATGGGGTTCAGGTCCTCGCGCTGCAAATTTTCAATAAGAGCGATCTCCAACATCGCCCGCTCATCGAGCTCCCTGACCAGTGCCGGCACCTTCGTCAGCCCCGCCATTTTGGCCGCCCGGCAGCGCCTTTCGCCGGCGACGAGGTAATAGCCCCCCCGGGGCGCAGGCGATACGATCACCGCCTGAACTACGCCGTGTTCTCTGATGGAATCCGCCAGCTCCTCCAGCCTGCCCGGATCGAAAGCCGAGCGCGGCTGTAGGGGGTTGGGCTTCACCTGATCCAGGGGCAGCTCCATGATATTCTCCTCCCCGGTCAGCGCTTCATTGATCAGCGCACCTAACCCCCGGCCGAGCCGTTTTTTCTCTTTCAATCTCCGATCACCTCCCGTGCCAGGGCGTAATATACCTCCGCACCCTTGCAGCGGGGGTCATACTCGAAGATATGGAGACCGTGGCTCGGCGCTTCGCTGAGGCGGACATTTCGGGGAACGATGGTCCGGTAAACTTTTTCCCGAAAGTAGCCCCGCACCTCTTCCACAACCTGCTCGGACAGGTTTGTCCGCGAGTCGTACATCGTCAGGACAACACCCTCAATGTCCAGTTTTTGGTTGAGATGCTTGCGGACCAGCGTAATTGTATTCATCAGCTGGCCCAGCCCCTCCAGAGCGTAATATTCGCATTGGATGGGGATCAGGACCCCATCGGCAGCAGTGAGCGCGTTCAAGGTTAACAATCCCAGGGATGGAGGGCAGTCGATCATGATAAAGGAGTACCTGTCAATAATCGGTTGAAGCGCCTCTTTTAATTTTACTTCTCGCGATACTGTGGGAACCAGCTCGATCTCTGCGCCGGCCAGCTGGATTGTGGCCGGCGCCACATCTAGATTTTCCCAGCGAGAAGGCAAGATAATCCTCTGCAGGGGTAGATCATTGATCAGAGCATCGTAAACGCAGACCCTGATCTCCTTCTTGGAGAGGCCGATGCCGCTCGTGGTATTCCCCTGGGGATCGATATCCAGCAGTAATACTTTCTCTCCCCTACGGGCCAGGGCGGCACTAAGGTTTACTGCCGTGGTGGTTTTACCGACACCGCCTTTTTGATTGGCGATGGCTATGATCCTTGCCATTTCCCCTCTCCTTTGTACCGATAAGTTTGCTCTTTAGATCCCGTTAAAGTCACTGTTACGTTTAAAGCGTATCGTTACCTCTACATAATCGCGCTCCACTTTCTCCTCCACCTCGGGGCTGAGGCCGGATTTCTCAATAATCCTGACCGCTTCTCGGAGCGTGTTCAGGAAGATGCGAACATCCCGCACCACAACCTTGCGCTGCGGGGCGCTCCCTCCGGTCTCCTCTCTCCCCACGATCTGATCAATTTTATTCTCCGTTTCGCTCACGGTGAGCTTTTTCTTGATAATCTGCTGGATCATCGCCAGCTGCTGTTCCTCTGTTTCCAATTTTAGAAGAGCCCGGGCATGTCTTTCGCTGAGCTGCTCTTTTACCAGGAGCTCCTTCACTTCAACGGGAAGCTTCAGTAACCTCATCTTGTTGGCGATGGTCGATTGGCTTTTCCCCAGCCTCTGGGCGAGCACCTCCTGAGTGAGGGCAAATTCTTGTATCAGCCGGGCATAGCCGGCGGCTTCATCGAGATAATTTAAGTTCTCCCGCTGTAAATTCTCGATAAGCGCCATCGTTGCCATGGCGCTGTCGGTTACCTCTCTTGCTATCGCCGGGATCGTTTTCCAGCCCAGGCCCCGGCAGGCTATCGCCCGCCGCTCCCCGGCCACAATCTGGTAGCCCCGCCCCCTTCGACGGACGATGATGGGATGCAACAGCCCGTATGTCCTGATGGACTGCCTTAACTCATTGATCTTATCTTCTGGGAAATCCTGTCTTGGCTGGTAGGGGTTTGGTAGTAGCGCCTCTATTTTTACCTGGATGACCTTCTCCTCGCCGGGCACCCCCCGCACCGCAGGGTACCCTTTCATCCGGTTATCTTTCATGTGAGCACCCGCCCTTTATGTATACTCTTAAAATTTAATTAGACAACCGCAGTAACATTCCTTCAAAATTAGAAATAAAATTAGGAGCCCAGCGGCTTTTTCGCCGCTCTCCCCTCTCTCCGGGGGTATGCCGCAGCGGTAGCTTCAATTTTTTTTATCGCAAAAAGGGTCCTCTCCTCTCCTGTAGGCAGGCGGTAGCGTCCGCAGCGCTCCAGCCGCCCTCCACAAAGCCGTATGGAGGCCCCTGCTTCCTCGATCTCCTCGGGGCCCCCTTTCCCTTTGTAAAGGAGCAGCTCTCCCCCCACCCTTACCAGCGGCAAAGCCAGCTCGGCCAAAACTGCAGCTCCGGCCACGGCACGGCTGACCACACAGTCAAATTTTTCGCGGTAGCGGGGATGGTGGCCCCATCGCTCGGCCCTTCCTGGCATAAAATAGGTACCCTGTAGGGCGAGCTCGGCGGCAACGCGCCTTAAAAAATTGATCTTGCGCCTCGCTGCATCGAGGAGGTAAAGCTCCGTACCGGGGAGGCATATTTTAAGAGGAATCCCCGGCAGGCCCGCCCCCGTTCCCAGATCGAGCAGGCTGGGGGGTGTCAATCTCCACAGCTTCAAGGGATAAAGACAGTCAAAAAGATGCTTCTCCACCAGAATATCTCCCCTTGTTTCCCCCACCAGCCGCTGCCTCGTGAGACCCTCCAGTATCAGCGCAATATATCGCAAAAGCTGTCGTTTTTGCTCGTTATTCAGTTTCAGATCGAGCATCTTAGCTATATTTTCCAAAATGGGTGCCAGTTCCCTCATATCGCCTTTCCCGGCCCACCTTTTTTCACTTGCCGATACAGAACTCGCTGAAGATCTGATCGAGCAGCTCTCCCGAAGCAGTTTCCCCGGTAATCTCTCCGAGCTTCCGCCAGGCTTCCCGCAGCTCCAGGGCTACCAGTTCCAGCGGCTGCCCGGATAGAACCCCTAGCGCCCTCTCCAGGCTATCCCGCGTCTCCTCAACAATCCGGGCCTGTCTCATGCTGGTCATGATCGGCGACTCTGCACCGGCCGTCCCCAGGCTGCGATCGAGCAATCTCCCGATCGTCTCCTCCAGGCAGCCGATGCCCTCATCTTTGATCGCCGCCGTCTCCACTACCGGGCAATCGCCAAATTTTTCGCTCACTATCTCCCTGCTGAGCCGCTGCCGCAGATCTATCTTGTTGATCACGATGACCACCAGCTGCCCCGGCCCGATTAGCGCTGCCGCGGCATCGTCATCTTCGCTCCAGGCGGTGGAGCCGTCGAGCACCAGGATCATGAGCCGGGCTCTGGTAGCAGCTCCCGCCGCTTTTTTTATGCCTGCCTGCTCCACCGGATCCTCCGTCGCGTGGATCCCGGCGGTGTCGATCAGGCGTAGCGGGTAGCCGCTTATGGTGAGATATCCCTCGAGCAGATCCCGCGTTGTACCGGGCGCTTCATGGACAATGGCCCGCTGCTCCCGGAGTAGAGCGTTGAGCAGGGAGGATTTTCCGGCATTGGGCTTTCCCACAATGGCGCTGAGCAGTCCCTCCTGCATTGTCTGCCCTCTTTCAGCGCCTTCCGCCAATCTCTCCAGCTCCCCCCTGAACCGCAACAGCTCCTTTTTGATCTCCTCCTCCACCGCCGCTTCATCATCCAGATCATCGGGAAAATCCAGTTGGGCCTCCACCCGGGCCAGTAGGCTGAGCATGGCGCTGCGCATCTTACGAATATTTTGTGAGAGCCTCCCCTTTAAATTATCGGCTGCTATACGAGCCCCTTCCTCCGAGCGAGCCCGGATTATCCGCAAAACGCTTTCCGCCTGGCTCAGATCAATACGCCCTCTTAAAAAAGCCCGCTCGGTGAACTCACCGGGTCGGGCCAGTCGCGCCCCTTCGCTCAGCACCCTTTTCAATATCTGCCGCAGTGTAAATATACCGCTGTGGCAGTTTATCTCCACACTGTCTTCGCGGGTATAGGTGTGCGGCGCTTTCATAAAAGAGAGCAGCACTTCATCGATGATCCCGCCCTTCTCGGAAAATATATGGCCATAGTAGAGGTGGTGAGAGCGGGGATAATCGTCAGCCGGCCCCTTTCTGCGAGGCACAAATATCCTTTTGCCGATGGAGTAGGCCTCTGCTCCGCTGATCCGGACTATGCCGATGCCTCCCTCCCCCGGGGGAGTGCCGATGGCGGCGATGGTCTCATCAAAACCCAAATATAATCCCCCTTTCAAAGAAAAAACCGCTCCCCGGCCGAGGAGCGGTGCGCTACCTCTCGCTTACCGGGGAGCAATAACCACCTTTCGGTAGGGCTCCTCTCCTCTGCTGTAGGTGACCACGCCACCGCAGTCCTTTAGCGCCAGGTGGATCACCCGCCTCTCCTGCGGCGTCATCGGCTCGAGTATCTCTTCGCATCCGTCCTGTTCTACGCTGCGGGCAATATTCCTGGCCAGGCGGGTTAATGTTTTTTCGCGCCGGTAGCGGTAATTTTCCACATCGATAATGATCATCTTCCCTAAATGGGTAAACTGACGGCGCATTATCGTGTTTGCCAGGTACTGCAGATCATTTAAAGTTTTCCCCCGCCGCCCGATTAAGACTCCCACTCTTTTGCCGCTGATCGCAGCCTCGATCTTCTCCTCATCTTCCTCCACCATAACCTTTGTCCTTAAACCCATCGGCGCAATAATATCGCCCAGTATATTTTTTAAATACTCCGCCGGCCCCTCCTGCGGCTCCACTTTAACCCGCGCCACCCGTGAGCTGATAAAGCTGAAGAGGCCCTGCGCCGGTTCGCTGAGCACCTTAATGGAAGCGTTTTCCTTTCTTATTCCGAGAGCGGAGAGCGCTTTCTCCACGGCTTCTTCCACGGTACGTCCCGTTGTTTCAACAGGTATCATCTCTCTCCTTTTGCTCCTTTTTTAACTTTTGGCGATCTCTTCTGTTTATTCCCCGCCGCTGGCTCCACTTTTGTTTCGCTCCTGTTCTCCTCATCCATCCGCACTACCAGCTGATGCTGCCCCATAGTCAAAAGGTTGTTTGTAATCCAGTAGACAATCAGCCCCGCCGGGAACTGAAAACTAAAAAACACAAACATCGCCGGCATGGCGTAGAGCATCATTTTCTGGCTGGGATCGGTGATCGCTGTTTTCTGGTAAAGGTAAGTGGTGAGCCCCGAAATTATCGGTAATGAATAAAATATCACCTGCTGGACCATATCCCCCTGAAACTTGCTCGGGGCGATACTCAGATCAAGAAACTGAAGCGAGGGTAGCAGGAAGGTGTTGATCGTATCCCCCAGGAAACTTCCCGTGTCCCTGAGCAGGCGAAAAATTCCGTAGAGAATCGGCAGCTGAACGAGCAGAGGCAGGCAGCCGGCCATGGGGTTGATCTTATGCTTCTGCATAAATTCCATCATGGCCTGGTTCTGCTTCTCTTTATCGTTCTTGTATTTTTGCTGAATACGCTTCATCTCCGGATTTAGCTCCTGCATCTTCTTGCTCGATTGCAGCTGCTTCTGGTTCAGCGGAAAGGTCACCAGCTTGAACAAAACGGCAAAAATAACAATGGCTGCACCAAAATTGGGTATTAGCGTATAGATATAGCCGATAATCACCCCGAAAAATTGTGCAATGGTATCGATC
>FZPS01000108.1_pt227 | contig 13467 bp, 12 predicted proteins | sample 1817821 | NCBI WGS metagenome assembly FZPS01 (sample SAMEA104158645, study PRJEB21678) | metagenome | place: Germany | collected 2015-04-21 | reverse complement strand
TGCCTATATAGAAGGGTATAAGGTGGCAGGTAAAACCGGAACGGCCCAAAAATATGAAAAGGGTGTTGTTTCCAGGGATAAGCATGTAGCATCCTTTATAGCCTTTGCACCGGCCGACCATCCAAAGATTGCGGTGTTGGTTGTAATAGACGAACCGGGAGTGGTGCCTTATTATGGAGGTACCATTGCAGCGCCGGTCGTGAAGCAAATCATGGCCGATACCTTTAAATATCTTAACATTCCGCCGGAAATTGAAAAAAAGGATCAGGCTGAAGAAAAAAAAGTTACCGTTCCGGAGGTAAGGGGGTTGACCTTACAGGAAGCCATTGATAAATTAGATGAAGTGGGGCTGCAATATTTAATAGACGGTACCGGTGCGATAGTGACTGACCAAACGCCCAAACCCCAGGCGACTGTCAGTGACAAATCCATAGTGTTGTTGTATTTAGAAGATGACGACCAATCCCAAAGCCAGCCGGAAGGAATACAGGTTCCCGACCTTACGGGTATGTCCATGAGGGAAGCCAACAATACCGTCGCGGCTATGGGTCTGAGGATAAAAATAAACGGAAGCGGAGTTGTCGTAGGGCAAACACCCGAACCGGGAACAACGGTAAGTCCCGGTGATTTGATTGAGGTTTACTTGGAAGCGCCCCAGTAAGTAAAGTATAACTTTACCATATAAAGTTAATACTATAATAAAAGCCGGAGGAAAAGTAATGCTTTTGAAAGATATATTGAGGGATTTGCCCAACTATCAAATAGATGGGTCCCTCGATTTTGATGTAAAAAACATATATTACGATTCCCGTCGGGTGACACAGGACTCTCTTTTTATTTGTATACAAGGTTTGGAATTTGACGGCCATAATTTCATTGACCAGGCCGTACAAAAGGGTGCCAGGGTTATTGTGGCCAACCAAGGCAGGGACATACATACCCCTGCCGGTGTAAATGTTGTATATGTACCCGACACCAGAAGGGCCATGGCGGATATTTCCAAGGCCTTTTACGGCAACCCCGGCGCAAAGTTAAGGCTGATGGGCGTTACCGGTACCAACGGCAAAACCACAACCACCTATATGGTAAAAGCCATACTGGATGTAGCGGGCGGTAAAAACGCCCTTTTGGGTACCATTAACAATATTATAGGTAACAGAGTAATAAAAACCGAAATGACCACCCCGGAATCCATGGATCTTCAAAGATTGTTGAGGCTTATGGTGGATGAAGGGGTGCAAAACGCCATTATGGAAGTATCCTCCCATTCCCTGGAAATGGGACGGGTGGAGGGATGCCATTTCGATGTAGGGGTATTCACCAACATTACCCAGGATCATTTGGATTTTCATAAGACCTTTGATAATTATCTGAAGGCAAAGATTAAGCTGTTTGAAAAAAGCAAAAATGCGGCTATAAATATCGACGATCCAAACAGCGGCACCATCATAAAAAATGTTCGGTGCGATGTCACTACCTATGGCATCGATAAAAAAGCCGATGTATATGCTAAAGATATAGTTACAAGCAATGAGGGTACGCGCTTTACCCTGGTATCGTCCGGAGGGCAAAGGTCCATATCCCTGAAAATCCCAGGGATGTTTAGTGTATATAATGCTTTAGCGGCAACCGCATGTTGTAATATAATAGGTATAGACATGGATACGATAAAGTTGGGCCTGGAAAACATTCCCGATATCCCCGGCAGATTCCAGACCGTAAATGCAGGTCAGCCCTATACCGTTATAATAGATTATGCCCATACCCCCGACGGTCTTGAAAATGTACTGAAGACCATTAAGGGGTTTGCCGAGGGGAATATCATAACGGTCTTTGGATGCGGAGGGGATCGGGATGCCACCAAAAGACCGATAATGGGTAGGGTGGCCGGACAATATAGCGATATATGCATACTGACTTCTGACAATCCCAGGAGCGAGGAGCCCCTTGATATCATAAAGGATATAGAAAAGGGAATTACGGAGACGAAATGTTTGTACAGGTCCATTGAAAACAGAAGAGAGGCAATAAGGGAAGCTTTGGCCATTGCCAAGGAAAAGGACGTAGTACTTATTGCCGGTAAGGGCCACGAAACATACCAGATTATCAAGGATAAGACCATACATTTTGATGACCGTGAAGTGGTAAAAGAGCTATTAGAGGGGGAACTATGTCGTGGAAAGAATGACTGTACAGGAAATTGCTGAGGCTGTACAGGGTCAAATACAGTTTAGCATACCCGGTGCCCGGGTAACCGGTGTATCGATAGACAGCAGAACAGTAAACAAAGGGGATTTGTTTATTGCCATTAAAGGCCAAAGATATGACGGCCATGACTTTATAAAAAATGCCGTTAAAAACGGTGCTGTTTGCGTATTAAGCGAGAAAGAGATACAGCCATTGGAAAACTGCAGCGGTGTTACAGTCGAGGATACCGCCCATGCCCTAAAGGCATTGGCAAAACACTATCGTAGAAAATTCGACGTTAAGGTGGTTGCAGTTACGGGGAGCACCGGCAAAACCACGACTAAGGATATGATAGCCCATGTACTGTCTTCCCATTTCAATGTAATGAAAACCGTAGGTAATTATAACAATGAAATCGGGCTGCCCCTTACGGTTTTTAATATAAATCCTAAACATGAGATACTGGTATTGGAAATGGGAATGAGCGGTTTTGGGGAAATCGCAGCCCTTACCGATATAGCCATGCCCGATATCGCGGTAATTACGAACATTGGAGTGGCCCATATAGAAAACCTGGGCAGCCAGGATAACATATTAAAGGCAAAGACTGAAATCTTTAATAGTTTTACCGATGAAGGACTGGCAGTATTAAACGGCGACGATAGGTATTTGCTTACCCTAAGGGATAAGTATCATTTTGATAAGATATATTTTAGCATAAAGACTAAGCAAGCGGGTTTTATTAATGCCTACGACATAAAAAGCACCCAAGGCGGTATAAGCTTTAAAGTTGATATATTGGGTAAGGGCGAGCAAATTAACATTCCGGTACCGGGTGAGCATAACATCTACAACGCCCTGGCAGCAATAGCGGTAGCTATACATCTTGGGGTACCGGCACATAAAATAAAACATGCCCTGGGCAGTGTAACCGCGAACAAGGGAAGAATGAACATTATTACCACCGATGACGGCCTGAAAATTATAGACGATTGCTACAATGCCAATCCGGATTCCATGGCAGCCGCCATCAGGGTCCTTGCCGACATAGGCAAGGGAAGAAGGATAGCGGTATTGGGGGATATGTTGGAATTGGGCGATTACAGTGAACGGGGTCATAGATATATAGGCCGGATAGCAAAGGAAGAGTCGGTGGACATTTTGATTTGTGTGGGACAGCAGGCTGTATTCATAGGCCGTGAGGCAGCGCAGCAGGGGATGCCGGACAGTCATATAGAATATTTCGACAAAAATAAGCAAGCCGTTGAATATTTAAAAAGCATGGTAAAACCCGGCGATACTATATTGATTAAAGGATCCAGGGGCATGGGAATGGAAGAAATTTTAAGCGGTATACTAGAGGGGAGAAAATGAGATGCAGCATTCCATACTGGCAATTATTTTAGCTTTTATTATAGTCATTATTTTAGGTCCGATAATAATCCCTGTGCTGTCCAAACTTAAGTTTGGACAGATGATAAGGGAAGACGGTCCCAGGAGCCATCTGAAAAAAGCAGGGACCCCGACCATGGGCGGTATATTAATGTTGATATCATTGATATTGGTGACATTTTTATTAACCAGGGGCAGTAATAATTTAATGCTGGCCGCCCTGTTGGTTACCCTTGGTTACGGGATAATCGGGTTTATCGATGATTTTATTAAGATTGTACGAAAAAGGTCTTTGGGTTTACGGGCGTATCAAAAGCTAATCGGCCAAATAGGTATAGCGGCGATCTTTGCTTATTATGTCTATACCAACTCTATTATCGGCAGTAGCGTGTACATCCCCTTTACCGATACCCAAGTGGATTTGGGAATAATGTATATACCGATAACCGTCTTTATTATTGTGGGCACGGTGAACAGCGTGAACCTTACCGACGGTTTGGACGGCCTGGCAGCGGGTGTGACCACGGTAGTGGCTGCTACCTTTACCCTCATATGTCTGGCCTACTCCCTTTTATTGCTGGACAGCGGACAGTTGTATTACGGCAACGAATTATCAAATGTGGGGATATTTGCAGGTGCGTTAACGGGTGCGTGCCTGGGATTTCTAAGATTTAATTCCAACCCGGCCCAGGTTTTTATGGGTGATACCGGTTCCCTGGCCCTGGGAGGGGCGGTGGCATCCATTGCCATCGTTATGAAGCTGCAGTTTTTCCTTCCCATAATGGGTGGAATATATGTTATAGAGACCTTATCGGTGATACTGCAGGTTGCATATTTTAAATTAACGGGAAAAAGGATGTTTAGGATGAGCCCTATTCACCACCACTTTGAGTTAAAGGGCCTAAGGGAAAATAAGGTGGTTACTTTGTTTGTCATTGCAACCATTATTTTATGTTTGATAACCATACTGGCTCTAAATTAAGCAGTTTATATTGATAAAAGGTTGGGGTAATCAGTGGAATATAACGATAAAACAGTGTTAATAGTAGGTTTAGCAAGGAGCGGTATAGCAGCGGCTAAGTTTCTCAGCAAAAGGGGTGCCTGTGTGGTTGTAAAGGAAGATAAACCACCAGGACAACTAAAATACGCCTTGGAAAAATTACAGGGCTTGAATATAGAATATCATTTAAAAGATGATTACGACATTCCCTTTGACGAGTGTTCCTTGGTCGTGGTCAGTCCCGGGGTGCCATTGGATCATCCTACCGTAGCAACAGCCCAGGCTAATAATATACCGGTAATAAGCGAACTTGAATTGGCCTATAGGCATTGCCCTGCCCAATTAATTGCCATTACCGGTACCAACGGCAAAACCACAACAACGGCTTTGACGGGGGAGATATTAAAGGCCGGGGGCAGAAAAACCTATGTGGCGGGTAACATTGGGATACCTTTGATAGAAGTGGTTGAAGATGCAAGAATTGGCGATGTAGTTGTATGTGAGGTTAGTAGTTTTCAGCTGGAGACCGTCCATCTCTTCAACCCTTATATAGCCGCTATACTCAATATTACAGAAGATCACCTTAATAGGCACAAAACTATGGAAAACTACCTACGGATGAAGACTAAAATCTTCCAAAACCAGGGTCCCGATCAATTTTTAGTAATAAACCGAGATGACAACGTGCTCGTGGATGGGGCATCAAAGGCCAAGGCTAAGGTGATGTATTTCAGTAAAAAAACCAACTTAAAAAAGGGTTGCTATGTAGAGGATGACACCATTGTAATTTCAATGGACAATAAAAAAATGCCGGTTTGTTCGGTCCAAGATCTTAAGATGCCGGGCGAGCACAATATAGAAAATGCCTTGGCAGCGTGTTTGATCGGATTTTTAGCCGGTGTTGCCGTTAATGATATCGGCAGGGCCTTGATAAAGTTCCCCGGCGTGGAACACAGGCTTGAGTATGTTGATACCATAGGCGGCGTTGAGTACTACAACGATTCCAAGGGTACCAATCCGGAGGCCTCGATTAAGGCGATAAATGCAATGGCCAGGCCTATAATCCTGATTGCCGGTGGCATGGATAAGGGTAGTGATTTCAGCCCGCTTATAAAACACTTTTTCGGTAAGGTAAAAGAACTGGTGTTGCTGGGGGAGGCTGCAAACAGAATAGAGGCCCAGGCAATACGTCTGGGATTCAAAAATATACATAAGGTATCGTCTTTAGAAGAAGCGGTGGACAAATCAAGTCAACTGGCCCAAGGGGGAGATTGTGTCCTGTTATCCCCTGCCTGCGCCAGCTGGGATATGTTTAAGGATTTTGAAGAAAGGGGCAGGCTGTACAAGAAGGCCGTTGGCAATTTGAGGAGGTAGGTAAATGCCCAGAAAAACATGTGATTATCCCGTATTATTTACCACCATACTACTAGTGTCCATCGGTATAGTTATGATATTTAGTGCAAGTTATTACTATGCCTTCCATAGATTTGGCGATTATTATTATTTTTTCAAGCGGCAGTTGGGATGGGCGGCGGTTGGGCTGCTGGCAATGATTTTTACCATGAATTTTGATTACTGGAGATTGGAGAAGTTCGGAAAGCCGTTATTATTGGTCAGCATCATTATGTTGGCCGCTCTGTTTATACCCGGTGTGGGTATTGAAACCAATGAGGCCGTTAGATGGTTGGGCATCGGCAGTTTTAGGATCCAGCCGTCGGAGGTGGCCAAATTGGCCCTTATTCTTTATATGGCATCCAGCATGGCAAGGAAAAAGGAGGCCATGACCACCTTTACCAAGGGAGTATTGCCTTATGTGATAGTACTAATAATATTGTTTGGTTTAATAATAAAACAGCCTAATTTAAGTACTGCGGGTATTATTGTGATGCTGGGTTTCATCCTGATGTTTGTCGGTGGAACCAAGCTATGGCATTTAATTATCTTAATAGTACTGGGAGGAGCCGGTGCGGCGTATTTTGTCACCTCGGCGGAATACCGAATGGAACGTTTAATGTCCTTTACCGATCCGTGGAGCGATCCCTTGGATACAGGTTACCAGGTAATACAATCCTTGTATTCTTTAGGTTCCGGCGGTCTGTTCGGCACAGGTTTGGCCAATAGCATGCAAAAATACTTATACATACCTGAACCCCAGACAGACTTTATATTTGCCATAATTGGTGAGGAATTGGGTTTTATAGGCGCCGTAACAGTAATTATCCTTTTTATGGTATTAATCTGGAGGGGGATCAAAATAGCCATAACGGCACCCGATAGCTTTTCGTGTTTTGTAGCCACCGGGATAACGTCTATGATCGCTCTACAGGTTATATTAAATATAGCGGTGGTCACGTCATCGGTGCCGCCCACCGGTGTGCCCTTACCCTTTATTACATACGGTGGTTCTTCACTGGTTATAACAATGGCGAGTGTTGGTATATTGCTTAATATATCAAGGTATGCCAAGATGAATTAGGAGTTGAAGTTTGATGAGAGTAATGATTACCGGCGGGGGTACGGGTGGGCATATTTATCCGGGTATTGCCATAGCAAAGCATATAAAAGAAAAAGTAGAGGATGTAAAAATAGTTTTTGTAGGTACAAAAGACGGTTTGGAAAGGCAATTGGTACCCGGTGAGGGTTTTGACTTTGAAATGATAAGGGTTAAAGGATTTAAACGGAAAATTTCCCTTGAAAATATCGCTGTATTAAAGGAATTAATACTGGGTTTAGGGGATGCTAAAAGGTTCATAAAAAGGTTTAAACCCCATGTGGTAATAGGTACGGGGGGGTATGTCAGCGGTCCCGTTATATTTATCGCTTCGTTATACGGGATACCCACTCTGATCCATGAACAAAATGTCCTACCGGGTATATCCAATAGGATATTAGCCAGGTTTGCCGACAGAATTGCCGTAAGCTCCAAAGAATCTTTCAGGTTTTTCCCCAAGGGAAATAAGACGGTTCTAACCGGCAATCCTGTACGCAAGGAATTTTTTGAAGCGTCCAAAGAGGACAGCAGGGAAAGATTAGGCCTTAAGACGGACGTACCCACGGTACTGGGTGTAGGCGGTAGCAGGGGTGCCTTAAGAATTAACCAGGCAATGGTGGAACTCATAGATGACATTATAAAAAACAGAAAGAATATACAGGTGATACATTCCACAGGCCAAAACCAATATGATAGGGTGATAAATGAATTTGGGGGGCGGGGGATACGGTTAAAGGATCATCCCAACGTTAAGGTTAAGCCATATATAAAGGACATGGCCCAAGCAATAGCCTGTGCGGATTTGGTGGTGTCCAGGGCGGGAGCCACAGCATTGGCCGAGATAACGGCTGCCGGCAAACCGGCGGTGTTGATACCTTCACCTTATGTAACAGGCAATCACCAGGAATACAACGCCAGGGCCCTCGAAAAGGAGGGCGCGGCTGTCGTCTTTTTAGAAAGCCAATTAGACAGCGGTTTTTCCTTCACAAAGGCGGTATACGATTTACTCATGGATAAAAATAAATTAAGTGAAATGGAAAAAAACAGCAGGGAAATCGCCCCGAAGGATGCCGTTGACAGGATATATAAAGAGGTTTGTTCGTTGGTATCAAAGGCCCATGACAGTAACACCTTATGACCGTGTGCATACAATAGTTATATAATACTACTTTACTTCTTGTAAAAAAATATACGCCTGGAGGTGCACTAATTGGATAGGCTGTCAATATATGGGCCGACAAGGCTTAAGGGAGAAGTTACCGTAGCCGGGGCAAAAAATTCAGTACTACCCATCCTTGCGGCTTCGATAATAAGTGATAAAGAAGTGGTTATTCTGGATTGTCCAAAATTGTTGGACGTAGATTATATGCTTAAAATAATGACCATGGTGGGTTGCAAAGTAAAAAGAGAGGGTTCGACGGTAGTAGTTGATTCCTCCGGGGTGGATCAATGGGTATTACCCGACCAATTGGTAAAGGAGATGCGTTCTTCGGTTATATTACTGGGCTCAATATTAGGTAAATTGGGAAAGGTACAACTTACATATCCCGGTGGTTGTGAGATAGGTCTACGGCCCATCGACTTACATCTAAAGGGACTAAAACAACTGGGCACGATAATTAACGAAGAAAATGGACATTTATACTGCGAAGCAAAGGAACTGGTGGGAACCGACATACACCTGGATTACCCAAGTGTGGGGGCCACCGAAAACATTATGCTGGCGTCGGTTTTTGCCCGCGGCAGGACAATAATAAGAAATGCTGCCAAGGAGCCCGAAATAGTGGACTTGCAGGATTTTTTGAATGTCCTCGGCTGTAATATATATGGTGCAGGTACAAGTACCATATACATAGAAGGCTTTTCAAGGATAAACAGGGTTGAATATAGAATCATCCCCGACAGAATAGTGGCAGGAACGTACATGTTAGCCGCCGCCATTACTCAGGGGTATGTACTGATTAAAAATATTATTCCCCAGCACATCCATACCGTTTTAGTTAAGTTAAAGGAGTGCGGATGCGATGTAACAAACCATAAAAACAGCATAAGGGTAAGGGGTAAGGGTCGGCTAAAAGCAAAAGACGTTATAAAAACCTTGCCCTATCCGGGGTTCCCCACCGATATGCAGGCACCCATGATGGCGGCCATGTCCGTTGCCGACGGCACAACAGTGTTTATAGAAACCATTTTTGAAAATAGATATAAACACGTGCAAGAGCTGGTTCGTATGGGTGCGCAAATTCATGTTGACGGCAGGACAGCCATAGTAAAGGGTGTTGAAAGGCTTAACGGCTGCCAAGTAACTGCCCATGATCTCAGGGGCGGAGCCGCACTGGTGCTGGCGGGACTGGCTGCCCATGGAAATACGGTGGTTAATAATGTTAAATATATAGACAGAGGATACGACGGTTTGGATAAGGCTCTAAATCAGTTGGGTGCAAGGATAGATAGAATATCTTGCGTTTGAAAAATTACAATTATGCAGGTTAGAAGATGGACAATAAAGGTGTTCTGGCTATGAAACGAATAAAAAGAAGGAAACGTAAGTTCCATGTAGTATTGTTTATTTTGTTGATTTTACTTGCCTTTGGCGTGGTGTTGCTGGGTACCGACGTTTTCAATATAAAGAAAATTAGTGTTTTAGGAAACGAAAAATTACGGTATAATCAAATTATCAAGCTATCGGGTATTACCCAGGGTGAAAATATTTTTAAGATAAAATTGGGTGAAGTGGTTAAAAGCATTGAACAAAATCCCTATATCGTAGTGGATAATATATACAGGCGATTGCCTGACGAAATAGTCATAGAAATAACCGAAAGACAGATAAGCTACCTAATACCTTATTTGGGCTCATATATCGGAATAGACAGCCAGGGAGTAGTATTGGAAGTTGTTGATGACACAAGTATGATAGATAAACCTATAATCAATAGGCTGACTATCAGTAATTTTTCCTTGGGTGAAGAAATAGCTATAGCAGACCCTCAACAGGGACAAGCTTTGAAAGAAGTAATGGGTTCAATAGAGGAAAGCGGAATGTTTGAATACATTTCCGAAGTCAATTTAGAAAGACCGGATAACATAATTATATTTTCCAGGGAAGGGATAGAAGTAATAATGGGTGACACAAGAAACTTTGAGAATAAACTTAAATGGATGAAAATTGCTTTGGAAGATTTAAGACAGAAGGGCAACATCAGGGGGATACTGGATGTGAGTATTGACGGACAGGCTATTTTCAAACCTTTGGAAGGCAAGGGTGAAGGGAATGAAGGCTAGAACTGGACAATACATAGCCTTGATGTTGGTTTCGGTAATACTGGGCATTGTTTTGGCCATTCAGTTCAAAAGCGTGCAAAAGGTAGGAGGAAGTGTATCCCTTCAAAGGGCTCAGGAACTATCAAACAAAGTCCAAAGATTGACCGAAGAAAACGAAAGCCTGGAAAACCAGATAAAGGAATTCCAGCAAAGAATAAAGGAATATGAAGATGCCGCACAGGACGTGGACAAGATAACTGATACCATGTATAAAGAGCTGGAGAGGATAAGGATTTTGGCAGGTCTGTCGGATGTGGAGGGGCCCGGCATTGTTGTAACCGTTGATATGAAAACCCAGACCATAGACGAATTTACCGGGACAATTAACACCATTACCGACGAGGATTTGTTAAGGATAGTAAATGAACTCAATGCAGCGGGAGCGGAGGCCATTTCAATTAACGAAGAAAGGATTGTATCCACCACTGAAATCCGTAATGCAGGCAGGTTTATAAATATAAATACCAATTCCTATTCCACTCCTTTTATAATAAAGGCCATCGGAGATCCTAATAATTTGGAATCCGCTTTAATGTTGATAGGCGGTGTGGTGGATTACTTTAATGTTATTAATATTTCCATAGATATCAAAAAACATGATAAAATTATAATACCAAAGTATAAAGGAAATTTAGAAAATAGGTTTGCGCAACCTATTTTAGAAGGAAAATAGATGATAGACATGAGAAAGTATAGGGGACAAATTATAATTACCATTATCTGCGTGTTATTAGGCTTTTTACTTACCGGAAAATACGGGAATTTAAGAAATACCGAGGAAATATCATCTATTAAAAGGATAGAAAGCATGCTTCAGGACATTACACGGCTGACTATACAAAAGGAAAAACTGTCCGAAAGGATGCGAAGCCTTGAGAATACCCTATGGGAACACGAGGAGTTTTTAGCTGAAAAGGACGTCAGCATTGAAAGAATAAGAAATGAATTAAACAATACAAGGTTAATGGCAGGGTTGGAAGACGTACAGGGGCCGGGGATAGAAATAATTATCGATGATAGCAAAGGACCGCTGGAGGATGGCGTGGATTTAAACAGCTACCTTGTACACGATGAGGATTTGCTCCTCGTGGTAAACGCCCTTAATGCAGCAGGTGCAGAGGCCATTTCCATTAATGATCAAAGGATAGTGGCAAATACGCCCATAAAATGCGGAGGTCCAACGATAAACATTTCAGGCTCAAGGTTTACCCCTCCCTTTGTAGTTAAGGCCATAGGCGATACCAAGGCCCTTTATAACATACTGATGGATGAACATGACGGTTTATATCATTATCTGCAGATGTGGGGACTGGAAGTAAGTGTAAAGCCCGTGGATAATGTTGAAATACCGAGATATTACGGCCAGGTGGAATTTAATTACGCAAAACCTGTAAAAGAAGGTGAATAATCATGTTGTTACCGGTGATCGGTGTAATAGTTGGAATAATTATAGGACTGCTTTTGGATATTAATATACCTGCAGCCTATTCCTCATACATGTCTATTGCCGTGCTTGCAGCCCTGGATTCGGTTTTCGGCGGTATAAGGGCCAGTATTGAAAAGAAATTTCAAACCGATGTATTTATATCAGGTTTTTTCGGTAATGCTATTTTAGCAGCCGTTTTGGTATATATAGGCGATAGGCTAGACGTACCTATATATTTGGCAGCTATCTTTGCCTTTGGAAGCAGGCTGTTTAAAAACTTTGCCTTGCTTAGGAGATATCTTTTAGAGAGCCTAAAAAACCGAAAATAGTCATTTAGCAAGGGGGCGTTAATGGGAATGAACGAAGTTATAGCAGGCCTAGACATTGGAACATCAAAGGTATCTATTGTTGTCGGAGAAATCGGTAAAGGGGATGGTTTACAGGTAACAGGTGTGGGTACAAGTCTATGTACAGGTATGGAAAAAGGAATGATAGTGGATATGGATAATACTTCCGGTGCCATTGCATCAGCCTTGAAAAAGGCGGAGTACATGTCCAACAAAAAGATTGCCGGGGTATATGTCAACATATCCAGCCGACATGTAAGGTTTGTAAGAAGTAGAGGAACAGTTGGTATCCCAGGTCATGACGGGGTGATCACCCACGAGCACGTGTATGAGGTTACGGAAGAGACAAAGAAGCCGGAAATGACGCCCGATAGCAAAATACTCGATATATTGCCGGTTCAATATATCGTGGACGGTTACGGTAAAATTGCGGATCCCGTGGGGATGGAAGGCAGCAGGCTGGAGTTGGAAGCCGATGTATTGGTCGCCTCTACAACAATCATAAATACCATAGAAAGGTGTGTAAAGAATGCCGGCTTAGAGGTTAAAGGACTGATCCTGGAACCCTTGGCAGATGCAAGCGCCGTTCTTACAAAGGATGAGATGGAACAGGGATGTGTATTGGTAAACGTAGGTGCCGGGAAAACCGAACTGGGGATTTTTCAAAAGGGGTTGTTGAAATATGTTAAATACATCCCTGTGGGCGGAGACCATATCAGCAATGATTTGTCGGTTGGTCTAAATATTAATTTTAAACTGGCCGAAGAAATAAAAAGGAAATATGGACTGTGGGATTCTGACCTTGACAATGACGGTACAACGGACGTATCTTATCTAAATTACAATCAATCCTATGATGCAGATATTGACAAACAACCCTATGATATAGATATTGACAGAGCAAGGGAAATAATGTTGGCAAGGGTTCAGGAGATGTTTGCTATAATAAAACATGAAATAAAAGGTTCGGGGTACGGTGATAATGTAGGTTCGAGGGTAGTGCTTACGGGAGGCGGTCTGGCCATGTTACAGGGAGCTGTACAAGTCGGGGAGGAGGTATTAGGGCAGACGCCCAGGATAGGGAAATCAAAATTTATAGGAGCAACAAGTCCTATATATTCCCTTGCCGTTGGTCTGGTAAAATATATATATGAAAATACATATAAAAGAGAAAGTTCGGATTTTCAAGGTCGGGTCACGGGAAGAAGATACAGAAGAAGATATTGCTTTAGACTTAGAAGAATAAAAGGAAGATTAAATTTGCGTGACCTTTTTCGAGGTGAAATTCTTACACTTGAAG
>FZPS01000086.1_pt272 | contig 13467 bp, 17 predicted proteins | sample 1817821 | NCBI WGS metagenome assembly FZPS01 (sample SAMEA104158645, study PRJEB21678) | metagenome | place: Germany | collected 2015-04-21 | reverse complement strand
ATTGAATCTAGCCCTCTTGAGTGGTAGAGACAATGGCCTTCCCCTTTGGTATACCCCACTGAATGGCTCATTACATGATGGCAAGAGCCTTAGGGCTTTAGTAGATGAGTTGAGCAAACTTGAGTGTGGAAAGTTCGCCTTAGTAATGGATAGGGGCTTCTACAGTCAATCAAACATCAACTATTTGGTTGAGAATAAGATAGAGTTCATGATTCCCATTCCCAATACCACCGGTTGGCACAAACAGCTCATTAGAGAACAGCGCTCACATATGTTCTCTAACGTCGAGGGGTACATTCCCTCTAGCGATGGAGGGCGACTTTTACAGTCAATTACCGTATACCGTCCCTTTGAAGATGGTAGCAGGGGGTGGGTCCATATCTATTACGACAGCAAGATACGGGCCCAGGCTGAGCAGCGTTTCATGGAAGAATATAAGCAGCGCTACGATGAATTTGCCTCTGGAGAGCTCAACCCTGAATATCTTGACTACTATGATGAATACTTCAAGCGAGGCTACCGTACCAAGAACGGACAGAAGGTACTAGCTAAAAAAGATCCTGTGGAGATCTTTGCTGAAGATATTAGCGGATACTGGTGTATTCACACCAATGGTGAAAAGGATGCTACTAAGGCACTTGTGGCCTACCGTAGACGCTCAGATATAGAGCAACTATTTGATGATTTGAAGAACACCCTAGATTGTAACCGCATTAGGGTTCATACCAAAGGAGCGATGCAAGGGAGGCTCTTTATCCAATTCATTGCTTTAATTTTACTCACTGAATTGAAACAGATGATTAAAGAGAACCAAAGTGAGCTCTCTAAGTATGGCAGTAACCACCGCCAGATCCTAAAGCGAGTTGCCTCTTATTCTCGAGTTAAGTTCAAGGGTAAGTATAAAGATATATTTTCTACCCCCACTAAAGCCCAAGAGACAATCTTCGCTGCCTTTGACATCAATATCTCCCCCAATCAATGACCATGCTTAAGATTGTGCGAAATTTTGGGTTCATATAGATTGCATCAACCATAACAAATGGATAGCTGTCTGTAAGAGGGCGATGCTGAAAGTCATGGACAATTGGGTCAAGGTTTGCACATAAGGCTGAAACGGTGCTTTTGGAGAAACTTGTTCCACAGAGAGTCTCTGTAATCTGGCTAACCTTACGGGTAGAGACTCCCTGGATTACCATCTCCATCAGACTCAACAGTAGAGCTTGTTCACTGCGTTCGTATTGACTGAACAATTGGGTAGTGAAAGTCCCTTCTCTAAACTTTGGCACTTGGAGTGTTAATGAGCCAACCCGAGTTGTTAACTGACGAGAGCGATACCCATTACGGTAAGTTAGCCTCTCGTCTGTCCTCTCATAAGTCTCTGCCCCCAGTTGCTCGGTAGCTTCAGCACTTAGTATTGCGTTGAAGACTGCTTCGAGTAATTTAGCTACTGCTTCGTCACGATTTCCTAACATCAGTTCTTTTAATGTTTCTTCGTCTAGTGTAATATTCAGATGAGCCATTTCGTTGTCCTCCAGTACGGTTTTTTTGGTTTAAAACATTGTACCAAAGGATGAGATTTGGCTCATCTCTTTTTATTGCGAATTTACACCAAGTATAAGGACTCTATCTGTTTACCCCTCACTCTTCTAGATAATGATATCATAATAAGAACAATGGGTTTCAAAGAAATTAAAGATAACAACAACTGTCGCTATAGAGATTGAGCCATTTTTTGTGAATACGAATTAACAATTATTTATAGGGGGGCATATTATAATATACAAAAATTGATAAAACTGAAGTATTGAGAGAAAGAAATCAAGGAGCTTTAACGCTCAGTCACAAGAACCTTACCGTAGATTCCTGATATCTTTGATCGCTGATTACTTGATAGGATTAACGATTGAGCTGATGTTGGATGTACGACTATACGGTATCACCGCTTGCTTTACTCCTGAAAGCAATGATTGCAAACACAAAAATCACGACTGCATAACCGAGAACAATCATCACGTGCAACGTAATCTCGCTATAATTGCCGAAGAGCACGTTTCGTATTGCTTCTACCCCGTGATAAAACGGAAGGAGATGTGCGATCTTTTTGAAGAGGCCGCCTATGAGGTCGATGGGAATAAAAATCCCTGAGAGCCACCCCGCAACATTTGTCAGCAGCGCACCGCAAATGCCGCCTACCGCTCCATCACTCATCAGGCTGCCGGCGAGCAAACCAAACCCTATGAAGAACAGTGAAACAACAGCCGTCATGAAGATTGCGGGGATAATATTGATTGAAAGCGGAAGCCCCACAACGCAAGAAGCAAGGAGTGTTATTGCTCCTTGAATGATTGCCATGATGAGCATTGGCAGCGTGTAGCCCAAAAGAAAATCCAAAGCAGTCATAGGCGAGGTGAATAGCCGGGCTAAAAAAGATGAGGTGCGGTCTTTTGCCAAGAGCATGCCTGTGAATAACGCCATGAAGGCCGAACCAAACATTGAGAGCCCCGGTGCGAGATTTTCTATCTCAAACATCGGGTTATTGGCTTCTGGTGGAATGGCTGTATTGATGATTGATAACAACACAAGCAATACGAGCGGGAATCCCAAGCCAAAAAATAAATTAATGGGGTCACGCAACACCTCCTTTGTGTTACGATTTGCAAATAACAACATTCTCACAACACACCTCCTGAGAGAGTAATGAACGCATCCTCCAAGCGATTTGTTCCTTTCAACTTCAGTATTTCCGCTACCGTTCCGGTTGCCTTCAATCTTCCGTTACCCATGATTCCGACACGGTCAGCCAGCGCTTCCACTTCGTCCATGTAGTGCGTAGTAAGAATAATCGTCACATTTCCCTTCAGCTCTCTGATGGACTTCCACAACTCGCGCCGCGCAAGCACATCAAGCCCCAAGGTCGGCTCATCAAGAAAGAGAATCAGAGGACTGGAAATCAAAGCCATTGCAATGCTTAATCGCCGTTGCATGCCACCAGACAGGTGTTTGGCTTTCTTGTTAAGCTCATGGTCCAAGCTGAATTTCCTTACCATTTCATGTGTGCTTTTTTTTGCCGTTCTTTTATCCTGTCCATATATTCCTGCGATCAGCATCAAGTTTTCAGATACCGACAAATTGGCGGCGACTGCGGTTTCCTGTGGTGATATGTTTGTTATCTCTTTGACGGCGTGAGAGGCGGAGACAATACTGTTTCCCAGTACTACCGCATCCCCGCTTGTGGGCTTTGTAAGACAGGACAACATTTTGATCGTTGTGGTTTTTCCTGCCCCATTGACACCGAGCAAGGCGAACAATTCACCATGCTCGACAGTCAAATCAAGGTTATCCACTGCTGGTACATGGTTATATATCTTTGTCAGTTGAGATGTTGTTATCGCACTCATTCTTCATCCCCGGTCGGCATATTCCCGCCGAATATGTTTGCCAAAAGACTTGCAAGTTTATGTTTAGGAGGAATAGCCAAGCCGCGCTTGATATCTCCCAATAAAATCAGCGTATCACCTGGATGAATGTCGAATACATCACGAGCTTCTTTCGGAATGACAAATTGTCCCCTTTCTCCAACTTTGACCGTCCATGCATATTTACCTTTTGGATAACTCATCTTCATGCTCCCTTGGAAAAGTGTAATAAATATGATTTGTATGATTAGTGTACCGTTCAGTCTCTGTTTTGTCAATGCAAGATTCGAAGGAAAGCGTTGCTCAAACCATGGGGAAGGAGACCGTCACCGCACTCAAGTCCCCCAGGTGTGCCGTGATCTTGCCGGCCGAGAGACAACCAACCTTGAGCAGAATCAAGATGTTGCGTCGCTGTGGATCGGCCATCGCCTTCCTCGTCTCCGCTATCCCCATCATTCCCTTCAATTTAAAAAAGTATCTAAATAGATTGCAGGGGAAAGATACAGGGCGAATCAAGCGATGAATGGTGCCGACTCGAGATGATGGACGAACAACTTCACGCTGTCCAATACAGAAGCAGGGAGTCATGAAGCAGAAGATTCTCTCTCCCCTCAAGAGCAGAACCCCCCATGAAACGTACCCTGGATACAGGGTCTGAGCCTTTAGGGGATTTGAACCTAGGATGGTTGGAGGTAGGTATGAACAATCTGAATTCTGTTTTGCTGTCTGTAACATCGATACCTGCAATATTCTATAGTGGTAACTGCTCAGGTAGCCTGAGCTTTTTTAGTTCAAATATTCCAAGGAAAGAGAGTTGTTGAAGAGGGCAGCAAGTTCATCGAACAGCTTCCTGCCGTTCTTTCGAGAGGTATCGATGAGCTGGCCAATCTTACGATTAAGCCTCACTAACTTGACGAGGGGAATATGGTGGGTCATACAGCACACCATCGATAGAAGAGGTTTTAAACAATTTTAGGAAATCTAATGCATCAAGATTATAATCAGTATTATATTCTGGATTTAAATCATTTGTGATTGTTGCAATTTTGTTTATATTGGCAAATGGATCTATCCATGTAAGATCTAAATTAACTTCTTCTAAAATCAACTCTCGAATAGGTTTAATTGAAAATGTATTTTTATTAGGCATTGCCCATATTCGATCAATAATAATTTTATTGTTATTTACACTATTCTGTGGATGTTGATTTTGAAATAAGCTCAATTGCATATTTGGTGCTATCAAAGTCGCTTAACAATAAGCGGCCACATTAAGGACCTTTATATACTACGCCCTTTCAAACACTTCTCCTTCCGGGTGAAAATAATAGCTTATGAAAGCTTCATTGACTATAAGATATTATAAGAAGAGTAGCAACGAAACTCATTAAATGTGATTGTCAACCAGAAAGTGAGCCATGCGCTGGCTTAAAAGTGAGCCACTAACGCTAGCTTGAAAGTGAGCCACCCCTAGTTACCTGAACTTCATTGTTTGCTCTAGCCGGTATGACTCCCCATTCATGTTTAACACATATGATTTGAATGTGAGTCTGTCAACTAAAGCAGCCACCATGGTGGTGTTTTCAAATAGCTGTGTCCACTGAGAAAAAGGAAGATTAGTTGTTACGATTACACTTCCCCTCTCACTTCGATCAGAAATAATCTTAAATAGTAATTCAGAGTGATGGCGGTTGAAGCTAATGTAGCTCAACTCATCCAGAATTAATAAATCTACCTTTTGGATTCTCTTTTCCAACCTGCCCAATGTGTAACTATCTCTAGCTTCCGCCAGCTCTGTAGACAGAGTAGCTGCATTTTTGAATAGGACACTTAGCCCTAAGGAGCAGGCAATTAGACCTAAAGAGATGGCTAAGTGAGTTTTTCCTCTTCCGGGGTTGCCAATCATTACAATGTTTTTCTTCTCATCAATGAACTTGCAAGTTGCTAACTCATTAATAAAGATTCTTGTAATGGATTCACTGTAGCGCTCAACATCCAACTCATCGAGAGTTTTATGGAAAGGAAAGTTGGCAGCCTTTAAGCGTCTCTTACTTTTGTTCTCTTGGCGTTGCAGACTTTCGCTTTTCATTAACTCTAGTAGCAGATCCTCAAATTTGCTCTCAGGAGCCATTTGTCTGAGAATTTCATTGTAAGAGGCGAATGTTGGAATCTTTAGATTTTTAGAGTAAAGACGGATTTGACCCTCAGTGCTATTTAGAGACATATTGGACTCCTTTTGGGCTTACTAGCTCATCATATTTATTTAAATTGACGGGAGTGACTTGAACTGCATCTTTCTCTCTTGGGAGGACAGGTTCTGGCTCTTTTTCAAGCCATACATTTTCCCAGCCCTCATCTACACAACGCCATAGCTGGTCCATTAATTCCCTATGGCTTGAAGTATTCTCTTTCAACCAGGCAATGAATTCATGAGGTAAATTCTGACGTACCGGGGCTGCGTTAAAAACAGCTCTTTTGCGGGTTTCTAACAGTGGCAGGTAATGTTCTAACAGATAAACAGAGGCGTGTGAGGCGAAACAACGTCTGTGAGTAGCAATGACTTCCCCTTGGTAATAAACTTCAATTCTTTCAGCGTAGCCTTTAACACTGACACTTTTGCCACAATAGTTAGTGGGCACCGAATAGTCGTTGGAGTCAAACCTGACAGTGGAGTAGCTACTCACCCTAACGGTTTGGCATTTAGCTGTCTCAAACCTGTACACGGGGAGGGCTCTTAAAAACTCTTTCTCTTCTTCAAACATCTTGCCGACGATTTCCTGCTTTCCCCTAATGTGGTGGTTGTGGTAGGTTAAGCATTTTTCTTCTAGATGCTGGTTTAATTCTTCCAAGGAGCCAACGTTTGGTATTGGCACTAGAAAATTCCTTCTACAGTAGCCTACAAGGTTCTCTACGAGACCTTTCTCATGAGCTGCTGAAGGATTACAAAACACGGCATCAAAGCCGTAGTGAGCCGACAGTGTGGTGTAGCCATCTTGTTTCTTAGCATTTACTCCAAAGCCATCTTTGACGGCAACTTTGGCATTGTCGAAAATTACTTTCTCAGTAACTCCCTCGAAAAAGTTAAATACTCTTACAAAGGCTTCTAAAAAACTCTCTTGGTTTTGGCGGTGGTAAGCATACACTATTGGAGCACAGCTAAAGCAGAGACGTGCACAGAATAGGTTTACTGTTACTTTCTCCCCATTAAGGTAGATTGTACTTAGTCCCCAGTCTATTTGTAGAGCCTCTCCTGGCGAGAAGGCTAATGGGACAAAAACTTTAGGCAAAGTCCCCTTAAGTTCTTTTACCTTGGCTCTAACGGTAGACTCTCCACCTGTGAACCCTTTCTCTTCAACTAAGCGATTGTAGATTCGTTTGGCAGTGTGCTTTTGCTTTTTAACACCTTCTCTCTCATCTGAACAAAGGCACTCTTCAATAAATTCTACGACATCCTCGGTCAACACAGAGGACTCTCGCTCTGCAGTTTTCCTCTCCCAAGGAACTTGCTCGCCTTTGCAGTACTTAGCTACAGTATTGCGGGATATTCCCATTTGTTTCGCTATTTGTCTTTGGCTTTCGCCCTCAAGATGCCTTTGACGGATCTCTTTGTAATCTTCCACCGTTATTACCACCTCAACCACCTCTAACTCAAATTTAATTGAGAAAGAGTATACTTTAAGTGGCTCACTTTCTAACTAGCGTTTTCGTTAAAAGTGGCTCAGTTTCAGATTAGCATTCACACATTAAATTCTTATTGGGTTGTGAGGTCAGAAAAAGTAAAATAATATTTAATATATTTCACGATACTAATTAGTTCTATCTAATTTACTCTCTTGCAATTTTGTCTATTAATATAATGCCATACAAGGAATGTATAAAACGAGTAAGTCCTATAACTATTTGCAAACGAAAGTTTATATCTAATTCATTTTCACCCCATCTCATCCTTCTCTAACATTGACCGGTACCCCTCATCGGAGAAGATAAGGTGGTCTAAAACTTTAATTCCTAAGAGATCACCTGCTTTAACCAATCTTTTTGTTACACTAAGGTCTTCGGTGCTTGGTTTAAGAATCCCACTAGGGTGGTTGTGGGCGATTATTATAGCTGTTGCCCTCTCTCTAAGAGGGGTTGCAAAAACCTCTCTAGGGTGGACCAGGGTATGGTTAATCAGGCCAATTGAGACAACATTGATTGAGATTACCTCATGGGCTCCATTGAGGGAAACTGAGAGGAAACACTCCTGGGGACGCCCTGCATAGTGGCGAACAAGGGGATAGACATCACTAGGAAAGACAATCTGTTTCCTCTTAGAGGGTAGGCGTCTTCTCCCCAATTCGAGGGCTGCTATAATTAGAGTTGCTTTAGCCAACCCCATCCCATCAATTGAGGTTAGTTGTTCAATAGAAATCTCTGCGTCTCCACTAGTTTTATCAAGGAGGTATAAGAGTTGCTCAGCTACCTTATTAGCAGGGTTTCTCGATGTTCCTGACCCTATTAAGAGGGAGAGGAGCTCTAAATCAGAGAGGGCTAGGGGACCATGTTCTTGTAACCTCTCTCGAGGGCGCTCTGCTTGGGGGAGCTCTTTTATACTCACCCCACTACTAAAATAATCTTTGTACTGTTTCATACAAGATAGAGGTGCTCATCTCCAGTCCTGCTTTATTAAGGTCTCTATAAAGTTTAAGTTCCTTTAATTTATCCCCCGGTTGTAATAGAACGAAAAATCTTATACAAGTGTATGAAAGGGTGAAAGTGTGGCAGAAAAATTATATTTACTGACAGGTGCTAGTGGTTTTCTGGGTGGAAATATATTAAGTCAATTAATTGAAAGAGGGGAGAAGGTTAGGGTATTGTTGTCACCTAATAACCCCGCGATTTCTAGAATGCCTTTAGGGACCGAGATAGTTTTTGGTAATCTATTGGACAAAAATTCTTTAGAGAGCTTCTTTACAGTCACTAACGATAAAAAGGTAGTAGTAATTCACTCAGCTGGGATTGTAACAATCAATATCAGAGCTAATAAAAATGTCTACCAAGTTAATGTGGAAGGGACTAAAAACATCATTGAGAAGTGCATCGAGCATAAAGTTGAGAAGCTTATTTATATAAGTTCAACTAGCGCTATACCAGAACTACCACATGGGGAAGCGATTAAAGAGGTGCAGGACCATGATCCAGATTTAGTTATTGGATATTATTCAAAGACTAAAGCCATTGCTACAAATTTAGTTTTAGAAGCTGTCTCTAAATCTAATCTAGATGCGTCTGTTGTCTACCCCAGTGGAATATTTGGCCCTAATGATTATCGATTTGGCCTTATCACCAAAAGCGTGAAAATGGTGGCAGAGAATAAATTACCCCTCTCTATTGGTGGATGTTTTAACTCTGTAGACGTTAGAGATCTAGCCAATGGAATAATAGCTTGTAGTGAAAAGGGGAGAAAAGGTGAGACCTACATAATGGCTAGTGAAACTTATACATTTAACCAGTTAATAGCTATTGTTTATAAAGAGATGGGCATTGAGAAACGGTTACTTACCGTTCCTCTTTGGCTAGTCCGTCCTTTTGCAAATTTAGGGCTGGTTTACAGTAAAATAACTAGGAAACCGGCTTGGCTTAACAGTATTACAGTTTATAACATAGGCCGTAATAATGAATTTTCATCAGAGAAAGCTATTAAGGAGTTGGATTTTAAAAGCCGCCCCTTCAATGAGACAATTGTAGATACAATTGCTTGGTTAAAAGAGATAGGGGAGTTAAAGAAGTAGAAGGATGAATGCGGCGAGATTCGAACCCGCGACCTCTGCCTCCGGAGGGCAGCGCTCTATCCACTGAGCTACGCATCCTTAAAAACAGTTTGATATTATATCACTTCATCTTAAAGGTAAACGCTTTAGCCTAAAGAGGGATAAAATTTACAACTAAAAAAGGCACCAAATAAGAATTTAAGATAAATGATTGCCCTGTAACAATAAAAGCCCCTACTTTAACAATTTTGTGTCATAAGTTTAGTGCCAGTATATTTAATAACTAATTTATGTGTAAAGAGATAGAAAAATTACAAATTTTGCGCACTAATTTTATTAAACTTCTCTTGACATCACTTGACCAATTCATTACATTGAAGCTATTGGAGAATTTAGTAGGAAGGGTGATTAATGAAAAAGAGATTTCTTCTCGGGGTCATAGTTGGCATTTTGTTGGTTCCCTCACTCTTTAGTCAAAGGATTCTGTTTAGTGACATTATTCCCCTTAGAGGTCATATAGATATAGAGGAGAAGTTTGAACTTGAGCTACACCAACAAGAGAACTTCAAGTTCTCATTGGAGTTAGCGGGGACAACCCACGATATTGCATCGTATTCGTTCGTCTCCAACAGCCCCTTAGTTGTCTACCAGCTTAAACTCTCTCCAGGAGTTGTCACAGCATTAGGGGAGGGGATTTTTGCCTTTAGCAATACTAAATCTAATGCTACCAATAAACCTAATTCTCCCATCCCTTTTAAGCTCAGTGTATCTACCGATACAGCGGAGCAAGCATTTACTAACGACGATTTTAAGACGGTCCAAAAATCGATTGGCAATCGCATCGGATCACAACTGATAGAAAATGGGATAATCTCAGTCACTTTCCCGAGTGAGAAAGAGGGCTTTGACCTCCAAGAGTTTAGTTCCGGAGCCTATGAAGCGTCGATTGCTGTTGAAGTTTCAGCCGATTAGTCCCCTTCATTAAAATAATTTTCCTATCGTTCACACGCTAATCCAATCTTAGCAATTAGCAATAGTGTAATTCTCTCCTCTGTGGTATAGTCCACTACTAGGAGGAAGAGTATGAAACCAACTTTAGTAGTGATGGCAGCGGGATTTGGAAGTCGCTATGGCGGAGTTAAACAGATTGACGGAATCGGGTTACACGATGAGGCCCTCCTCGACTACTCAACTTACGATGCTCTACGCAACGGCTTTGGCAAGATTGTCTATGTGATTCGACGTGATATCGAGAAAGACTTTAGAGAGCGAGTCTTTGACCGCATAGCTGCCAACTGTGATGCCACTTACACCTTCCAGGAGTTAGACTCCCTTTTAACAAGTGACCAAATAGCAGCCTCCAAAGAGAGGAAGAAGCCATGGGGGACGGTCCAAGCCCTCCTGTGTGCTAAAGAAGAGATTGACCGCCCCTTTAGTATCATCAACAGCGACGACTATTATGGCCAAGAGCCCTTTGAAATAATGAATCGCCATTTACGGGCCCTAGATAACAACTCAGTTGAGCACGCCAATGTTGGCTTTATCCTCCGTAACACAACAAGTCGCAACGGCTCGGTCTCGCGGGCTATCTGTCAAGTCAAAGATGGTTATCTCCTCTCGATGAAAGAGAACAAAAACATCTACCACAAAGGGGATTCAATCTATACTCAAGTTGGCGATGAGGAGATTTTACTAAGTGGAAACGAGTATGTCTCGATGAACTTCTTCGGTTTCTCAGTTACAGCGCTCCCATTCTACGAAGAGTACTTCCAAAGTTTCCTCAAAGAGTCGATTAGCTCCCTCAAAGCTGAATCGTACCTCCCCGAGGGGGCCAGCGAAATTGTGCAACAAGGCTTAGGGAAGGTGCGCTTCTATACTACCAATGAGCAGTGGTTTGGGATGACCTACAAAGAGGACCGTGAGCTGGTTAAAACTAAGATTAAAGAGAAAATTGATGCAGGTGTCTACCCCGAAAAGTTGTGGCGCTACTAACGTTTCCGCTTAATCTCTAGGTGGTCGACTGCTTCTCGACTGATGGGGGTGAACCCCTCTCCTAAGACTTTATAGGCCTCTTCAACCACCATGAAGGCGTTGGGGTCGAGGGTGTTGACTAGTGCTGTGAGACGTGAAATTTTATGGTTCGAGACAATTGTCATCAACATCTCTCGCTTCTCACCGGTGTAGATACCGGTACCGGTGAAAACTGTCCCCCCATGATTTAGCTCATCAATTATGGGTTGCTTGATTTTATCAATCTCACTCGAGAAGATGTAGACTGTTTTGGCATACTTGGTCCCTGCCACCATAATCACATAGTTAATCATCTGGGTCGAGACGTAGACTGAGATTATGGCAAACATAGCCCGCACAATCCCAAAGACAAAAGCTGAGGTGATAATTATGGTGGCATCGACCAAAAGGATACTGGTTCCCAAAGTTAAAGGAGTGAAGCGGTGGATAATTTGCCCTATGATATCGGTACCGCCGGTGTTGGCACCAGCTTTCATAACCAATCCAATCCCTGTCCCAATAAAGAACCCCCCGAAGAGGGCCGAGAGGAGGATGTCGACCGAATCGTTATAGGGGATAATTCCATCATATCCAAAGATCAATCCTGTGAGACTCACAAAGAGGCTGAGGAGGACCATCCCCATAAGAGACTTTAGCCCGTAGCTGGGGCCAAAGATTCTCATTCCGATTATAAAGAGGGGGACGTTCATCACCAACATTGAGAGGCCGGGCTCAAATCCAAAGGTGTGATAAAGGATTGTGGCTATACCGTTAACCCCACCGCCGGCAATCATAGCAGGCATATTGAAAGCTGCAATTCCAAACCCGGCTAGGGCCGATCCTATGATTATTAGGAGGTACTCTTTTACATGGCGAAAAGTTGGTCTAATCAATGTATTACTCTCCAAAAGGTAGTCTCATCCTCGATTATAGCTTAGTTGTGGCGAAATAAATAGCAACCTAGCTAAAGATCAATCTTTAAGGGGACTTTAATTTCAACCTTTTTAAGCTCCTCTATGAGGCTCTCTGCCTCTTGCGAAACCACCAGTGTCTTGTACATCGCCTCTTTAAGAAACCCGGTGGCTACACTCTCCTCTAGAAAGCTGAGCAGCTTGTTGTAGTAGCCCCCGCTGTTGAGAATCCCTATCGGTTTGTGGTGGTACCCCAATTGAAGCCAAGTGAACACCTCAAGGAACTCTTCCAAGGTGCCAATCCCCCCTGGAAGAACTATGAAGGCGTCAGCGCGCTCATACATCTCAGCCTTCCTCTCGTGCATATTAGGGACCACTATCAACTCATCTTCGTCACTCTCGACCTCTTTTACCAGGTGGTAGAGGAGTTCGGGGATTACCCCGGTAACCTTAACTCCATAGCTCTTAAGGTCTTTGGCTAGAACTCCCATCAACCCCAATCCGCCCCCTCCATAGATGAGATTAATTGACCTCTCTCCCATGGCTCGAGCTAGCTCTTTAGCTCCAGTTTGGTAAATAGGGTGGGCCCCATTGGATGAGCCACAAAAAACACACAGGTTTTTGATGATTCTCTTCATTGCACGAGCATACACAACACCCCCCTCTTTTGACAAGCTGTCGCTAGTTAAGAACCAATTTTTAGTCTATATTAACTTCAAGGAGTTAGTGATGATTAGTGCAATCTTATTCGACATGGATGGGGTCTTAATCGACTCGGAAGAGTATATCGCAGCAGCAGCCATCGCCTATTTCAAATCTCTGGGAGTAGAGACCAAAGAGGAAGATTATATCCCCTTTGTGGGAGCAGGGGAGAACCGTTATATCGGTGGGGTGGCTGAGAAATATGGGGTAGAGATAGAGATTGAACAAGCCAAACTCGACACCTATGCTATCTACGGAGAGTTGATTATGGGGCAAGAGGGGGCTTTGGAGGGGGTTGTCAGGTTTATCAACAACGCCCACAAAGCAGGCATTGATATGGCGATTGCTACCAGTGCCGATAAACGCAAAATGGAGATTAACCTCGAAGCAATGGACCTCGACCCAGCTTGGTTTAAGGTGTTAATCAATGGTAAAGATATTGAGCGTAAAAAACCTTTCCCCGATATCTATCTAAAAGCAGCTAACGACTTAGGGAAAAAACAGGCAGAGTGTCTCGTCTTTGAAGATGCTACCAATGGGGTAGAGGCTGCCAAAGCTGCCGGCTCCCTTTGTGGAGGAATCACCACCAGTTTTAGCCGGGAAGAGTTGTTGAAGTATGGGAGTGACTTCATTATTGAGGGGCTCAAAGAGTTTCCTGACTTTGCGACTATAGAGGAG
>FZPS01000179.1_pt137 | contig 13471 bp, 6 predicted proteins | sample 1817821 | NCBI WGS metagenome assembly FZPS01 (sample SAMEA104158645, study PRJEB21678) | metagenome | place: Germany | collected 2015-04-21 | reverse complement strand
TCCGCATCGGAACTTCCAATACCTCGGATTTAGTTTCCATGTATATTATATACCTGAATGTAACATTGTCAATAGTAAATTGTCTCACAATACCATCGGATTACGGCGCCAGCTTTTGCGCCTCCTCTGCCAAGGTAATACTATTGTTGATCTTCTCCGCCACTTCAGCTGTCAATATTTCATCATCTGTATGCCCTTGTCGCTTAAAATACCTGCCATCTGCATCTCCTTTACTGCCTCCCTGGCATAGGCACTGATTTCGGTACTGTCTGCGAAGGTGTTTTCTTCATATTTATGGTTTAGCTTAAGATTCATAGCTTTCGCAAAGTTGCTCATGATTACTGCTAACTCTTCACGGGTGATGGCTTGGTCCGGAGGAAACTTCTTATCACCGATTCCCTTTACAATGCCATTTTCGCTTGCCCACTCGATGTAGCCCATGTAGTAAGCATCATCTTTTACATCGGTATATCTCATTATTAGTCAGATATGCCATGTTCCTAATAATTCTAGTGCCTATTACAAAAGCCCTACTTAACTACTACTTTCTCCTCTATAAATTCTTTAAAGCTATCTACATCTTCCAAGGCTACTTCATTACCAATTGCTTACATAAAATAGAAAAAAGGCTGCTGCAAACGAACTATTTTGTTCGTTTGCAGCAGCCCCTTATTCTAAATGTTTAATGGAATTAATACTTGCTGTGAATTATGATAAAGTTTTGTAGCATGGTAGCTACTTCCGCCCTGGTGGCATATCCCTTGGGATCCAGTATGTTATTGCCCTTACCTTTCATTAATCCCGTCTTAACTGCGTAATCTATTGCTTCCTTAGCCCATGAGGATATGAGGTCAGAATCATCGAATTGCTGACTGGAACCATCAACTTGGCCAAGGAGATTATGAGCCTTGGCATAGTTGTATAGCATTACAGCAAGCTGTTCCCTTGTAATGCTGTCGGATGGAGCAAACCGCTGATTTCCCATCCCTGAGATAATCCCCAAGCTGTAGGCCCAATTTACACTGTCGAAGTAATAATCATTTTCTGAAACATCGTCGAACTCTGTTGCGTTTCTACTTGGTGCCACAGGCAATTCGGAATTGGATAGTCTGTGTAGTACCGTTACTAGCATAGCTCTTGTCATCGAAAGATTCGGGCTAAAGCTGTTATCAGCGGTGCCTCTGAACAGCTCACGGGCTGTGACGAATTTGACAGCATCCTCAAACCATCCGCTATTATCCTCAAAGCTCTTAAGGTTATTAATTAAACTTAATGTAGTGGATTCCCTGATAGCCCCCCAAACGAAGCCGTCGGAATAGAAGCTATAAGATAACATCCTGTCACCTTCGGCTAATACCCACTCTGGACCTAAGGGGGCCTTGGGTATTGCAACAACTATACTGTTGTTTTGGAGCTTGATAAGATCCTGATCAGCCCTGAGGCTAATACTGTATTGGTTGCCTACCCTCTGAACCTCCAGGCTCAAGTTTGTTTTGTTTATAGCGGCGAATTCTTGTAAACTATCGCTATCGAGGATTAGCTGTAAATCATCAGCTTCAATCCTGAGCTTAGTATTAGTTGAACTTAAACTATATAAGAAGCTAACAGGTAATTGATAGATATTTGCCTCGGATCCAATACTGTCAACCCTTATTACTATGGCATCAGAGGACTTGGTATCAATTGCTGAAAGCAGCTCAGCACAATTTTCATCACTTAGTTTATAGATTTTCTGATTGTTTGCTTTTTCTCCCTTTAACTTTATTTCTAAAGTTTTGTCAGCTTCATTATAGCTGAATCCTTCATCTGTTGGTGTCACTGGAGTTGTTTCAGAACCGGAGCCTGAACCAGAACCTGAGCTTCCACCTGAAGAGCTGATGATGTAATTAAAGGTTGCTACAGAGCTGTTCACATAGGAATCCTTCATTGCGACTGCCCTTAGTGTCGTGGTTTGGCTAATTCTAATTGGCTCAGTATATATGGGACTTGATATTGTAGGTATACTACCATCAAGGGTATATCTTATTGTAGCGCCAGCGGTTCGGCTAGATAAAGCTACAGTAATAGCTTTTGAGTAAGTCCCACTGGATATGCTGGCTTCGGGCTTTTCTGCTATGTCAATAGGTTCCTTTGCTATCCTATACTCATAGGTTACAACATCGCTGTCGTAAAAGCCTGTCTTTGATGCCAGGAGCTTGATGGTGGTCGATGCATTAATCTTCATGGGATCTTTCCATACTCTACTTAAAGTCGTGGGAGTTGTGCCATCGCTGGTATAGTATATGGTCCCGCCCGTCACTGTTGAGAAATCAAGCTCTATCGGCATAAAATAGGTGCCTGCCTCCTTACTTGCTACAGGAACGGGTAAGCTGCCTTTTTCTTTAACCACCAGTGACGCATCCTCATATGGAGCATCCATTCTAACACCCGAATAGCTCTGAACATTATCGCTTATGACAACCCTATAGGTTTCCTGAGTTACACCATCATCCTTAAACTCCCTGAAGCCGCCCGGATAAACTATGTCATCAACCAGCAGGCGAACTCTCTTTACAAAATACTCGGAACTGATGTAATCAGTTTGATATACATTTTCCTCCATATCCTTGTAAACCCTATCCTTAGTGCCTATTACCATCTCTGCTTCCTTCCATGGGATAGGATTGTTTCGGCTGTCGTAAATTGCTATATTGTTTGTTCCATGGGCCTCATCAAATATGCTTTCGAGCTGCATAAAGGAATCAAATTCAACTTCCAGGCCAAAATTGTCTAATGCCATATCCACAAGCTTTGGTGCCCGCTTGGAGATTAAGCCTATATTGACCTCTTCATGTATGGGAGGCACCTCCATAGATTTTGTATAGGAGGTCTTGTAATCTTCGTTTCCTACAAATTTAACCTTCCATGTTCCCATGGGGACGTCCCAACCATATTTTCCATCCCGGTCTGTTATATCCGGATTTATTTCGCCCCAGTCTTCGGCATCTGCCCAAATGACGAATGAATCGTCTGCCTTCGGATCGCCGATCAATGCATAAGCGGTTATCCCTTCCACTCTGTTGGAGTCTATGGCTTCGAATACATATCCGGATGGATCTATCTTCCAATCAGGATCCTTGATATCATCCTCTTTCCCCGGATATTTATCCTTTTCCCTGTATTCCTGGAGCTTGAGCTCATTTAGAATATCCCTCATTATGGCATCCCACCATATATCCAGTTCAGTACCTGTCTTCTTACTATAGATCATCGAACCTGAAGAGATAATATAGCTTAAGCCCTTTCCTACCAATCCTCCAAAGCCTGAACCGTAGCTGGCTCCGTTTAGGATAGTGCTCACGACATGGGAGTTTCGTCGTGCTCTTGCATATTCCCATATATCGTCCCAAATTCTATCTCGGATTGTCCAATCCTTGATTCCTTCGAGGGCTTGATAGAGGGTATTTTCATCCTTGCCTGCCGGCCCTGATAAAGCCTGGGCAGCAAGTGTCACACCTCCCAAGACCTGCATATGAGTGCCGATTCCAAAACCCGAGGCGTTGCCTCCAGTATGGGCAGTAAAATCTGCCAGGTTATATACATAACAGGTATAATCGGCCACGCCCACGCCATCTTGGGCGACAGATTGAGTATGCATATCAGAACCACTTGCCTGACCTAAGGACATCCTCTTTAATGGACCGGCGGCTTGCTTGGAATAAAATTCATCTTTCATTATAGCCACTAATCCAGGGCTAAAATATATCCTGCGGTTATATCTGATTTCTCCGTTATTCAACTCCACTAAGCTTTCCTTGGTCCAATAAGGGCCTTGCAAGGTATCTATCTGGGTATAACCGGAAGCCAGCAAGTCATCTATGTCAACACCTTGGATTTCTTTAAAGCTTCCTTCCAGTTTCAGATATCCACCATTTGCAACGGGTATTTGAATGTTGAGGTTTTCACCGTCCTGCGAAACGGTTCTCCCGCTGCTTTGCAATATGGAAGTCGGAACATATGCTGGGTTGATTACAGGATCTTTAATGGCTTCCTCAAAATCAATCGGCAGAGTTCCCGAAATCGAACCTAAGGGCTTATCTTCGGCCAGGGAATAGTATATCGAGAATTTCCCCGGCATACCGATATTCGCAACGACCTTCCATTCAGAATATTTTTCATTGCCATTATCTACATCCTTCACATGCTCTGCCTCAAAGCAGCTTTTCTCACCATAATAGGTGTTGAGAAAGGCCACATAACTCAGGTCTGCCTTTAGCAGATTGTTTATTCTAAATGTTATAGTTGAGTCATGATATGGGACATATGTTGCAGTGACAGGTTTACTGCTGTCATCAAGAGATTCTACGGAAAAGAGCTCCGAACCACTGTTTGAATAGCTGAAGTGGCTGGTATATGCCATTACCCCCGGGTCAATAATCTCACATAGGGCGTATCCCGTCGTTACTTCCTTTTCTTCTGTAATCATCTTGGCATAAAGTAAGTGCACTCCTGGGGTTGTTGAATTTGGCAGTTCAACCGTTGTTTGATATTTTCTTTTATTGTCTGGCGTCGTAGTCTCACCGATTAATTGGTCATTATCATATATTTCAATTTTGCTGCCGGGTTCGCTGAGTCCCCTGACAAGAATCTTCTTGGTCTCCGTGCCCATTAACACCTGTGATGGCGCAATTAAGGTGACCTCCGGCATGTTTAAATTATCCACACTAATAGTTTCATTTATATATTCTTCTCCTACTTTATATGTCAGCTTTAACGATAGATATGTTTCTTCTTCTGATGACGGAATAATCGAAAAGTACAAGGTGGTCGCGGATTTTTTAGGGTCTGGAGGATAAGCGGTTATTTGTCCATCAATTTGTATAGAATTGGGGATTACGGTGCCGTTTGTCTCCAAGGAAACTCGTTCAAAGGATTTGTTTTCGCCCAGGCCCTCGTGGGCAATTTGCGCCAGAACTCTCAGATCTCCCGTTCCGGGCTCATATCTGGCTGAGATTCGGGTGTTGCTGGTACCAAGTTTCTCCGCCATTAGAATCCCCGGAATATTAATTTCTCCTATGTCTGTTATTCTCCCTTTGGCAATTGTAATTTCTTTTTTAATATAATCTACGTTTTCTACCAAATCCAATAGCTCAAAGGAATCATACGATATATACTCTTTTAATCTATCCAGATCAAAGCCCTTGAAGAACAATGCCAGATAGTTTCCTGCCTCCAGCTTAGCCCCTGTAGTAATTATGGATCCCGTTGATTCCATATATAGGGCTTGCCGGCCCTTGTTATCATACAGCAGCAGATAAGCATTATGTGCATTTCCGTTGCCAGTAACTATTTGCGCCCTTAATTCACCGTAGGGAACAGCAACCGGTTTAACCACACCGTTTCTGTAAGCGTCAAGCCTTGCTATATATTCCTCTTCTTCTGTCGGATAGTCAAAGAAGCTTACCTTTACTTTTATATCCTTATTCTCATAGCCTTCTATATAGCTCAGGTCAAGATAGCCACTTTGCCGGTAAAATGGAGCATATAGGTATTTGCCTTCCATGGAACTCAACTCAATGTTTTTGATTCCATTAATATCAATACCCAGCAGCTGAGAATCATCAGCCGCCTCATCCGGCTTGAGCATTGACCTTACAAAGGGCTGAACAATTAAGCGCTTTTGGGTGCTCGGGGACATCCCCTTATCCAAGCTTTGATTATCTGAAATAGTCAGATTCTGAACCTCTGTAGTATAGCCGGCCTTAGAGAAAGTGATTTCCATTTGTACGTCCGGATATACCCTTGCACTGTAATTACCTCTCTCATCCGTTACTACATTGCTTATATGTTTGAAGCTGTAACTGCCGTTTTTTATGTTATTCTGCACTATGCGCACATTGACATCGGCCAAACTCTGGTCACTGATTCTCTCATCTGTGATAGTTCCCTTTAACTCTACTGTTTCAAGGACTTGCAAGTCTATATTGATATCAAACTGCCTGTCGCTTATGGTGACCTTTGTTTCTTCTATATTTTTATATTTTTTGGCTGCTACATCAGCCATTTCGATACCATAAGTAAAGCTATCTCCTACTATAAAGCCACTAAGGTCTTCCCCTGCTTCTATATAGCGTTTATATGGGTAGTTATTTAATTTTTGATATAACCTAACTTGATTTTTATCATCTGGTGCAAGACCCTTGAGCTCAATTTTTACCTTTGCCGGGATTTGAGTGTCACTGAGATTTATTGTTGTTTTAGTCCCTTTTTTGGCTGTAAAATCTCCTTCTTTATAAATTCTGTTGTCATCCCGTAGAAGGTAATTATAGTTACCAGCTTGTAATCCCGGAACGATAAAACTGCTCTTGTTGTTATCTATTACAATGTCCTCTGAAAACCAAGAATACTCTCTGCTGATATTAATTACCTTTCCATTATAATCCCCTTTAGCATTTTCCAATCCTATAAACTCTAAAGTACTGGTGATATCTAAAGACTTATTTTCTTCATAAGTTGCTTTATTAGCTGGATTATCTGGATCTTCAAGAATATATTCCAATTTTGTTATTTGTGCTGCGTCATCAGAAAGTGCTGCAGTGCCCTCATACTGCCCCTCATTAATGGTCTGATTGAGGCTGATGGTTTTACTTTGTGGACTGTTGTAAGCAGTATTGTCATTATAGTGCAGGACAGCCGAGGCATTAAAGCCGGGAGTTCCCCACAATTCAAGGGCAACTTCGCTTCCCTTTAGGACATATTGCTTATCTAACAGAACAGTTTTAAAGCCTGACCGGTAGTTGGCAATAAAGGCTGCATTGCTGATGCTTATACTCATCGTTTCAGCCTTTGAGCTGATGTCTAATAAATCATTCCTGATGTAAAAGCTGACGGAACTTGCAGGAAGGAGTTCATCTGTTATATTTATCTGTTTTGAATATGTGTGAAGCAGGTTAGATCCTGAGGTCCTTCTAAGGGTTTCTGTCTTAATGATTTCTCCACTGTCATTTAAAAACTCGACATAACCTGTCAATTCTCTGCTGTCTGCCTGAATATAAAAGTCATAGCTTGCCTTGTTATAAAGATGGGCAATTCCATCTTTTATATTGGCTCCTGTAATACCATAGGAAAGCATCTCTGACAGTAAAGCACTGCTGTAGTTGATGGTAACGCTGGTAGCATATTCAAAGCCGTCGGCTGTTCTAAAGCAGAGATAGATAGTCTTTGTGCCGAACTCTCCCTCCAGGGTATAGGGCATATCAGATGCAATGGCCTGCCATGGTGCGCTTTCAAGGGCTTCTTCCGAGCCGGCAATTTTTACTTCGCTGAAGCTGCCCGGGCTGATATTTATAGTTACTTCAGGAGTAAGGGTGTATTCGGCGCCGTTATTAATCTTGGCGCTTGGCAGCACCACATCAACAGTATCTTTATCGTAGAGAAGCGCCACATCACAGATTCCCTTGACACGTTCTCCATCTTCCTCAAGGTAGACCGTGTACCAGCCCCTGGGCAGGAAAGCCAGATCTTCCTTAGCTATTGTAAGCTTGGTGCTACTTTTTACAGTAGCGGAAACATTAAAGGGCTCCGCATTCAGGGATGCACCTAAGTGTTTTACAAAATAGGCAACATAGGATTTACTTGAAGAGAATCTCTTACCTGTAAGAGTCAGGGTGTTGTCTTGATTTTCTATCGATTTCAGCAGGGAACTGGCATCATCGTGAAAGTTGAAGTAAACCGGAGCATATAAAATTGGTTCATATAAATTTACTTCCCCCAAAAAAATACCAATATAGCGGATATCTTCACCATCATGCTTAAGTTCAAATTCATAGTCACCTAAAGGTGTATCGGAAGGTGTAAGCTTAAGGTTTATATCAAGGCCTGATACATCATAATCAATTTCCAGATCTATAGTTTCTGACGGACTATCTTTCTTGGTCAGTTTTGCAGTTAACAGAGATGGGTCTATGTTTAAAGCATTTATTATGACAATTTCAATTGAATCATCTTTATAGAGTTGGTATGGATCATAGTAAGTCGGCTGTAATGTGCCGTCCTCATATCCGATTGATTCTGCTCCTTTAACATCTGTAGCAACAACCCTGCCACCTTTTATTAAGACATTGTCATAGTAAATATCAAGATTGTATTCTTTTTTATAGGAACTTTCTGAGTGGATATCAAAAGAGCTGTCGTAGACCTCAGCATAGACCGTATCCCCAACCGTGTCTTCACTGTTTAGCATTGTAAACATCCGATTTGTTTGAGGGTCAAACTCTACTGTTCCTTTCACTAAATACGTGCCATTGTCCTGAAGCTTGACCTTCAATGAGCTTCTATCCAATTCCCCTGTTACTATATCATCATCACTTTTCAGCCGCAGGTCCACTTTTGAAGCATCAGACATTGCATTACCTACAAACGAGAAATCAAGTTTATTCTCATTCAGATTAATAAAATATACTCCTAATTCACTAGATCCAACATCCCCATGGCCATGATGATCGCCTGAAGATTTATATGAATAGGAATTAAATATATCCAGGTTTACTACCATAGGTGAAGTAGATGGTAAGACAGCAATCCTACTGAACCGGTCACTATAAGCGACATCTGTAGAACCTGCTTTTCCCGGCCCTATAACCTTTACATATAAAGGCTGTTCCGGATCTAAATCATCATGGTCAATAGAAAACTCACCCTTCAGGGAATAAGAGCCACCTATTAATTCGTCCAAGACAAGGGTCTTCGGGATGATCTCACCGACCGTGTAGATATCATCCGTGGGATCCAAGCCGTCATATCCCTGAACAAGCTCCAGATCGAAGGCTTCCTTTGTTTGACCTGGTTTGAAGTCTTCGATTACCGTTTCTATATAGACCCTATCCAGGTCATCTGTTATCTCAGAAATGCTGATACCGCTTACCCTGCCTACAATTACCGGATTAGGATATAACAGATATTCTATCTTTGTAAGGTCATTGTTTTCATCATCAAAAATCTGAACATAGTAATAAGTCTCTTCTAACGACTTTCCATCATTTAATTCCAACTTAAGCACATAAACATCTTCATCTCTTTCGTTAACTCCCAGGTAGATGCTTTCCGTACTTGAACCTACTTCAATATAATCTCCACTTTCTTCGACATATAGAGTTGCATTGAAATTATTAGCGATGGTAGACAGCTTTTTCCCAAATACTTGCATGTACAAATAGTTGTCTCCAACTACGGGATATCCTCCCCCCCAATCTGTTTGGCCAAAGTATATTTCAGGTTTTGTTTCGGTGTCTTCACTTGCAAAGCTGAGATTAAAGCCATTAAGCTGAAATAAAATTACAAAAATAAGCAACCACGAGATTATTCTTTTATTCACCATGACACTCCTTTCATGTTTTTATTTATTGAAGCCTTTAATTCTTTTGCTTCTTAATCATCGATTATCTTCGCAATTACCCCTGTTTCATAACGGAATTTTTCTGCAATTTCCTTGATTTTGGAATCCTCGAATGGTTCGCATAGGATCCAGATTTGCTGACTTCCCCGGGCATCCCCATAGGTCAGGGAAATGTAATGCCCACCGAGCTCCAAAGCCTTCAGTGTAACACCCCCTTGGTTAAATTTAATAACCCTGGAATCCAACAAGATACCAAAATTTGAGACAAATACCTCAATCCCCCCTACATTCTCATATTCCCCTTCATCAAAGGCTTTGTCAGCTATTACTGCCGATTGAATATGAATTATTTGATTTTCAATGATTAGCTGAGCCGCAAGGAGCTTCTTATATCCTTGAACCCTTAGACTGACAAGAACTGCAACAGCTAATAAAAAAAATACAAGTAGGAGCTGACTTTGAATACCCAATAAAGAAAAATATCCGAGAATGATAAAAATGCATATTAGGGAAACCAGGATTAATGAAGATCCTAAAAAATATAAGCAGTTTTTGATGTCCTTCAAGCATACACCTCCTAGGTTACCCAATAGCTCTTAATTGAGGATATTAGATTTGACATAAAAAGTCGCCACCAAAATAGGGTGATTTTAACAAAAAAACCCTCACCTTTTTCGGGTGAGGGTTGATAAAAGTAGGATTAGGAGTGTTTTTCAGTTATCAAGTCGATTAGTTGGCCTCGACTTTGAATATTATATTTAGAATAAATATTTTTTATATGGGTTTTTACAGTATTTTCACTTATATTTAGCTCTGAAGCAATAGCTTTGTAGGTTTTGCCTTGTAGGAGCAAGGCAGCTATCTGGCTTTCCCGGGCTGATAGTTTGTCAAATTGTGGCGGAGCATCTTTTTGGATTAAATGCTCCTTAATGGGCATAAATAATAAAAATGCATGGTCGTCAAGTAGAGAGGACAGTCGTCTATGAAGCAGGGGAAGAATTACAAGGGTTACACAAACTACCCCCAAGGCTAATCCCGAGGAAATATGTGCCGGCAAGCCTGAGCTATAAATTGATTCACCAATAAGGTCACCAATAAAGATCCCAAATACATTTGCGGACAAGCCGATACCTAAAATTTTCCCTGGCTTTCTATCAAAGTCTATCATATCCCCAATTATACTCCACCAAAACAAATCATTAACACCGAAAGCTCCCATCATTAGGGTATTAATGATAATATAGCTTGTTGCAGATTTATCCGCTATCATGAAGGTAACGAAGGATAGACCAATCATCGAAATGGCGATAAACAATATATAGCTTCGGTTAATTCTGTTAGGGAGATTTCTTATAATAAATATAGCCAAAATGTATGGTATTGCCCAATACCAGGATGTGAGCCATCCTAAATGACTAAAGGACGGAGTGACTACCTGATACATAAGCCCTGAGTTAACGGTAATTACCACTATAAATAAATATAGAAAAGCTAAAGGACGAACAATGGAAATATTATAGTTACTTTCTGTTTTTGGGTTAGCCGGTAAATCCTCATTTGGCAAAAAGAGCCCAAACAAAAATGAAAGGCACAGCATTATCATGGCCAGGACAAGGCCCGTATATGGTGAGATGTATACAGATGACACATTTAGAAGGATCATTAAGATATTAGAATATATAAGAACGTCAGCAATTGTTTTAATTCTTCGACTTTTATGAGTACTGTCCCTGAAATAGTAGCTCCAAGCCACAATGGCACCACTACTACAAAAAGAACAGAAAATAAGAGCAACTGTCCACAAGCTTGAAGGTGGGAAAAAGAAGGCTATGGATGATATAAAGCATATAGCTATAGAGGAAAGCATCAGGACTTTAACGGCACTTTTTGTTTTTATAAAAAAGCCTATGGAAAGTAAGCCAAGAAAGTGGATGGCGACGGCGCCAAATATCATATTACTGGGGCTAACATTGTGGACTTTACAAAGCTCGTATAGAATACGCCCTTCAAAGGGAAATGATAATAACCAGGATGAGAAAAACACGAATACTAATGTAGAAAGCCTATGTTCATCAATATTATATATAATAGGATGTTTAGTGCTCATCATGAAAAACCTCTTTTCTAAGAAAGCATGCTTGTACTATTATACCATCATTGGAAACCTTAACCTAATTTATTCTCTTCGCCGGGCAAAGGTATACAAACAAATGACGGTTCGGTAAATCGAATCTCCCTAGTCAGCGAATTCGATACATGCTCTGTTTTTCCCCTCGGCTTTTGCAGTATATAAGGCTTTATCTGCCCTTTTGTAAACTTCTTCGTAGGAGTCTACATTGTTGTCTATTAGGGTTATCCCGATACTCACTGTTATATTGAATACTTTATTATCTACAATAAAGCTATCATTTTCAATAATGCATCTCAACTTATCTGCAACAATATTCCCGGCTTCAGCATCTGTATTTATCAAGATGATTGCAAATTCCTCTCCTCCGATACGGGCAATTAAATCTGCTTTCCTTAATTGTGTCCTTAAAACAGATGCTAAATTTTGCAGCACTTTATCTCCTGTAGGATGGCCATATTTATCATTAATCTCCTTAAAATTATCTATATCTAATAGTAATAAACATGAATTCCCGCCATATCTTTTTATGCGAACTATCTCATGGGCCGCTTGTTCCTCAAAGTATCTCCTGTTGACTAGGCCGGTTAATGAGTCACGAGTAGCAAGATATTCAAGTTTCTCGTTTTTTTCTTCCAACTCTTTTTGTTGAAGAAGAATCTGCTCTTTTTGCTGAAGATTGACAACATTTGATTTCCATAAGACTAAAGAAATAAATAGGCCCAAGATAATTGAAGTAAAACCGTTTATCCTATTTGATAGCAGTATTGATAAGTTCGGTTGCACAATACCCATAGCATAGAAATATATGATATATGCCGTAAAAAACATCATGAGCCCGTGCAGTGGCTTAATCAAAAATATTACTCCAATCGAGATACAGGCAATTAAAAAGGGTGTAATGCTAGGTGTGACTAATTGGTCTATTAAGGTTATCGTAACGCCATAAAATATTATCAGCACGATTGCAACATATTGCGTAAAAATGGTCCCTAAAGTTGGCTTGTTATTTTTTCTATACTTGTATGATAGTATGCTCAAAATTATTAGTAGGACCAGATATGTAATATGGCTTGCTAAAATTCCAATTTGCCATGTGTTTTCGTTCTGATATCCAGAAGGTGCTTTGTTTAATAATGAAATAATTGTAAAAAACCTTACGACAACAGATATTACCGATAAATAAAATACTCTGTTGATATTTATCAGGAAAATTTCATCCATTATATGTTTGTCCGGCCAAGCAGTTTTTTTGATATCACTCGTAACTCTAGATATCATAAGCACTATTCCCCATTTCCCCCGTTTAGTCCAGCCCCCAAAATCCTAAGCTCGGTATGTTCAGAAAAATAATATTTGCAGCAATTTTTATTTATAACATTATATCACTATTTAAATGAAATTTTGTAGCTTTTTGTAAAAGAATGTTTGTAGGAGCGTTACCATGTTATTTATGGCTGTTATTGTCAATGAAAATCCCGCAAAAAAGGGAAAGAAAATCCACCACTTTTGGATAAAAAAATTACTTACTTTTTTTAAGAGTTTCTTTCTGTTCTCTCATTCTATAACTTTCACCCTTAATTAATACTAAGTGGCAGTGATGAACTATTCTATCCAATATAGCAGATGCAAGGATGGAATCCCAAAATATATTGCCCCATTCATCAAAGGTTTTGTTGGAGGTGATTATCAAAGAACCCTTTTCATATCTTTGAGATATGATTTCATAAAATTGGTCTACTATGTGCTCATTTAATTTCCTAAATCCCAACTCATCTAATATTAGAAGGTCAGAGGATAAATAATATTTTAGTTTCTGAGCATAGGAATTATCGGCCTTTGATTCAAAAAGAGCACTCATCATATCAGAAACCGTAGTGAAGATTACTTTGTAGCCCTGCTGCAGTGCCTTTATCCCTATGCTTATACTAAGATGGGTCTTACCGGTTCCTGGAGGACCTATGAAAACC
>FZPS01000062.1_pt4523 | contig 13474 bp, 6 predicted proteins | sample 1817821 | NCBI WGS metagenome assembly FZPS01 (sample SAMEA104158645, study PRJEB21678) | metagenome | place: Germany | collected 2015-04-21 | reverse complement strand
GAGCAAGGTTAGTACAATTTTGGTTCGATCCCCTGCCAGATGAAGTTAATATGGAGGATTTCATGTCCGTTGATTTTTTGTGGGGAATACGTAAGGTGTTTATCATTTTAAAATGGCTTCCATGGGTTTTATGTGCAACTAATATAATTATTTTAATATTTATATATATAGCTGTATTAGACTGGAAACAGTTGATTTTGTGGGTTAGCGTAGGAGTTATTAGTGCTGGAGCCTTGTTAATTTTATTGGGCATAGCAATAGTATGGATGTCTGGCCAAATGAGTCTTGTAATGAATATTATAGAACGAGTAGCATCCTATGAAATACCCAAAAGTACTGTTGATAACTTTATAGATACCTTGATAGGAGGTATTGTTAGATCTTTTAATATTACTGGGATCACATCCATAATAATAGGAGGGATGGCATTATACTTAGTCCCTATTAAAGAAAAAAATCTCACTTTAGCAAAGTGAGATTTTTTGATTCCAACCTTTGCATGTATTCAAATTATTGAAATCGTTAATACTTAATAAGACAAGTACTTCTTTTTTAGTAGATTCTTACCATGCAAAGGGGTGGAAGGCTATGAAAAAACAAGAAGATCTTATTTCTCGTGTAAAAAATTTAGCTAATAAACATAAAATAACAGGACATAAAAAATCAATAAGTCGAGATTTTGCCAATATTGAACAAGATAGCAGATTACTGCTTGAAGCTTATAAAAAAATAAATGAACAGGTTAAGTCCTATAAAAGGGTTATATCTTCGGCGGAATGGTTATTGGACAACTTTTATATGTTAGAAGAGCAATCCAAGCAAATCCAACATCAGCTACCTGATAATCTGAGAGAATATCCCGTACTAGAATCTGGGATACCACGTATTTATGCTATTGCTGAAGATATTGTTGATTATACCGATGGACAACTAGATGAGGATATACTTATAGAATATTTAAGGGAATATCAGTCCGTTACCCCTTTAACCAGTGGCGAGCTGTGGATAGTACCATTAATGATTAAAATAGCTTTAATAAAAAAAATAAGGGAAATTGCAGTACATATAGTTGAACTTCAAAAACAAAAGAATGAGGGGAATAAATGGGGTTCTTTGCTATTAGAAAACATAGATGCTCCCAAAGAAAAATTGCATCAGCTAATTATGGAACATGACAAGATTAATAGCTATATGTCTTCCTCCTATGCAGAAGCTATGCTGCGAGTTTTCCGCAACAGTGGGAGCAAAGGGACTTCCCTGGTAACCTGGTTAGATGGAAAGCTTGCTCTTCAAGGGATAAATATAGATGATATGGTGCAGCTTGAGCATCAGACTCAGGCTAAATATCAAGTTTCTATAGGAAATGCCATAACGAGTCTAAGGTTTCTTCAATCTGTCAAATGGGAGGATATTTTCGAAAATCTAAGTTTTTTGGAAAAGATTTTAAGGGAAGACCCCTCAGGTTTTTATGCTAAAATGGAATTTGTTTCCCGTGAATACTATAGAAATGAACTTGTTAAGCTAGCTAATAAGTATAAGGTTAGTGAACTTGATGTAGCAAAAATAGCCATTGAGTGTGCCAAAAAAACAAAAGATTCATCCAGTGACAATATCAGAAAAGGTCATGTAGGATATTATATAGTCGATGAAGGAAGAAATGAACTAAAAGCTAAGTTAGGAGATAAGAATCAAAGGGATGGATGGCTTAAAGATCATCCAGAAGCCTTTTATTTTGGGTCAATAGGTTTGATTATCCTTGTGACCTTAGGTATTGCGCTAAATTATTTATATAGAATAGACACTGAACAGAATCCATTGATACTGTTACTTTCAGGGCTAATTCTCTTTATTCCCGTTGTTACTTTAGCAGTAGGATTGATACATTGGATAATTCCTAGAATTATATCGCCTTGTTATTTGCCAAAACTAGAATTAGAAGATGGGATACCAGAGGAATATCGTACTATGGTGGTTATTCCTACTCTTTTATCCAGTGAAGACAGGGTATGGGAACTAATAGAACAAATGGAAGTATTTTATCTGGCAAACCAAGGAGAGAATATCCATTTTGCTTTACTGGGGGATTTTAAAGACTCAAACAAAGAAAAGGAGCCTGAGGATAAAGCTATAATAAATGCAGCCACTAAGGCTGTTAATGAGTTAAATCAAAGATACCAAGGCAATGGAGAATGTATTTTTTACTTTTTCCATCGAAATAGGCAATGGAACGCTGCACAGAAATCCTGGATGGGATGGGAGCGAAAAAGGGGTGCTCTTGTAGAGTTCACCAGTCTTCTTAGAGGCGATGAGAATACGGGTTTTACTACAAAAATAGGAGATTTGTCTATACTACCAAAGATAAAATTTGTCATTACTTTAGATGCTGACACTCATCTTCCTAGAGATGCAGCCAAAAGGCTAATAGGTGCCTTAGCCCACCCCCTTAACCGGCCTGTAGTGGACAAGTCTCTTGATAGGGTGGTAAAAGGTTATGGAATATTACAGCCTAGAATTGGTATTGCAGTTGACAGCGCAAGCCGATCATCCTTTGCTCTTACCTTTTCAGGGCAAACTGGTTTAGATCCTTATACAACTGCAGTTTCCGATGTTTACCAGGATCTATTTTGTGAGGGCATTTTTACTGGAAAAGGTGCTTATGAAGTTGATGTATTTAATGATGTGTTAAAGGATGCAATCCCTGAAAATACTATATTAAGCCATGATCTACTGGAAGGTTCATATATTAGAGCCGGGTTGGTAACAGATATTGAACTTATAGATGGGTATCCGGCTAACTATATTTCTTATTCTATGAGGCTGCATAGATGGGTTAGAGGAGATTGGCAGCTTATTCCATGGTTGTTTTCCAGTGTAACAAATCGAAAAAAAGATAAAGTTAAGAATCCTTTGACTGCAATCTCTAAGTGGAAGATTTTTGATAATATGCGAAGGAGTTTACTTTCACCGTCTCTTTTTCTCTTGTTAACTCTAGGCTTAACAGTACTGCCTGGGTCTGACTGGTTTTGGCTGGGATTATTTGTTGTTACATTAACCATGCCATTACTTATGGATGTAGTAGGGACTTTTATTGGGAGAATGGGGGCTCATAATCGTTCTCTGGTGGATATACTGTATGGCACTAAAAACTTGGCCATGCAGATCATCCTGACTTTTGTCTTTCTTGCCCATCAGGCTTTTCTGATGACAGATGCCATAGTACGGACCCTTATTAGAGTGTTTTTCACTAGACAGAATATGCTGGAATGGGTAACGGCTGCTGATGCTGATAGGAAGTTCAAAGGAACACTAGGGGACTACTGGAGAAAGATGTTGCCAGCTATGATTGTTTCGGTGGCCTTCTTCTTTTGGGTGGTGTTCATTAGAAAATATGTCCCGTTTATACCTTTGGCAATTTCCATTACATGGCTATTATCCCCTTTGATAGCCTATAGAATAAGTCAACCTAAGGATAGGCAAATACCTGAGTTATCCAAGGAGCAAATAGAAAAGCTTCGTATGATAAGTAGGAAAACATGGAAATACTTTGATGAATTTATAAAGGGTGAAGATAATTGGTTGCCACCTGATAATTATCAAGAAGAACCTTATGTAGGATTGGCTCATAGAACCTCTCCTACCAATATGGGTATGGCATTGGTTTCTATACTTTCAGCTAGGGATTTGGGTTATATAAGTACCAGTCAGGTGCTGCATAGATTTAAAAAAACTTTTGATACTCTAGAGAAACTGGAAAAATGGAAGGGTCACTTTTTCAACTGGTATGATACTCGCACCCTGGAGCCTTTAAGGCCCAGGTATGTTTCATCTGTTGACAGTGGAAATTTGGCTTGCTACTTGGTTTTGATAAAGCAAGGCATTGAAGAATTGTTGTCAAGACCTTTAATAGGTCAGGAGATGATTTTAGGACTTAAGGATACCATCAAACTGGATTTTGAGAAAAATGGCAATTCAATACCGTCAATTATAAGTATGCTAGAGGCAAACGAAGAGATTGCTTTAACGGAATGGAAACTTACATTAAACCAACTGGGAAGCATAGGTGATTATACTGATAAACAAATAGATGACTTTAAAAAAGAAATTGATGAGTTGGCTCCTTGGGTAGATCTGCTTTTGGAGCCTCCCAGAAGCATTCGCGGCCAAAATGGTCTGTCTGAAGAAGTAAAGAAAAACTTTGAGCGGCTTGTGGATAGTTTAAATAAGAATTTTTCTATTATGAGAATATTAGATGATTATCATGATATTTTGGATAATCTATCAAAGGTTATATCATCTATACGCCAGGCTAAGGACTCAGAAAAAGAGTCAAGACAAATAACAAATTGGTTAAGGCAGTTAGAGATTGCTTTAGGTGAGTCCCATATTGCAGCAAGGAAAATTGCTGCAATATGCAAAAAATTAACAGATAGAATAGATGAGATTTTTAATAACATGGATTTTAGCGTCCTGTATGATGAAAAGAAGGAGTTATTCTCCATAGGATATGATATTGAGGCAGAAAAATTGCAGGATGTCTATTATGATCTATTAGCTTCTGAAGCACGGCAGACTAGTTTTATAGCCATTGCCAAAGGGGATATTCCCCAGAAACATTGGTTTAAATTGGCACGCTCATTGACCTTGGTGGGTGATTCCCGAAGCTTATTATCCTGGGGTGGAACCATGTTTGAGTATTTAATGCCCCTATTGATAATGAAAAACTATAAAAATACTCTTTGGGATGAAACATATCAAACAGTGGTAAAGGGGCAACGACAATATGGCGACCAAAGGCATGTTCCCTGGGGAGTTTCCGAGTCTGCCTTTTATGCTTTTGATCTCCAGCTAAATTATCAATACAAAGCCTTTGGAGTACCTAAATTAGGACTTAAGTCTGGATTAATTAAAGATATTGTAGTATCCCCCTATGCCTCCATTATGGCATTGGGAATTGATCCCTTGGCAACTATGAAAAATATTGAGCATCTTATAGCAGAGGGCATGTGTGGAGAATACGGTATGTATGAATCTATAGACTATACTCCTGAGAGGGTTCCACATAGAAAGAAAAGTATGATTGTCAAAACCTATATGATTCACCATCAGGGTATGATCTTTTTAGCTCTAAATAATTATTTAAACAAAAATATTATACAGGAGCGCTTCCATAGCATACCCATGATAAAGGCTACGGAGTTATTGTTACAGGAGAGAATTCCTCAGAGAGAAATTATAATCAAAGACTACAAGAATGAGTCTGATGTAAAGGATATAGAAACGGAAAAGAAAGCCTATCAGGAAATTTATTCAAGGAACATTATAAATACGGCTCATACACCTATACCTGAGGTATGTATTTTATCAAACAACCAATATACTACCGTTATTACCAATAGTGGAGGTGGATTTAGTCAATTCCAAGGTTTGGGAATCAATCGCTGGCGAGAGGATGTAACCAGAGATAATTGGGGAATATTTTTCTATATAAAGAATCTAAACTCCAATCACTATTGGTCTTCTACCTATCAGCCTTGTCTTGATGAGGGTGAAAAATATGAAGTTATCTTCGAACCTGACAAGGCCATATTCAATCGAAAGGATGGTAATATAGAAACCAGGACTGAGGTGGTAGTATCTCCAGAGCATAATGTGGAGATTCGAAAGATATCCCTTAGTAACCATAGTAAGCATAATAGGGTATTAGAGGTGACTAGCTATTTTGAACCCATATTGGCAGCACAAGGGGATGATATAGCTCATCCAGCCTTTGTCAATCTTTTTGTGGAAACGGAGTATATTGAACATTATAATATATTGCTTATGACTAGACGGCCTAGAAGCAAAGAACAAAAGCGAATGTGGTTGGCGCATACCCTAGTTGTAGAAGGGGATCCAATAGGTATTGTTCAATATGAGACCGACAGATCCAAATTTATTGGACGGGGTCGCGATATTAGCAATCCTAAGGCTATGGATTCAGATCAGCCCTTGAGCAATACTACGGGGGCAGTACTGGATGCCATTATGAGCCTAAGGCAAAGACTAAGCATAGATGCCGGAGAATCTGCCAAATTATCATATATAGTGGCTGTTGCAGAAACCAGGGAAGAAGTCATAAACCTGGCCAAGGAGTATCAGAATACTGCTGTAGTATCAAGAGCTTTTGAGCTGGCTTGGACCCACAGTCAGGTGGAAATGAGATATTTAAACTTAACATCATCTGAACTTAACTTATACCAGAAGATGCTTTCCTCAATTATTTATACAAGTCCTGGCAGGAGAGCAAGTTTGAAATCCATAAAGAATCATAAGGCACAAAGCGGCTTATGGACATATGGTATTTCAGGCGATTTGCCAATAGCTACAATAAAGGTAAGTACTATTGATGAAATAGAAATGGTTAAACAAATGCTATCCATACACGAATATTGGCGTCTTAAAGGAATATATGTGGATCTGGTGATACTTAATGAATACGGTAACAGCTATGAACAGCCTGTACAGGATCGTATTAGGGAGATGCTGACCATCAGTCATTTAAAAGATTTACAGGGCAAACCGGGAGGCATACATCTTTTAGCTGGCAACTTGATGCCAGAGGAGGATAAAAATCTTTTGGCTTATGCATCAAGGATAACTATTGATGGGCAGCGAGGTTCTTTAGCTTCCCAGATAGAAAACCCGGGTGCTTATGAAGATTTGCCCGGAACTAAGATTTATACTGAATATGATGATTTAATTGAGTATGAAACAGAGAGGGAATCGGAGCTTTTATTCTTTAACGATATTGGAGGATTCAGTCTTGATGGTAAGGAGTATGTAATTAAACTAACAAAAGATATTACCACTCCTATGCCTTGGAGCAATATTGTAGCTAATAAGGACTTTGGATTTTTAGTTACGGAATCTGGTGCAGGATATACATGGCATGAAAATAGTAGAGAAAATAAGCTGACACCATGGTCTAATGATCCTATTGTGGATCCTGTTGGAGAGGCGGTTTATATTAGGGATGAGAATACAGGAGCTCTTTGGTCCATTACGCCATCCCCAATACGGACAGAAGGGTCATATACCATACGCCATGGACAGGGTTATTCTGTTTTTGAATTCAATAGAAACGGTTTAAAACAGAAACAAACCATGTTTGTATGCCCAGATAAGCCGGTTAAGTATTATCATATACAACTTTCAAATAATTCCAATAGAAGAAAAAATCTCTCCCTTACTCTTTATGTTCATTGGGTATGTGGAGTTAATCCTATTCCTAACAACCAATTTATAATGACCATGGAAGATAGAGAAGTTAATGCTATCTTTGCAGTTAATCCTTATAATGAACAGTTTGCAGAAAAAGTAGCTTTTATAGCCAGCGACAGGCCCTATGTGGGCATTACAGGCGACAGAACTGAATTCATTGGAAGAAATGGTTCTATTAGCAACCCCTTAGCCCTAAAAAGAGAAGGCTTATCCAATAGGGTAGGTGCCGGTTTTGATCCCTGTGGTGCTATACAAGTAACGGTAGATATAGAACCAGGCAAACAAGAAGAGGTAATCTTTGTACTAGGGCAGGGTAACAGCGCTGAAGAGGCTAGGGAGATTATAAGAAAATATGCTAATGCTGAAGCGGCCCGCCATGTACTGGAAGAGTCTAAAAATATTTGGGAAGAAAGATTAAGTGCCGTTAAGGTAAAAACACCTGATGAGTCCATGAATATTATGTTAAATAGGTGGTTGCTATACCAAACTCTTAGCAGCAGGCTTTTAGCGAGGACAGGTTTTTACCAGGCTGGAGGCGCTTACGGATTCCGTGACCAGTTACAGGATGTATTGGCTTTAATTTATAGCAATTCAATAATGATGAAGGAACAGATTCTTCTTAGCAGCCAGCATCAGTTTACTCAAGGCGATGTACAGCACTGGTGGCATCCTCCATACAGGGGAATTAGGACAAGAATCACTGATGATCTCCTATTCCTGCCATATGTAACTGCAAATTATATAGAGGGTACAGGAGATTGGGGTATATTAGATGAGAAAACTCACTATCTGGTAGATGAACCTTTAAGTCAAGATGAAGATGATAGATATAATGAGCCAGCAATATCAAAGGAAAAGGATAGCATCTATGACCATTGTATAAGAGCTATTGAAAAATCCTTATCTTTTGGTGAACATGGGTTACCACTAATGGGAGGCGGCGACTGGAATGATGGCATGGATAAGGTAGGGATTAAAGGCCGTGGAGAGAGTGTATGGCTTGGATGGTTTTTGTACACTGTCCTGGATAAGTTTATACCAATCTGCCAGCATCGCAATGATAAGGAAAGAGCAGAGAAGTATAAAGATGTAGCTGAGAAATTAAAGGATGCTATAGATAAAAACGGTTGGGATGGTGGATGGTACCGTAGGGCATATTTCGATGATGGAACGCCCCTTGGTTCTGAATTAAATGAAGAATGCCGAATTGATGCTATTTCCCAATCCTGGGCTGTGATATCGGGAGCTGCCAATCCCTCTCGGGCAAAGATTGCTATGGAAGCCATGGAAAGGCACCTAGTACGAAGAGATGAAGGACTAATACAGCTGTTAGCACCACCTTTTTACAGTTCATCCTTAGAGCCTGGCTATATCAAGGGATATGTGCCAGGTGTTAGGGAAAACGGTGGTCAATATACCCATGGCGCAGTATGGACCATACTGGCTAATGCAATGCTTGGTGATGGGAATAAAGCATGGGAGCTATATCATATGATCAATCCAATTAACCATGGACGAACCTGGATTGAGATAAATAGGTACAAGGTTGAACCTTATGTCATGGCAGCCGATGTATATACAGTAGAGCCCCATGTAGGTCGAGGGGGCTGGACCTGGTATACTGGTTCAGCAGCCTGGATGTATAGGGTTGCTGTAGAGTGGATTATAGGCTTAAAGCTGAGAGGAGATAAGCTCTATATAGATCCCTGTATTCCTTCACATTGGGAAGGTTTTGATATGATCTATAGGCACAAAAATGCTACCTATAGAATTAGAATAGAAAACCCAGACAGGGTTAATAAAGGGGTTAAAGAAATATGGCTAGATGATGAAAAACTTGATGAAAAATTCATATCCTTGTCAGATAGAGAAGGTGAGCATAGCGTAAGGGTGATTTTAGGAACTGCTTAGTATTGCAGTTCCTTTAACTTTTTTAAAAGTCTAAACATAATGTTAATCTATTGTATGAGTGATGAAGTGAGCCTTTAATATCCGTTATGAATTGTTAACGACTCTATAAATTTAGAATTAAATCAATAAAGTTGGTTATATTCTAAATAAAGCTGTAAGGAATATTTCATAGGGCAAGCCCTCAAAGGAATATCTTATTAATGTCACATAATTGTCAGTAGAAAGAGTTTGGGGGTTGCATCAATGAGAGTATATTTTATCAGTAAAAAATGGATTTATATATTTTGGATCATATTAGGTCTAATTATTGGTATTGTTTATCTAGTAAAAATTAGAGAGGAAAAAACTCTAGCAACATTTACTACTCCAGCCTATGGAATAACAGTTGCTATTGATGCAGGTCATGGAGGAATGGATCCAGGAGCAGTTAGCAAGAGTGGAGTAAGAGAAGATGAGATAAATTTAAAAATAGCAAAGAAACTTCAGGCATATCTTGAAAATGGGGGAGCAAAAGTTGTAATGACACGGAAAACCAATGAAGGGCTGTATGACAAAGATTATAAGGGATCTAAAAAACGCCAGGATATGTCCAGAAGAGTTGAGATCCTTAAAAAAGCCAATCCTGATATAGTTATAAGCATTCATTTAAATCAGTTTAGCCAGCCCCAGTATTTCGGTGCTCAAACCTTTTACATGAAAGGTAGTGAAGAAGGAAAGCAGCTTGCAGAGGCCATTCAACAACAACTGATAAGGATATTGAATAGGGGAAATAAGCGCCAAATAAAGGCTGCGGATAACTTTTTGATTCTAAAAGCTGTAAAAAGCCCTTCAGTAATAGTGGAATGCGGATTCTTATCAAATCCTCAAGAAGAAACCCTATTAACTACCGAAGATTATCAGGATCAGGTAGCATGGGCTATTTATTGTGGGATTATAAGCTATTTATCCAAATAGATTAGCAATTATTCATTATTTTTCGTTCATAATGTGGTAAAAGACTACTCAAAAATGTTATAATTATTAAAGAATAATTAATTAACGGCAAGTTAAAGCGGGGGTGGATATATGTGGGCCGTGATCTCTGATCTGCTTCAGCGGTTGGAGCCTTATTTGCAGTTTCCAGATATTATTCGACATATTGTAGATATTACTGTTGTCGCCTTCGTATTATACCAGCTCCTTTTATTAATTAGAAAGACAAGAGCTGAACAGGTACTAAAGGGTGTCGTTTTTCTTTTTTTCATATATTTTGTTACCAAAGGCTTAAAACTTAATACAATAGCCTGGATTTTAGAAAATACCATTAATTTTGGTATTACTGCTGTGGTTATTGTTTTCCATCCTGAGATCAGGAGAGCATTGGAGCAGATCGGAAGGGGCCGGTTCTTTGAGAGAAGCCTGTTATTGGGGGATGATAGAGAAAAAGATACCCAGAGTATTGTAAATGGGATAGCTGATGCTGTCGCCAATATGTCTAAAACAAGAACCGGTGCTTTAATAGTAGTAGAAAAGCAGACAGGTATTAATGAAATTATAGAAACAGGGGTTAAACTGGATGCAAGGTTAACTAGGGAGCTTTTAGAAAATATATTTGTTCCCAACACCCCTTTGCATGATGGTGCTGTAGTCATTCGTGGTGAGAGGATAGCTGCAGCTGGTTGTTTTCTGCCCCTTACAGAAAACCCTAATCTCAGCAAGCAATTAGGGACAAGGCATCGTGCGGCTTTGGGAATAACAGAAAGTTCTGATGCCCTAGCTATAATTGTGTCTGAGGAGACTGGGGTTATATCAATGGCTCAAAATGGCAAGCTTACCCGTTATTTAGATATGGATGGCCTAAAAAGTGTCCTCAGGTCTATATATTATAAGGAAAATGATGTTGGACCTTTAAGTTTTATAAAAAGGAGGTCCAAAAATGACTAGGTTTTTTGAAAGAAACATAACTCTAAAAGTTATTTCTATAGTGATTGCACTTATATTATGGAGTATGACACCCAGTAATCGTGATCCATTAAGAGATATGAGCTTTCGGGACATTCCCATTAGGATAGAGAATGAACAAAAACTCTCAGAAAATGGCTTAATGATATCATCGGATATGCCTGATACCTATAGTTTTGATATCAAAGCTAAGTCAAGCATGGTTAGATATATAGATAAAAGCAAAATTATTGCTATAGTTGATCTGTCAGAGGTCAATAAGACAGGAGAGCAAAGGGTTAGTGTTGAAATAAGTGGTTTGCCTAGTAATATTGAAATAAAGTCACTACCGGATATAGATATAAATGTGGAGAGAATAGTATCAAAAACAGTACCAGTAATACCTAAGGTGGCAGAAAAGGACAGTGTGGAGTTTGGCAAGAGGTATTACGAAATAAATCCCAGGTTTGTAGAAGTTAGGGGACCTGAATCCCTAATTAGCACCGCTGCCTATGCTCAAATATCTGTATCCTTGGGTGTAAAAGATAGAAGGATAGACCGATCTTTAATGGTTGAGCTATTTAATGAAGAGGATGAGATTATAGAGCCTGATTTAATAACCATTAATCCGGAATACTGTGTTTTGACAGTCTATCCCAATAAAACTGTTCGAGTTGATCCTCAAATAACAGGAGAGCCTGCTGAAGGCTTTGTGGTAATGGGTCAGGAAATAAAGCCAGGAGAAGTAACCATAAGTGGAGAGCCAGAGGTATTGGCAGCTACTGATACCATAACTACAGAAGTATTGGATATCCAGGGAGCAACAGGGGATATCAATAAAGAATTAAAACTACAGCAACATGAGGATATTCGCCTAAGTCCGGGAGAACCTTCACATATCCAGGTTTTAGTGAGAGTAGAAAGAATAATCAATAGGGATGTCAACTTTGGGGAAGTTGAACTTCGAAATGTACCGCAGGGCTTACATGCGAAACTGGATGAATTAGAAGAGGAAATGACCATTACAGTAAGTGGTCCTCAAAGTTTGATCAATGCTCTTAAGCCCCAGATTTTAAGAGTATACATGGATCTAGAAAACTCATCAAGGGGAGAGAGAAACTATCCCGTACAGGTAGAAAACCTCCCTTCTGGCCTGGAAGTAACAAACATTGAGCCTAAACAATTAAAGGTAATTATAGAATAATCAAAAAGCTGTGGTACTTTATGAAATTTAAGTGCCACAGCTTTTCTTTGCTAGAAGAATTTCCTAACACCGGTTTCTATTTCTATTTTAGCTCTCAAAAGGACTTGATTTATTTCGTCCACTTTAACAGGCTTTAGAATATAATCATAAGCACCTACCTTCATTGCTTGTCTTAGATAGTCAAAATTATCATAATTACTAACGATAACATATTTTATATTTGGCCAACATTTTTTAGCTGTTTCTATAAAGGTAATTCCATCCATTTTGGGCATTCTTATGGCTGTTAGTATAACATGAGGATTTACATGAGGGATAAGGGCCAAGGCCTCCTCGCCGTTATTGGCTTCGCCGACCAGTTCAAAATCGTTTTCTACCCATTTGATTTTGCGGTCAATATCCCTTCGGGCATTATAGCTACTATCTACCATTAAAACTTTCAGCACCATTGCTTTCATCCTTTCCAAGCAAAGCTAAAGAAATACATTTCAACGATGTCTCTAGCTTGATTATAGCACTTATTGTACATTAATAGAACCCAATTTTACACAAATTCACAGAATTATCGTTATTTATTTAAAAAAGGACAATTTATGATATAATCTGATTCGCAATTAAAGCTAGTATTTATAAGCATTAGATGGTATAATTATTGGTGAATTATATGCGTCTGTAGCTCAGTGGATAGAGCGTTGGACTCCGACTCCAAAGGCCGCAGGTTCAAATCCTGTCAGACGCACCAATGGGGGCGATGCTTAGCATCGCCTATTTAAAATTCTAAAAAGCCATTGGATAGAAAGGACGTGTATTTGTGTCCAGTAAAAAATTTGAGATAATATCTCTAACCATGCGATATTGGTTTATTGGTCTGATAATATTTATTACATTGAGAATCTTAATGGAGGCATTTAGGACAAGGCAGGAACAGGATTATGAGGACGAAGGCCCTTTTGGTCATATAATTTTTTTCATGGTTATTTTTCTTGCTTCTGCTTACGCATTACTGGCCTATAAAAACCCAAGTGGTTTTGATAAATATACTGCTTTAATAGGGATAATTGCAGGTATTGCTTTTATTATTCAATATAATCTTTTTAGGCTGGTTTTTCCCAGGATGGACAGACTGCTATTAATAATAGTTGATACTCTAGCTATATTTGGTTTTATAATGCTTTATAG
>FZPS01000048.1_pt612 | contig 13474 bp, 15 predicted proteins | sample 1817821 | NCBI WGS metagenome assembly FZPS01 (sample SAMEA104158645, study PRJEB21678) | metagenome | place: Germany | collected 2015-04-21 | reverse complement strand
ATGTTAAGGATATCCTCAACATCGGTCATATCTGGCTTATAAAACTCCGATTCGAAGTACTGGGCTCTGGTCTCAAAGTAGTGAAGTGATCCGTCCACTGCGATATGCACAACGCCTACATGGTTCCTATCTGCAATCAGTCTCCATGCTTTGTCACGCAGTTCACCGTTCTCATCATTAGAATAATCAAACTCGTTATCATAGTAGACGTATGATCCGTTATTGCTTTCCTTCGATGCGCTGAACAGCATGGATAATCCAGCTGAAACATACTCCGGTAGCTGGTTTCCGCTTAGGACAACCTGGTAGGAAACTAATCCGTCAGCGTTTGAGGTCTGCACAAAGTTGTTCTTAATGTCTCCGATAAAGGTGTCGGCCAAAAGTTCTACAAAACGAATAGTTTTTGACGTCAACTCATCCTCGGCGGGATTATTCCATGGCTCTCCGTAAGAAGGATAGATACTCCAGTTGTCCCTATTCCTTGATATTGATAGATACTTCGGCTCCCCCTCTTTGGATGCGGTATTCCTTACAGTCCAGCTCTCATAATAGTGGTCAAATTCGGAATTTCTCGTACTTTCGTTAGTATCATACTTTACGACTTCACCCTTAGCATCCAGCATATAGGTTTGCTGCGAACTGATGGTTGTTTCTCCGTTGTACAGCAGCTCCAACTTAAGGGATGCGGTGTAATTATCCTCATATAGGATTCTCTTTATTGCAGATTTGTACATCGGGTATCCGTTTGCATTGCCATAATTCGCTGCAGCAGCGGTTGTGAGCAGGATTACCCCGGCAATCAAACAGACAACGGTGTAAAAGTGCTTCTTTTTTCTCATAAACCGTCCTCTTTCTCCAAATAGAATTGACTTAATCTCTTCGCCCGCGGTGCGAGTCTCGGTTTCTGATTTAATGATAAACCGCGCTGATAAAAGAATAATATAGAAGATATAAACATTCTATAAACTTTGAAAGCTATGATAGCTACAAAGAACTCAAGGCGAAGTCATAGGGAGTGTCAAATACTCATACTGCAGCTTCATGGCTTCGTGACTGCATGCTTATTGCTCCAGTCTCATAACCATCAAATAATCGTCCATAACAAATCCGCCGCCTATATCCGTAATAAGCTCACCCTCAATCTCAAACCCCATTCTTTTATATATACTGATAGAGTTTAGATTGTTTTTATTTACAGTAAGGGTTATTTTGTCTTTACCCGCTTCAGCTGCCCTGTCTTGAAGAAGAAGGATAAACTGACCCGCTATGCGCCGGCCTCGGAAGTCCTTCTCAATATATAGCTTGGAGAGGACCATACTTTCCGAATCCTCATGTATTGCCATATAACCGATAAGCCGATCATAGAGATAGGCCATGTAGTACTCACTGCCAGACTCCATTGCCTCAGCTATCTTTTCAGCACTCTGTATGTTTTCCAACATGTATTCCACTTGCGAGGAGCCAATAATGGGCGTATAGTGCTCTGTCCATATTGTCCTTGCCAGACCGGCAATACTTGCAGCATCCTCTCTTGTCTTTGCTCTTTTGATTTCGAGGTAACTCATAAAACTGCCTCCCACAAAACTTTTCACAAATAAAAGATAATTTTCCGTATTCATTTTCTCCAAATATTGTAGTCATTCTAACACAGACTTATTAACTGCGCAATGAGCAAGTGTCAAGTATACAACCGCCCAAGTAAATTCATACGCACAACCTAAACAGAAAACCGCAATCGACAGGAGCTAGGCTCTGTGACTGCGGTTATCCTCTTTTTGTGTCGGGCATTACTTCGCGCTTAATGCCGCCTTTGCCTGGTCTGCCAATGACTCGAATGCTGCCATATCGCTTATCGCGAGTTCAGATAGCATCTTACGGTTTACATCGATTCCAGCGAGTTTTAGACCGTGCATGAATGTTGAATAGTTCATTCCACACATCTTTGCAGCGGCGGAGATTCTGGTAATCCACAGACGACGAAAATCTCTCTTTCTAAGTCTACGACCTATATACGCGTATTTCAGCGACTTCATAACGGCCTGATTAGCCATCTTAAAAGACTTTGATTTTGCGCCCCAGTAGCCCTTGGCGAGCTTAAGTGTCCTTTTTCTTCTTCTGCGCGTAGTAACTGCGCGTTTAACTCTTGCCATATCCGTTAATTCCTTTCATGAATGTTTTCTAGTTGTACGGAAGCATACGCTTTATTGCAGCAGCGTTGGTATTGTCTACGTATTTTTCCTTGCGCAGGCCCCTCTTGCGCTTTGTGGTCTTCTTCGTCAGAATATGGCTTTTAAAAGCGCTTCCTCGCTTTATCTTTCCGGTCTTTGTAAACTTAAAGCGTTTTGCGGCACCTCTGTGCGTCTTCATCTTAGGCATCGCTTGAATTCTCCTTTGTAATAATTATTTTGCGTCCTTAATGTTTTTGGGAGCAAGATAAACCGACATATTCCTGCCCTCAAGCTTGGGTGCCTTTTCCACATCGGCAACGTCGTTAAGTCCCTCAGAGAAACGCAACAGTAGCTGCTCGCCAATAGATGGGTGTGTAATGGCACGTCCTCTGAACCGTACCGATACCTTAACCTTGTTTCCGTCGCTTAAGAATCTTGCGGCGTGGCGTTGCTTTACCTCGAAATCATGCGTGTCTATGCCCGGAGTCATACGGACCTCTTTGACTTCCACAACATGCTGCTTCCGACGCGCTTCCTTCTCCCTCTTAGCCTGTTCGAACCTAAATTTTCCGTAATCCATTGTCTTGCAGACAGGGGGCTTTGCCTTCGGAGCAATCATAACAAGGTCGAGACCTCGCTCCTGTGCGGCCGCGAGTGCCTCTTCGATTGGGACGATGCCCATCTGCGCGCCTTCTTCTGAGATGAGTCGAACCTCTCTTTCGCGGATCTCCTCATTGATCTTATGGCTTACTTTGCTAATGCGAAAACACCTCCAAAAAATAAAAAACAGACGCAATGCCGCCTGCCATAAAATAGACAAAATGAAATATGTCATCCTGTTATCAACCCGTTCGCTCAAGTGCTGCGGGTGAGGCTGTGCGGCAACCTACTTTATTGTTCATCTGTAATTATAACAATTAACAGTACTTTTGTCAAGCATTAAAAAGCATCTTTATACCTATTGCTACGAGTACTGCTCCACCTAAGATTCCGGCTCCTCTTTTTAATCTGCATCCGAACAGACGGCCAAGGTAAGCACCGACCACACACAAGCAGGTAGTAACAATACCAATCATACAAATCGCTGAGAATATTGAAATCGAATGAGGAGTCTGTGGTGCAAATGCAAGGCTGACTCCGGCAGCCAGCGCATCTATGCTTGTCGCAATTGCCATTAGCAAAATTGTACGGATACCCGGCTCGGGTCTGCAGCACTCATCATCTGAGCAGTCCTTTATTGTATCGATTATCATCTTGATACCCACAAATGCAAGCAGGCCGAAAGCGATAATATGGCTCAACTTGTGAATGTGAGAAGCAAGCCGGTAACCAAGCACATAGCCGATAAGAGGCATTACTGCCTGTGCTACCCCAAAGCATACCGCCATCTTAAGCGCGAACCGGAAGCGAAGTCGCTCAACAACAAGACCGTTTGTAACCGAAACGGCAAATGCGTCCATCGAAAGACCCACCGCCAGTAATAGTGTCGACGTAAAATCCAAAGTTCCTTAGTTCCTCCTCAGTCTTCAAACCTTCGCTCCCGCGGATCCAGTTGAGACGCCTTCTTTTTTATCTCCTTGCTAAACCTTCTGTCTCTAATAATATTCCTAAGTACAATTGCTCCGATAATCGACCCGTAGAAAATTCCTCCTCCAAAAAAAGCTAAAGGCCCTAATGAGAGGGGATTTCCCACAGATGTTTGATTTATATAGTATACAACGAGCGCAGCCCCACCGAATAATGCGGATAAAAACGCGCTTGTCATACGGACAGGCCTGTACTTACCGATAAGTATCATCATTGTGAAAACAAACTGCAGTACACCCAGAACCGAGCCCTCAAGCTCATACGGACCGGGTTTTTCCAATATTGCTCCACCGGCTGTAAGAATAGGGACTATAAGGTAACTCCATTTCACTCAAAACACCCTCTATTCTGTTGTCAACTTTATCCGTTCTGGTATTAGTCTATATTGGCAAATCCGGAATTGGCAAATCCGGAGAGTCAATCAACACTCCGGATTCTTGGATCACAACAATTCTATCTCTATGTTACCACATGAAGCCGGTGCTTTCAATAAAGGAGAACGAAATTATTTAGTAGTCCCTTCTCCTTCGTCTGAAAGCTTCGTGATCTCAACCCATTCAACACGTCTGCCGCGTATCTCAGTCACCTTTAAGTTTAGACCGTTGAACTGTAGGTCAGGTATATCCTCATCCTCTTCGGGTAACTCCCCGAGGAGACCGAGTACAAGTCCGCCCACAGTTTCATAGTCCTCATCGAGCTCACCGAACGGGATCATCTCGAGATCATCAAACTGAGTAATTCCGCGCACACGCCATTTGCTATCGTCAAGGACGATTACATCCAGTGTATCGTCGTCATCTTCGCCGATATCCCCTACGATCTCACCCAATATGTCGCTCATTGTAATTATCCCGCTGACACCCCCGTAGTCATCAACTACAACAGCAAAGTGATTCTTTGTTCTCTGCATATTCCTGAAGAGAAGGTCGATCTTTACCGTCTCGGGTACAAAATACGCGGGCTTAATGAGTGTACAGAGCTCCTCCACATCAGTGATTCCCTTGCGTACTGCCGTATAGAAATCCTTGAGGTACATAATACCTATAATGTCATCAACGTCGTTGTCACATACCGGCAGTCTTGAGTGGTTCGAATTCTGAAAAGTCCTCTCCCACTCCTCTAAAGCATCGGTCCTCCAGAGGAGATTGAGGTCGGTGCGGTGCACCATGATGTCTCCAGCTATCGTATTGTCAAACGCGAAAACGTTCTCAATCATCGCCTTTTCCTGCACATCGATTGTTCCGCTCTCGGTACCTGCACCGACCATGAGCAGGATTTCTTCCTCAGTCACCCTCTCCTCGTTGTCATCAGGATCGATACCGAACATCCTTACAAAGAAGTTTGTTGTGCCCGAGAGAAGGGAGACGAGAGGTTTTGCAATAACTGAAATAAAGTACAGAAACCCCGAAAGCGCCATAGCTAGTGACTCGGCTTTCTTCATTGCGACTCGCTTAGGTACGAGTTCGCCGAAAACAAGTGTCAAAAAGGACAGTAGCAGTGTAATGAGAATAACAGCTATTGTGTTGAGCACATTGATTGGCAGATCAATACCAAGGTTTATCGCTATTTCTACAACATATTTTGCGAAATTATCCGCTGCGAATGCGCTGGCGAGAAAGCCGGCGAGTGTAACTCCAATCTGAATTGTAGCCAGAAACTTCGAGGGCTGCTCCGTCAGTTTTACAAGCCTTAAAGCCTTTTTATTACCCAAGCCCGCGGACTGCTTAAGTGCAACGCTGTTAAGCGATATAACTGCTATCTCCGCACTTGCAAAAACCGCATTTAATAGAATAAGTACTGCCTGGAGTAACAACTGACCAGGCAAGCCATCTGTTGACAAGAAACCATCACCTTTCGATTTACATAATAATATATTCTATATTATAGCATCCTCATATTCAATCTACAATATCCAATTTTAATGCATAATAACCTGTTTTTTTCTGAACCACTTATTTTCGCGGTAGACGTCCGAAATACTCACGATACACTTTGTAGAACTGTGTTATATTCGTAAATCCACACTGTTCCGCGGCATCCCTCACCGAAATGTCCGACGAACTAAGGAGCTTTTCAGCCCGTTCCATGCGAAACTCATTGCGGATATCCACAAAACTCTTCCCATAGTGCTCGACAAGCAGACTGCTGATATAGTTTCTATTGTACCCCACATGAAGAGCGACAGAATCACGAGTACAATCTAAACAGTTCTCCCTAATGTAGCTGAGTATCTCCGCCACCTTAGTATTCGGCTTCTTTGCATATATAGCTTTCTCAGGATAGAGAGTACTCTCTCGCCACAAAAGTGCAAACACGGTTCTCAGATAACTCTCTGTTAGCACCTCAGCGGCCACAACGTTTGGATCGAAATACTCGCACATGAGCCTCGCCATTGCATTCTGAATAGACTCAGTTCCCCTCATTTTCAAGAAAACGTGATTAGGCCTTGTCGTATCACTGTAAAGCGCTTCGATCAGGAAGGATGATAGTACGTTTGCTCCAATAAGCGTTTTATCTAGAATTACACTGGCGGCGTGGGGCATCAGAATAATATTTATCAGGATATCATCTTCACCCGTCCAAAGAATACTGTGCACGCTTCCAGGCTTCATGAAGATAAAATCACCGGCCTGCATCTCTATATCTCGCCCATCAACCTTATTGATACAGCTGCCAGAGTACATATAATTTATCTCCACATATGTATGCATATGCCTGTAATGCGGGGTAAATCGAACATGCCTTTGAATGCAAAGCCACCTGTTTACGCCTTTCATCATAGCATCAAAGGATGGCGGTGTCCTTCTCTGCAAAACCTCTTTTTTCACATGAGGTGGGCAGTTGTTGATCTGAACACTCAGATTATCATCCACAGTATAGTAATAAACATATGGTTTATCCACATTGCGCATTACGGAGAAGAGCTCCCCTTCACCTCTATTTTCGGTATAGTACTTCTGATTTATTTCCTTAAGTTCTACTTCGTTCGGCATAAGCTCCTTCAAAAAGGCATCGAGCTCAGATATCTTCATATTACCCCCTTCTCTCTAGCGCCGGGATGCCAATAGGATGTCACAAAAGAAGTCATTCGGATGCCAACGGGTTGCTAAAATCAGCTATTTTACTTACTGATTATATCATTATTAGCTGTTGTTTGTTGTCTTATTTTGCAGAATTATAGGTTTTTTATGCTCAATTCTCTCTACTTCTTCTTCTTGAGATTTGCACTAACTTGGCCAAAAAGTCCTCTATTAGAGGACTTTTCAGAATTTCAGCATATAACCTTTATACGATAAGCTCTACCTTCTCCTCATCTTCCTTTATCATCGTTGATAACATATCGTTTGCAAAAGTTCTCGCTGGCAGCATACACAGCAGATGGACTTCGTCTGAATCAATGGGGTACTGGCTACCGTGAATTACCAGAGCATTGAGCTTGACAAGCGTCCCTTTCGGTACTATGAAGGCCTCTAGTCTGTCGGTGTTCCACATCTCGGGTGGTCCAAATGCTGCGCCGACATATATTATGACATCTCCGTCCACAGGTAGCAGACATTCACATGTTTTTGCATGTGCCTCCATAAAGGAGACTACATTTTTTTCACTTTTCTTAACATGACACACAGAAATCGTGGGGGCACCACCAAATTCTGTTGTCATGATATCGGGATAGAACCCAAACGGCGGAAGGAGCGACTTCTTTGCCAGATCGGAAGTATCAAGCAGATTTTGATATGAACCGTACTTTGCGAATCCTTCGGTAGTAAGCGGTTTTGCGGTCAATTGCCTCATATATTACCTCTCAATTCGATATACTCGATATACTCGAAATGCTCGTTATACACTCTCGAACCTAATACACCTCGAACCTAGTTTTCAATAGCTACTCAACACTGTTTCGACATATATTGATGTTGTAGTCACAACACCCTATTCGACATATCCGCTTTCTTTCATGATCAAGTAAGAAGCGGTGAGTGCTTCAACCTGCGAAATGTTATATTGGAAATCCTGCTCCAGAACTGCCCACTCGACTCCGTTCTTCAAAGCCTCTTCCAAACACTCACTCAAATTTACAACACCTGTTCCCGGGGCTACGAACTGTGGCATCAGATTTACTCCCCCATCACGTCTCGGGCTCTCTACAACTTTCGGAATGTAGTCCTTTATATGTATAGCACTACTTAATCGGCTACCGAGATCTTTTATAACAATGGCAGGGTTCTTTCCACTATACATGCACCACCCGATATCTAGTTCGATTCTGAGGTTTTCGCTGTTTGCACACATAAGGTATAGAGCAGGTACCCCTCTATAGCACAGCTCAAATTCAATATCATGATTGTGGAAGGCAAACTCGATGCCCTCTTTTTTGCACTCAGTGGCAACCTCCTCCAACTCCTCGATTTCTCTCATGATTTCATCGTATGTGGGTGGCTCTATTTCATCACTGAAACGAAACCGACCGGCAACACCGGAAAAGGTCGTAATCCGATTTACCTCAAGCTTATGTGCATTCTCGATGATCTCACTGAGTTTGACTTCGCTCCCATCCATCCTTCTTTTCATGTAACCCAGGGTAATGGGCTCAATGCCAAAGCTCTTTACCCTTTTTAGGTTCTCAACATAGTCCCCGCGAAGCAACATATCTCCGCCCTCAAAGCCCTTGTAGCCAAGCTGTGCGTAACTTTGTAATAGTGCATAAATATCGACGCTGGGATCAAAAAAGGGCATAAAGCCTATAAATCCAGCCTTCATTTTTTTCATCTGTTTTACCTCATTTCGAAATAACTCTCAGTCTCTACCCAAATCATTGCGAAGTAGTACCTCCAAAACTCCGGCTACTTCAACTACTCCAGCAGACCCGATTCCTTCATGACTAGGTAATCTACTTGCAGTGCCTCCATCGGCGTCAGTGCGTGCATAAAATCCTGTTCCACAACAATGTACTCCAGGCCAATTTCATGGCAAGCTTTTAGACATCCGTGGACATCCAATTCGCCACTTCCGAGCGAGCAGAAGTTCGGCATGTCATAGAGCTCCTTGCTGCCCCAGAGGGGAACTTGCACATCCGGACCTAAGATGAAGTCCTTGAAGTGGACCGCAGATAGACGTGGGGCTATGCGCTTCAGCACATTTACAGGGTTCAATCCTGCGTATGTCGTCCAACCTACATCAAGCTCAATCCAGAGATCGGGCGCAAAAGCGAGCAACATATCAAACACGGTAAGCCCATTGAAACTCATCGTAAACTCCGGGTCGTGGTTATGATAGGCAAGCTTAATACCCTCTTTCTTACATGCCTCCGCAGCATTTTGCAGAAACTCGATCTCACACATGACATCATCGTATGTGGCCTGCTTATTCATCTTTGTAAAATAGACTTTTCCGTGAAAAACTACTGCCCTCTCAACTTCCAGTTTATGAGCGCGTTCAATTATGCTGTCGATGCCGTCCCTTTCAAGCGTCTCCCCCGACATTGTTGCGACCGTAAGGCACTCCAACCCTATATCGTGTAGGCGCTTTTTATTCTCGCTCAAGTCACCCCTAAGCAGAACGAATTCTCCGTTTTCTGTGCCTCTGTATCCGATCTTGGCTGCTTGTTCAAGTTGTTCCCATGGATCTGCACTGTAGTCCATGAATCCGATAAATCCCGCTTTCATTTTCATTGTCATATCCTCTCCTGGTGGTATATGTAACGAACGTGGGGATGCTACAGGTCGGCAAGACCCGCCATATGTAAGGGTTGCGGCGGATCTTGCCGGAGGTTTGACCAGAGTAGCATCTCTGCTAAGGCATATATTATTACCTTTGGTTATATCTAGTAAGTGCCGCCTGGTACGCCTCGATCGCAGCCTCAATATTCATGCCGTGGAGCCGAGAGATGAACTCATCATATGAGCTTTCAAGGTCGGTGTTACCGAACATCACGTTGATTGTATATTCCTGTACAAGAGTCTCGATGTCGGTTGCATTCCTGTTATAGATTTCCGCCTCTTCTGCCGTCATTGACAATCCATTGGGCATGTTCTTATGGGTCGGGGCAGTTTCCCAGACATCATAAGCGATAAATACATTCTGGTTCTCCATGGTCTCCCACAATTTGTCGAATAGGTACCAGCCCGGCTTATCACCCATGTACATGTAGGTGAAGCGGTCAGCAGCAGTGTCAGAGTTACTCTCAAGCATGAAATCCCTGAATACAGGCTTGCCGTCAACATAGTCGAAGGACTCCCCTTCGATTCCATACTCGCATGTCACTGCACCCTCATAGCTGTAGCGCCAGTCTAGCCAACGCACAGCCAGATCGGGACGGGTGCACTGAGTGGTTACGAAAGTGTAGTCGCGAACAGGACTTTGGAAATATGCCAAACCTGCTGGAGTGTTTTCATCGCCCCATGGAGGATTGACGGGGGTCAGCCAAAAGTCGGGATGCTTTTCAGCGTCCACCCTTTCATTGGTAACCATACCGTCGGCACAGAATGGCCACATAGTATGTGAAGCAGCTATGATTCCGTCGTCGTAGCCCGCAGTCGACCAGAACATGGTATTGTTCTCGATCGTCAAAAAGTCCCTGTAAATCAAGTCCTCACTAAACCACTTTGATATAGTCTTCAAATACTCTTTGTAACCGGGCTCCAAGGGTCCGAACTTGACTATCCCGTCTTCCTGATAGAAATCCTTACCTACCCCAAAGGCAGAAACAAACTCGCTTGAATAGTAGAATCCACTAGGAGGTAGCATCAGTGAGCCAGGTTTGCCTAACTGTTCCTTAAAAGCAGTAAGTGCATTGTACCAGTCATCAATTGTCACTGGGGCAGGCAGTCCAACCTGATCCAACCAATCCTGCCTAATTCCGAGACCTGTCCAAGGTGGTTCACCCGGATAGGAGGTAACGAATAGCATTCCGGCCATTCTTCCAGTATCCGTTACGGTCTCTTTGTAGTGGTAGTCACTCCACTCACGCATCGCCTTGTAATTTGGCGCGTAATCCTCAATCAGGTCATTGAGCTCGAGGACTATACCGTCATCGATCCACTTATCAGGTCCCCCGGTTATCGGTATGTCATTCATCCACATTATGTCCGGCCAATCATTCGATGTGATAAGTAAGCCAAAGGTCTCGTTTTCCATCCCCTGGGCAGGAATCTGATACTCCATATGAATGTTTGTTAGTTCCTCGATGTACTGAGTGATCTTCCTGTCGTTCATATCCGAAAAGTATGTTGTCGCGGTGTCATAGCTCCAAAAAGCTGACATGTTATACTTCTCTTCTACCAAAGGCAGAACTGTTTCCTTCGATAGATCCGGTCCTTCATCTATCTCTGCGGATTCTGTCGGTTTCTTATCTGCAGCAGGTGACGAAGTGGACGGCGGTGCGGTGGATTCTTCGTTTCCGTCAGAACAACCGACAAACAGCGATACCACCAACACAAGGATCAAGATTAAAGCGAAGTAATTTTTCATTGTTTTTCTCCTTGTTTTAGTATTTGCAGGAATTATTAAGGGCGCTCCTGCAGGCCGCCTAAAGGTCAGGCGCGATGTTGGGATACCTAAAGATCGATGGATGCTTCCATTACTGTTGGATGACCGAAGAAACCGGGCTTTAGTGGCGCCGGCCGCTGAGGACGGGTCTCAATCGAATATACCCTGTTTGTTGCATCGGAATTATCGATTGCGTTCAAGATTTCTACCGTGTGTAGGGCAAGCTCGGCGCTTGAGCGGTGTGGACGGCCCCTGCGGATTGCCCATGCCATATCCACAACAGCAATACCGCGCCAGCTGTTGTGGCAGGGTTCACGTTTACCCGTTTTGGTCGGAATCTCTGGATCCATATCGCTGAATCCGTGGGTGAAAGGCACCTTGAATTTTTCCCCGGGATTTCCGACACGGGTAATATACACGTCATTTCCCCATCCGCCAAAGTAGTTGGGGTCGGGCAGCGTCAGCGTACCCTCAGTGCCAAGGATCTCAACACGTGGAATCTCAGGCGAGAATCCCTCGGAGCACATCGCAAGCGACCCATAACATCCGCACTCAAATTCGAGATTCCCCATCATTACTGTCTCACCGCTCAACTTGTCGATCTTTTGACCGTACCGTGGATGACCAGTGTTTGTGTAGACACGGTCCTCAAAAAACCTTGAATAGCCGGAGGCGCGCTGTACAGGGCCAAGCAGCGCAACCATCGCATTGATGTAATATCCGGACATATCGTAAGTTATGGAGGATCCGCGCTGACCAAACGCTTTGGGAAACTCAAACGGCATCGCATGGAATGGATAACTCCGGAAGCACAATGCGTATGCAAGGAGCGGAGTTCCAATCATCCCCTCATCAATGAGTTTGCGGGCAGTCTGGTATGCTGCGCCCATATAGATATCGGGAGCTGATCCGATCCTAAGACCTTTTTCCGCTGCAAGGTCATAGTTTGCCTTGGCACCTTCGTAGTTATCTCCCATAGCCTTCTCCGAGTACACATGCTTCCCCGCTTCAAGGGCCATTCTCGTCACTTTGTTGTGGTTAAAAAGCTCTGTTGTGTTTACAACGATCTCTATCTCCGGATCAGCAAGAATCTCATCAGTTGTCATCTGCCGTATTCCGAAAGTCTCAGCTCGCGCCTTGCTCTTTTCTGGAATCAGATCGGAGCAGCCCACCATTTCGATAATCGAAAACTGCGTCAAGGTGTTCAGATATGTATAACTGATGTTCCCGCTCCCTATCAGACCAACTTTTACTTTATCCACATCCATGTTTTCTCCTCCTGTTTCGTTGTATCACTCTCTACAGTGGCAAATCAAATGCTATGAATACCCTGTTCGTGGGCGTTATCAAACGTTATACCCAAATATCGCGCTGCTTCACGAAGCACGGGTAGATAGTTGCCATAGATACCTCCAATATGGTGGATATATGGACCGAACATGAGCTTCTCTTCCCAACGTTTCCAGTTATCTGTTTCAAACCAAACATATGTATTAATCGTTTCAGGACCCTCTGTTGTCTTTCCCTCACCACAAAACAGAAACCACTCTCCTTCCAGCTCACCGAGACGTGCCAGTGTCAGCGACCCCTGCTTGAGCTCGAAAAACTGCTGCCCGTGCTGAAGCGCAGCCGCCGATTCCTCTCTCTTAAGTGAATATGGAAACGGGCCACAGTGCCACAGTAGCTCGGCATTATCGTTTTCGGGATGACGTATTGTCAAGTCAGCAAGGAAACACGAGTCCTCATAGAGAGAAGCTGCGCGAAGCATTGCCATTGTTACGGCACCGTACACATCACACTCGCACGCGAGTGGCATGCCATCATCTGTCAGGTCACCGACCGCTTGACAGGGACAGATCCCGTAACCGAACGAAAATGCTGACCAACATTCAAATGCTGCTACACTGCAATTCTGCCGCTCCATTGCACGTTGAATGACAATTTTGAGTGCTGCGCATTTTTTCAGGTTCTCCTCATCAGATACTGCAGGCATTCCCGGAAACCCGCGGCTAAACTTGATCTCATCGAACCGGGCTTTCAAGTCATCTACGTAGTCATCCATCTCCGGGTCACCAGCTTCAATTAATCTGTATGCTTGTTGAATCAGCATACTAGGAGCAACTGGCACGACAGTAATATTAAACTTGTTTGCAAGTTCAGCTTCATTTGACTGCACGCTCAGAAAATCCGCTGGGCGATCACCAATTTTGAGTACACGCAGGCCGTTCAAATCT
>FZPS01000201.1_pt122 | contig 13475 bp, 15 predicted proteins | sample 1817821 | NCBI WGS metagenome assembly FZPS01 (sample SAMEA104158645, study PRJEB21678) | metagenome | place: Germany | collected 2015-04-21 | reverse complement strand
CTTGGTGTATGGATATTAAATTGGTTGTCAATAACTCAATTTTACCATAAATCAGTGAGGAGTTGTTGTTTTTTTATAAAAGAAATATCCCGTATATATGCGGGTTGTGGCGTTTCGCAAACGCCTAATTATATAAATCTAACGAAAGGAGAATTTAAGAATGAAATATATATGTGATGTATGCGGTTACGAGTACGACGAGACTGTAGGCGATCCAGATAATGGAATAGCTGCTGGTACAAAATGGGAAGACCTTCCTGATGATTTTGTATGTCCACTTTGCTCAGTATCCAAAGACCAATTTTCAGAAGTCTAGGATACTAAAAGGCACAGCAATGTAGACCGACCCATAAGTTAGACCTAAAAATCTAGCTCATACGAGTTCGTTTATAGCTGTGCCTTTTACTATTTAAGTATTTATCATTTTCAAAGGTTATAATTTCATTTCTATAGGTTTTTCTATCGCTTTGGTCAAATCTAAAAAGCATCTCAAAGTGGCTCGATACACAAGTCTTTCCTCATATGAATAGTTATTATTATCTGCTATCTTTTCTATAGCAAATATTTTTTTAAGATAGTTTTCTCCTATCTTAGCATTTTCATTAGATTGTCCTGCTATATAGGCTTCATGGAATTAGGGCATTTAATTGTATTCATTAATTACCTCCTTCAATCTAATATTAAGTGAAGGATGACTACCAAGAGCCACCTCCACCACCTCCAGATCCTCCACCTGATGATCCTCCACCTGACGAACCACCAGAATCACTAGATGGACTAGATGACATAACACTTTGTGCAGAAGTCATTGTAGAATTCATAAATGATCCAAACGTCATCATGTCGAATGCATTAGGGCTATCGTACCAAGATGGTGCTTGTAAAGATATTGATTCAAACTTTTTAATCCACTTATCAGAAACACCTAATACATAAGTGTAAGGTAGAATATTATAAAAGTACGTTGGATCTTGTATAACCATAGTTTCTAATTTGTCTTTTTCAGTAGTTTCTAGAAAGTTTCTGAATCCTTTTAATTTTCCTAATATTTCATTTCCATAAGGGGTTCTCTTTGGTAAATATTTTAAGCATATAACCATACCAAGGATACATACTAATCCCAATCCATATCCTACTAAATAAACCGGGTCTTGTTTTAATGCTGGTAGCACCATAAATGCCCATGGAATACCGCCAAATCCTAATCCCCAGACAAGACCAAATATCTTTGTGCCTATTGAAGAATAAGTTGCTCTACCATTTACATAAATAGTTTGTGTTTCCCCAAATACTAATTTAAATAAAACAGTAAATCCAATACCTGGAAATAGTAAAGCAAATAATAGACTTGAAGATTCGCCATATGCAAATATTGGTGGTATAGTAATTAAACAATATGTTGCAATAATCATTAATATAATAAATATGGTCTTACTTGATGCTGATTTTTCAAAAATTCTATTTTTATTTTCTTTATTATTAATATTAGATAGTATTCTATTAGTGGTTATATAAAAATTATTATATAAGTCTGTTGATGTTACTTCATTGGTATTATCTGTAGGTTCTTGTTCAACATTTTTACTAAATAATGAGCCATATGATATTGATGGTCTTTTTGTAAATAATCCATTTAAAAATATTTGTTCATTAACATTATTTCCATCGTATTCTTTTAATTTAGTTATTTTAAAACCTTTGGATTTAGAAAATAAGGATTTTTCTTCAGTTTCAGCAATTTTTATGTATCCTTGATTAGCTAAATATATAAGTAAAGATGTTACATCTTGATTTTCTGCTTTTCCTTTATATAAAAATCCTACTTCTAAACTATTAAATCCTTGTGGTGGATAAAATTCAACAGTTTCTACAACTTGATCATCTCGTCCATATTTATACCACAATAATAAAGCAATAACTAAAAATAATATAGGAAACAAATAAAAAATATAATTCATTAAATTAAAAGTAAGTCCAGTTCCAACAAAATATACTTCTGGCAGTTCACATCTTACAGTTAGAGCTTCACCAGCACCTAAAATACCATTATAACTACCTGTAATTTTGTTTCCACTAATATTATATTTTACTTTACTATTATCAGTGGAGCCTGTTGTTCCTGATGAAAACCCCAATTTACTTGAATCAAATTCTTTAGGCATAGTAATTGAAAAAGTTACATTTCCTATTACCGTATCCCATTCATTTCCAATTATATTGTAATATAATTCATCGTAATCTTTACCAGGATCTTTTCCTAAATTGTATGTATATTTAATTACATACTTTTGCTCTCCTGTTAAAGTTCTACTAGCTGATCCAATCTTCAATTTATAATTTCCATTTTCTCTTGATGTTGTATATTCATTATCAACACTAACATTTGTTACTTGAGTACGATTAGTTGATGTTGAACCATCTAATCTAGTGATTGTATTCTTTAATGGAATAGTTCTAAATATTCCATGTTTCGAAACATTAAAATATGCAGTAATTGTCTCAGTTATATCAAAAGTATTGTTTTCATTAACAATTATATTAATATCATATTTATCAATAACATAATCATAAGAACTATATTGATCGTTCTTACTAGGTGTTAGACTTGTCGTATTATTTAGTGACGAATTTGTATTATCATTAGTTTCAATTGATAAACGATAATAATATATCTCATTAACACTATGTCCATTCAAAATACTTAAATTAGACATTTGGCTAAAACTATTAGATCCTGATATTGCTGTTGCCGAATTATATCCTTGAGCAATCAAATTATAATTAGAATCATAATAATAAGCAGTAGAAGTATGGTTAATTTCATTATTTGAGCTATTTCTTACTATACCTGCTAAGCCGAATGCTTGGGTAGAAATGGAAGAAAAATCTTTAAATGAAATATTAGTAAAAGATAAACTTCCGACTTCTAAACTTTGAGTATTGTTAATATTTACAAAAGAAGTTTCTTCTGTTAAAGCATAAGTATTTGATGGATAAGCAAATACTAGAGATAGTAAAATTAAAGCAAATAAGGAAATACCTTTAATAATTCTTTTCATTTTACACCTCCATAATTAGAATTCAACTTTTACATTTTCTCTTTCGTTTGCACTTGCCTCAAACATTGCTTTTGATTTGTAACCGAACAATCCAGCAAAAATATTACTTGGGAACATTTCAACTTTGTTATTATAAATTCTAACAACACCATTGTAATATTTTCTTGAATTAGCAATATCATCTTCAACTTTTGATAACTCTTTACTTAAATCTTTGAAGTTTTCATTAGCTTTCAAATCAGGATATGCTTCTGCTAAAGCCATAATTTTACTAACACCACTAGATAGTTGCTCATTTGTCTTAATCTTTTCATCATCAGACATTTTGTCATAAGCACTATTTCTTAGTTCTACAACTTCTTTTAAAGTATCTTTTTCATGTTTAGCATATCCTTTTACAGTTTCTACAATGTTAGGAATTAAGTCCCATCTTTTCTTAAGATAAATATCCATAGTAGAGAATGCTTCTTTTACCTTATTATTTAGTTTTACAAAACTATTATATAAAGCAAAAGCATAAATAATAATTAAAACGATAATTGCCATGATAATGTAAATCCACATAATTTTACCTCCTATTGTAATTTAATTTTATCATATTTTTAATTTTTTTACTATACTATTAGGAACTTGAGTTTCCGTAGTTTTGTCCACATTACTCTCTTTTATCGGTATTGTAATAAACAACTATTGATTTCAATGAAGTCGGAAGCAAATGCCCTTAAGGTTTCAATTATACAGAAAGCAGCTCCTGTAAAGGAAAAAGTTCAATTTTGATATTACCGATTAGCTAAAGGGACTCTGGCATACTCTCGTATGCAAAAGAAGGCGTCAGGCTCTGGTTCAGGACAAAACGTCCTACATACCGTCAACTCTGCCCATTTTCAACCTGTCAACTCAACCCTCGTTTTCTCCAAAGCATCACCCCTGCAAAATGAAAAAATCCGAGAGCCGGAAGAACTCCTCCAACTCTCGGAAATCCTTTATTTTCAAGCCTTTTTCGGTATTCAATTCTGTACTTTAGTCATCAATACAACCGTCTCCACATGTTTTGAGAGGAGTAGATAGCTGTCAAAGGGGATTTTCCATTTTACTTTTTTACTGAATTCTCTTTGAGGGAAGATATCCACTGCGGGCTTGCGTATGTGGGAACATATCCACTATTTAAATAATCTTCATGTGAGTTTATTGTAAAATTTAATACATCAAAAGTACGATGTGGTGCACCTCTTTGTTTTCCAGCATACACCATCTATAAGCATGTAATATTTTGTAAAAATAATTTTAGTACTTTATTTGTTAGTAGATAAAATTTGATTATCGGAGACATTTCACAATGTTATAAATTAACTAAACAATTCGATAGAATCCGTAATATCTTGGTATCAATTAGGCATAACCCATTGTTTTGGTCGAGGGAGTAGGGTGTCATGCCTTGTCGTGTGTGCATCTAACACAGATGTTATGAATTGGTAACTGGTATGTACTGTGCTGTAAAAACCCTCCTGTTCAACTATTAAGTGGGGTTCTATCCGATTCGTTCAATACCAGTAACTAAGTATAGTAATCACAGCATGTTTCAGGATTAACACAAAAGACTGTCTCTTCGAAACCATCAATAAAGCAGTAATGGATACCGTTATCCCAACCAAAAACCTCGGCACCAATAGGTGTACAAAAATATCGCTCACCTTCTTCCCTGGATAATCCTACCCCAGAAGTGTCCAGATTCAATTCGCAAAATGCTATATATATATCCTTCATTTTCTTAATACACCCTTCTTTCAGATTTCTAATCCATCTCCTGTGACATTAATACCACCTGTCTCCAGTTGAATGTTATTTTCGGATCAGGCTGACGACGCACTCAACGTGTGTTAAGAGGAAGTTGTAGCTGTCAAAGGACAATTTCCATTTTCCTTTTTTACTGAATTCTCTTTAAGGGAACATATCCACTGTGGACTTGCGTATATGGGAAGATATCAGTTCCTTTATCCGATTAAAAAAAATACCTCCGACAAGTTGGAATCATGTTTGTTCCAAAAAAATTGTCTACTCAGTTTCTATTCCAGCAAAGAATGTATCACTTTAACAATGGTCAAGCCGTAATCAACAAAGAAGCTTTTTTGTTCTTCCGAATAGTTTTTTCTTTCCGATATTGCATCATCTGTGGCATGCCTAAAACAATGCATTTTCTTTCTATAGCTTGTTACTACATCGTTAGAAATATAATCAAAACAAATCGTAGAGTAATCTGGTGTAAGGAACTTACCGTTCTTCTTTAATAAACTTTCTATTAAATTTGCTATCTCTGCAAGTTTTTCATCTGTGCTCATATTATTGAACGATGCTTGTCGGTTTGATATCTCAATAAACTTTTGATTGATTGAATCATCTATATCAACATAGGTTGATTTCTGTTCAAATGTCAACCTTGCGACAAATGTTCTTCTAACAGCATATCGAACAGTCCCGTTATCATCATCTCCCTTTGCAATAATTCTGTTCCTAATTTCTCCATAAGTAAAGTCACTAGGTGCAACAGGTGGTCGTGCCAACAATCTAGGAAATTCTTTTATAACATATCCTACTTTGTATAAATAATACGATATAAGATAAAACCAACATTTATTTTCATTACCAGAAAAATCTACATCCGGTTGGCATAATTCCCTAAACTTTGTTATTGCTTCCTCCGCATCATACACCTCAAATTCATAATCCTCTACTTCCGTATAACCACTAAATATATTGTATACATTATTTACGTTCTCAATCGAATCGTAAAAACGATAATGATATTCATCCTTTTGTATGTTTTGGAAGTAAAAATCTTTTAAATCCATACTGACACTCCAATTCTTTTGATCAATTTCGTAATGCATCTTCAGATGATCATCACTACAAATTTTAATTTATAACGTTACTCGACCTCATTACCGCTCTTTATCTCATCACCATCTGGTAAAGTTCAAAGCTCGATGATACAAGCATTATCCTTAAACAAGATATTGTATTGCTAAAGCAATTAGTGATAAATATCTATTAAGAAGATCCTAGGTTATCTTAGATTATCTGCTAATCTTTGTATTTCCAGCAGTATCCTCCAGCATGTTTTTGAACTCCATTTGCAGCATCCCTAATACTTTTTGAGTTAACGCCAACTTCTTTTACAGCAGAAGCTATAGTATCGAATTCTTTTATTATTGTTCCATCATCAGTCATTTGAATAATCTGTCTTCCACGCCTCTTGCTAGGCTCACTAATCGCATCCTCTTTTTTGTTCGCTTTTAGAAAATCAGATTTTTCCTTAGCTATCCGCTCTGCCTCTTGTTTAGCAAATAATAGCTTAATTGCCTTATCCCTACGAGCCTCTAAAGTACCAACATCGTGCCGTGTTCTACGCATAATTCCTTCATCAAGAATGAGAATTTCATTATCGTAATCCTTAATTTTTCGATAAGCTTTAGCATAAGAATCATATAGCGCAGGAGCATCATAGCCGTTATATCGAGCTTTATCAAAAAGTGCAATAGCTTCATCTACTTTGCCATTTTTCCTAGCAGTTTCTCCACGTTCCCAATATGGATAACCTGCATCAAATCCTTTCTCCCAATTCCCTATATTTCGTATCTTGTTTAATGAAACTCGATTATGCAACCCGTTAATAATTACATCTTCTCTAGATATCACTTTTTCAATATTTAGGTTAACTTCAGTCTCATCATATCCACGATTTTTTGCATCGAATAATAACTCTTTCATCGCTGATTTTGAAATAGATTTCAGCATACTAAGGCTTTGCTCTGCTTCTTTTTTAGTATAATTACTAACACTCATATATTCATTCATAGAATTATAACAATCGCTATAAGCACTGAAAATATAATTTGAAAGAGGCGTTAAGTCAAAGGGGCTACGAAAATAGACTCGCACATTTGTTGTACCGCCTTCACTTACAGTACAAGGTTCTATAGGTAAATCAATTCCATTTGTAGCATCTTTTCTAATAATGATGTAATTTCCCTTCTTAGCAAACTTAAACTTTAAGAATGTATATAGACAAGTTACATCGACATAATTATTACTGTTTTTTCGATACCTGATCCAACTGGTGTCGCATCCTTTTTTCTCAATAATATCTTGAATAAAAGCACAAACTTCAAGTTCTTTTATGTCTGGAGTCATCTTTTCTATTTGCTTTTTTTGTTCTTCCAACGACTCCTCAATAATATCTAAAACACCCCAAAGAATCTTTCCGCATATATCTGCATCTGATTCCGCTCTATGGGCAGTGTCATTTATTAATCCGAAATATTCCGCTACAGTCTCTTGCTTATGATTTACAATGCCTTTTATATGTTTTCTAGAGAGACTCAGCGTATCAACATACTTAATTTTAGCATCATACCCAAGTCTAGAAAATGTGTTACTTAAAAATCCAAAATCGAAACTTGCATTGTGTGCACACATAGTGATTTTTCCATCTAGTGCATCTCCCAAAAATTCTACCAACTGGGGGTAAACTTCCTGCTCATTTGGAGCAGAGTTTAGCATTTCATTAGTTATATTATTTATTGCCGAAGCTGAGGCTGCAATTCTAACTTTTGGATTGACAAGAGTTCCGAATGATTGAATTGGAACTCCTTCTTTAAATAGCACCGCACCAATCTCTACAATTCTATCTGAAGAAGAATTTAGGCCAGTTGTTTCCACATCAAAAGCGATAAAAGTTTTACGAAACTCATCTACATTTGATATGTCTACTTCCAATTTTTCAGCAAAAACTTTACCAGTACGAAATGGATTAGAAGCCAGTTGATAATCAACGTGTTTACTAACCTTTCCTTGTTTTTTCTTTAGAAAATCAAATAATCCCACTATTATTTCCTCCCCCATTAATTTTATCCAGAATCACTTTTACGATGCCTTTTTCTTATATTCTACCTATTCGCATACCACAAGAAATGGTCAAACTTTCTTCTTCTAAAGGGAATGTGAATATTATTTTCATCAAGCAGATTTCCAACACACTCGTTAAATGTCTCATAATCAAAGTTTCTTCGCCATGTATCAATCCTATTAACTGTTAAGCCAGGGATATAATATGGAAGAGTATTTTTAACGATACCATCAAAGATAGAGTAATCATCTCTGCCGTAAATTTCCACGTTATGATATGTACAGTACTTGGAGGCAAAAGAAAACATATTAACTGCACCAATGTTCCTTGCGATAATATTTACCAGTTCAGGATCTCCTTCTGCCAACCGATCATCAAAATTAGGAATCTCCAGAATTACTTTAGCCAAATCATACAAGGACAACCTGCTCTTATACTGAGAAAGATGTGTTGAATTTGTTACATCAATAACCGCGATCTTCATTGCAATCGTATTTAAGTCGTTGTGAAGAGGAAATGCATTTAACACATCATGTATTATCAGACCCTCTTTTCCATAATTAGAGCTTGCTCCTACGACCTTGTGTTGTTCCTCAATATTCTCTTCCGTTAAAGGTAGATATTGCTGTTCATGTGGTTTTTCTATTTCGACTTTTTCTCTGCTCGAATCAAGCCTAAGAACCTTATCTATGCACCAATGTGTAGTTGCTCCTTTTATTGGCATAATATCATTTTGCTTAAGATATTCCTTCAATAAACTAAGTTGCTTTCCTTCTGGAACAGTCCCTGAAAGAGTTTCAATAATATGAGGTTGTGGCTTAGCAGTACCTTCATTAGCAGCAAATACAGCGTACTCAACATCATTTATTGTTATGATTTTCAATGTGCCCTACACCTCCTCATTACTTGTCTTTATTTCATCTCCATCTGGTAAAATAAATGCCTGCACAAACTTGACACCTAGCACATCAGCAATGGCCTTCAACTCATCCAAGGTTACTGTTTCTCGTTGTAATTTTTTATTGAAATTCTGTGGAGTCTGGCCAATACGTCTAGCAAGTTCGGAAACACTTATATTCATTTGCTCACACAGTTCTTTAATCATTTCCGCCGTAGTCATACAGCACCTCCAAGTTTACGCTAAGAATATTATAAACCATTTGGTTGATAAACACAATAGTTATTAAAATATTATTATAATCAGCAAACAAAGAAAACCCACAACTCTACTGTAGAGTCATGGGCTATTTACTTCTGGTTTTCATATTTCAATTTCAATACCAGATTTAAAGGATATGACGAATTGGTCTTCATAGACTGTAACGCTCTGGATTATCTTCCTTACAAGCTTATCATCATATTCTAGAGTGCGGAATTTGTTCTTGCGGATAAATTCAATTAACTCATCGATTCGCTCATTTTCGCCACTAAGAGAGGCGTCTTCTACTAAAAGGGTCTGTCGCTTGTCTCTCAGCTCATCAATCTCATCTGCTAGATATTCATAGTCTTGACTCTTATTGGCCAACTTGATGAGTTCTTTTTGCTTTTTCTCCAGTAAGTTGTTAATCTCTGAAATTTGGTATTCTGTCGTTTCTCCAATCACAGCATGAATATTTTCTTCCAGCGTTTTTATCATGTTATTGCCACCTGCAAGTAGTCTATTAATTGCAGTCATTACAGCACCATAGAGTTCATCCTCTTTTACGGTTCGGTTCTTACAAACCCCAGGTCCTTGCTCGATTCTAGTCACGCATCGCCAGACAAATTCTTTTCTGCCGTGAATATTCCAATAGACCCGTCTATAAATGTCGCCACAATCTCCACAGAAGGTGATGGCACTTAAAGCGTACTTACTGCTATAAATTCGTTTGTTCTTGCCTTCTCCTGGCCCGAATTCCGGTTATTGATGTCTGTGTTCATGGGAACATATCAACCTTTTTCGGCGTTTTCGAGGTTTGTGGAAACATATCAACAGTATTTGGTTTTTGAGATCATAAAACACTGGTTCTTTCACTTAATACGCCATCAACTATCACATAAACTTTATCACAAAACTCTAACATTCTTTCATCATGAGTAACCATTATAGTTGCCTTCTTTTGTTCTTTTGTTTCTTTCGCTAATAGCTTAACGACTTCATATGCTCTATTGGTATCTAAGCTTGCAGTTGGTTCATCAGCAAAGATTACGGAAGGTTGATGATATAATGCCTTGGCAATCGCTGATCGTTGCCTTTCACCACCCGATAATTCATTAGGGTATTTATTCTTTAATTTTTCCACGTCGAGTTTCAAAAAAAGTTCATTCATCCATGGTTGATTGACTTTCGATTTAGTTATTTTATTATATAAAACCATTTGTTCTTTTATGGTTAAAAAGGGTATCAAATTAGAAGCTTGTAATATAAAGCCAATGTTTTCTAAACGGATTTTAGATTTTTCCTTTATATCTAGCTCACTAAAGGGCTTACCATTTAATAGGACTCTTCCTGTTGTTGGTTTTTGTAATCCACCTAAAATTGTCAGAAATGTGGACTTACCAGATCCTGAGGGACCTACAATCCCAATAAGTTCTCCTTCATAAGCAGAAAAATTTGTTTCCTTAAGTGCTCTAATGACATTATCACCTTGCAAAAAATCTTTGGTTACACCAGTCATTTCTATTAATTGTTTCATATTAACCTCCTATGGCCTTTAATGGGTCTATTTTTAACACTGCACTTACTGAGAATAATCCTCCAAAAAGCGCAAATAAGAAAAAGGCAGCTGTGATTACTAAATAAAACATGATGTTCACCGTAAATGGAATCACATCAGATAAGAATATCCCTGTTAATGCTGTTAGCACTAAGCCAATGAAAATTCCAAATGCCACTAGTAAAAACGTTTGAACTATAACAGACGCACTAATGTAACCATTCGATATGCCTTGCGCTTTCATAACCCCAAACATACTGGTTTTTTGAATGGTTAATACATAAATAAATATACCTAATACAAATGCTGTGATAATGATTAAGAATACAATCATAACAGAAAACGTTAATACTTGAGCGGTATAACCCGGTAAGGTTGAAATGTAGTCTTCTGTGGTGTAACCAATTAAATTACTTGGTAAATTATTAGTTCCACCCCTAACAACGATACCACTGAATAGATCTGGTGTATTGGTTGATCCATAACGGTAAGCCTGCCATGTATCTAAACTCATATAGACAACAGGTGCTGTTTGATATGTAGTATTTGAAGAAAATCCTATAATCTCATATTGCTGTATGCTTCCTGTGACACCAAAAAAATCTCCAATCTCATACCCTTCTTTTTTAAGCTCCTCATCAACGATAACTTGATTACCCGTCAAGGTAAGGTCATTAAGTTCTGATGGCTTAATAAAACTATCATTATCGATCCCAAAGAAATATACATCTACTCTAGAATCTAGTATGTTATCTGCTAAAGGATTATTAATAACTGCAGGAAACAAGCCTAGTTTTGTCTTTGAACCGGTTATTTCAACCGCATCAAAATCAGCTTGTTCCATATAGGACATCATCATATTATCATTCGCATCAACCGTTAATATAATTTGATCTGAATTCCACTGCTCAACTGCATTAGTATAAGATGAAGCCAGTCCATTGGCTAGTGAAGTTAAAAAGTATACTAAATAGCTAATAAGAGCAACGACTGCGATGATTAGTGCAAATTTCGTTTTAGAATGCTTTAATTCTTTAAATGCTAAAAACATATGCTTTCTCCTTATCGGTTACTTTCTTATAGTAATTTTTCTATATCTTGGGCAATCTTATCGGGCTTTACACGGGGTGAATATCGTTTGATAACCCTCCCGTTTTGGTCAACTAAAAACTTAGTAAAATTCCATTTAATTTTTTGATTAAAAAAACCTTTTTCATGTCGTTTTAAATAGGTGTATAAAATCGACTCATCTTCTCCGTTGACATTTATTTTTTGAAACCTAGGAAATGTTGTTTCGAATTTTGCAACACAAAATTTATTAATATCTTCAATCGATCCCGGTGCCTGTTTACCAAATTGATTACATGGGAAATCCAACACTTCAAAACCGCGTTCATAAAACATGTTATAAAGTGTCTGAAGTCCCTCATACTGTGGCGTAAAAAAACATTCTGTAGCGGTATTAACAATTAATAGAACCTTTCCTTTATATTCCTCTAAAACATGTACATTGTTATTAATATCTTCAACTCTGATTTGATATAAACTCATATTTACCTCCATTTACCCACTAAAATTTTTGATATAGTCTTATTAATTTTTTTATATAAAATTATTTCTTCCTTAGTTAATCCCGATAAGCATTCTTTTTCCCAAGTTTTTTAAATTATTTTTATTTCTGGGAGCAATTTAATGCCTTCATCTGTCAAATAACATAATTTATTTCTTTGATGCTTCGTGTCAGCTTTCATGGTGCTTGATCCCTAAACTGGTTACAAGGAATATCAAGGACCTCAAATCCCTGCTCATGATACTTCTCGTATATAGCCTCTTTCATTGCCTTCAGGCAATATAAAAGCCTGCACAAACTTGACACCTAGCACATCAGCGATGACCTTCAACTCATCCAAGGTTACCGTTTCTCGTTGTAATTTTTTATTGAAATTCTGTGGAGTCTGGCCAATACGTCTAGCAAGTTCAGAAACGCTTATATTCATTTGCTCACACAGTTCTTTAATCATTTCTGCCGTAGTCATACAGCACCTCCAAGTTTACGCTAAGAATATTATAAACCATCTGGTTGATAAATGCAATAGTTATTAAAATATTATTATTATCAGCAAGCAAAAGGAAACCCACAACTCTACTGTAGAGTCATGGGTTATTTGCTTTGAGTTTTCATATTTCCATTTCGATTCCTGATTTGAAGGCTATGACGAAGTGGTCTTCATACACAGTAACGCTCTGGATTATTTTCCTTACAAGCTTATCATCATATTCTAAGGTGCGGAATTTGTTCTTGCGGATAAATTCAATCAGCTCATTGATTCTCTCGTTCTCGCCACTGAGGGAGGCATCTTCTACTAAAAGGAGCTGTCGCTTGTCTCTCAGCTCATCAATCTCATCTGCTAGATGTTCATAATCTTGACCCTTATTAGCCAGCTTAATGAGTTTTTTTTGCTTTTCCTCCAGTAAGTTGTTAATCTCTGAAATTTGGTATTCTGTCGTTTCACCAATCACCGCATGAATGTTCTCTTCCAGGGTCTTTATCATATTGTTGCCACCTGCAAGCAGTTTATTAATTGCGGTCATTACAGCACCATAGAGTTCATCTTCTTTTACAGTTCGGTTTTTACAGACCTCAGGACCCTGCTCGATTCTAGTCACACATCGCCAGACAAATTCTTTTCTGCCATGAATATTCCAATAGGTTCTCCTATAAATATCGCCACAATCTCCACAGAAGGTAATGGCACTTAAAGCGTACTTGCTACTATAAATTCGTTTGTTCTTGCCTTCTCCTGTGTAGATATTGCT
>FZPS01000183.1_pt33 | contig 13479 bp, 11 predicted proteins | sample 1817821 | NCBI WGS metagenome assembly FZPS01 (sample SAMEA104158645, study PRJEB21678) | metagenome | place: Germany | collected 2015-04-21 | reverse complement strand
AATAGTCTTCAAACAATACTTAGCGAAGGCAGCAAGGTAATCCCCTATGCTGCCTTTTTTATGTAAATCAAACAATATTTTTGTCTATCTTTGCAATTCAAGTCAATATTATGAAAACTATACTCTTCGCAGTGTACGCAGCCGTAGCGGTTGTCGCCTGCAGTCCCAGCACCAAAACAAGCATCAAAGGCACCGTATCGGAAGGCGCTGCCGGTGAGGTGGCAATCAAGGTGCGCAATCTCGGCATAGATACCCTTATCACTCCTGCCGAAGGCAAATTCTCCCTTGACCTTCCTGTAGATAAAATGGTTATAGGAAATGCCTTTTTCGGCAATCAATATTCCTCATTTATCCTTGACGGAGAGGCAATCACCATCAATTTTGACGGCTCGGAAAACCCTTCCGTAACTGCTAAGGCTAAAAAGGGCGCCAATGTCAGCTTTGCTAAATTCCTGGAGTGGAATGATGATTTTATGAAGCGCTATTATGCCGCAGCTGAAATGCCGGGCAGCGAATCCACCCTTAGCAATATGGAAGAGGAATTTAATAATAAGATGAAGGAGCTCACCAAAGAAAACAATGCCCTTGGCATTTATGCCGTGCGAAACCTTCAAAGTTTTCTCGAACCGGCTGAGATGCGTGAACTTATAAACGGCCTTCATTCCGATCTTAAGGAGCACGAATCAATTGTCGCTCTAATTAAAAGCATAGAGAGCAAAGAAGCGACTTCCGCAGGTAAAATGTTTACCGATTTCGAAGTTACCCAACCTGATGGCAGCGTAAAGAAGCTTTCCGATTATGTGGGCAAGGGAAAATTTATTCTTGCAGACTTCTGGGCAAGCTGGTGCGGTCCCTGCAGAAGAGAAATCCCCAACCTTAAAAAGGTATATGACAAGTTCCATGGAGATAACTTCGACATTCTTTCCATAGCAGTATGGGATAAGGTGGAAGATACCCAAAAAGCCATTGCAGAAGAAGGTCTTAACTGGAATCATATTATAGATGCCCAGAGGATTCCTACCGATTTGTATGGTATTGAGGGAATACCGGCAATTATACTTTTCGGCCCCGATGGTACTATTCTCAATAGAGGTGAAGACCTTCGCGGTGAAAAAATGGAGCCCACCATCGCCGGCTATCTTGAATAGTTGAAGCTTAAGGATAAAATAAAACTCTTACCGCATTCCCCCGGAGTCTACCGTTATTACGATTCCGAGGGAACGGTAATTTATGTAGGCAAGGCGAAAGATCTCCAAAAAAGAGTGGCGCAGTACTTCGTCCCCCCTGAGAGACTGAATGTAAAAACCCGTCTTCTTGTCAGCAAAATTGCGGATGTGAAGTATTCGGTGGTGGATACTGAGGAAGATGCTTTGCTGTTAGAGAATAATCTTATAAAGCAGTACAAGCCCCACTATAATATTCTGCTTAAAGACAGCAAAACCTATCCTTGGATTTGCGTAACAAATGAGCCCTACCCGAGAGTTTTTCTCACTCGCAGGTTAGAAAAAGACGGTTCGCAGTATTTCGGTCCATACAGCACCGTAATGCATGCACGCGGACTTTTGGAATTTTTCCGCGAAAACTACCCTTTGCGCAGTTGCCGTTACAAGATAAATTCCGATACGATTCTTCGTAAAAAAATACGCCCCTGCCTCGATTTTCATATAGACAAATGCAAAGGCTGCTGCGTAGGCGCGGTAAGTACGGAAGAGTATGGGGGATGGATTTCGGAAATCATATCCATTTTGAAAGGCGGTGTCGGTCAGATTATAAAAGATTATGAAGTCCGGATGAAAGAGGCCTCTGAGAGGATGGATTTCGAAACAGCTCAAATCTATAAAGAGAGCATAGAGCGTTTGCAAAAGCATTATGCCCGCAGCATAATCACCGCCGCTAAAGATTTGGAGGCTGATGTGTTTTCTTTGGTTTTCGATGGGGCGGACGCCTTCGGCAATTTTCTTCGAATACGCAGCGGCTCTATTGTACAAAGCTTGAATCTTGGCTTCAAAAGCAGGATAGAAGAGGAGCAGGCATCGGTGTTGAGCACTTTCCTTGCCGAAATAGAAAGTAAGTTCGGAGCCCTTTCACCGGAAGTGATAGTGCCTTTCCTTCCGGATGTTTCATTGAAAGGGATAAAGTTTACTGTGCCGGAAAGGGGAGACAAATTATCCTTGCTTGAACTAAGCGCAAAAAATGCCCGGGAATATCATTTCAATACTCTTAAACAACGCGAGCATACCGACCCTGATGCCTTCCATCAAAGCGTGCTTTTGGAACTTCAGAAAGTATTGGGAATGAGTGTACCTCCGGAACATATCGAGTGCTTCGACAATTCCAATATACAAGGGACTAATCCCGTGTCGAGCTGTGTGGTTTTTCGCGGGGGAGTGCCAAGCAAAAAAGACTATCGCAAATTCAAGGTTAAGACTGTTGTGGGAGCCAACGACTACGCCACCATAAAGGAAGTTGTAAACCGCCGCTATTCCCGCGTGCTTGCCGAAAATCCTGACGACCTGCCGCAATTGGCGGTGATAGATGGCGGCAAAGGGCAGCTTGAGTTTGCATGGCAGGCGCTGTGCGAGTTAGGAATACAAGACAGAATTTTCGTGGTGGGATTGGCGGAAAAAATGGAAGAAATATACAGGGTGGGCGACCCCTATCCCCTTTTTCTCGACCGTAATTCTCAATCCCTCAATTTATTGCAACAGATACGCAACGAAGCTCACCGCTTCGGCATAACTTATCATAGAAAACTGCGTCGCAAAAGCGAGCTGCATTCCGCGTTGGACGACATCAAGGGTGTAGGTCCAAAGACAAGCGAGCGCCTGCTGCTCCACTACGGCTCTGTTGCCCGGATAGCATCCGCAGGCATCGAAGACCTAACGGCTTTTGTTGGTCCAAAGCTTGCAAATCGTATTATGAAAGCCTTAAATCCATCTTTATTTGACAATGATTAAAGAAAAAACCTTCAACAAATGGTTCAATGTCTTCCTTGTTGCGGGAATGACAATCTGCCTTATTATCGCCTGCATTTATAATCTTCAGCAAACAGCCGGCAGCGATAGCCTAACCGCCCAGCCATGGTTCATTATACTCACCTCCGTGGGTGCTCTGATGGGGGTTATAAGTACGATACTGGCGGCAAACGCCAATATATTGACCTTCTTTTTCGGCCTTATAGACGTAATAATCTTTTCTTTTACGCTCTTTGACCAAAGAATATACATGCTTTTTGCCCTCCACGTCGGCTATTTCGTTCCGATGCAATTCATCGGCTTCTCCCAATGGCGCAAGCGCGGAGCCTCCACTACCAACGCTACACTTAAGGCGCGCCGTCTCAAAGGCATTCAGTGGCTATGGACAATATTAGGCTTTATAGGAGTGTTCGGCTTAGTGATGCTTGTCCGCTGGTCGCTCGATTCCGGTGCTCTTGCAAATCTTATGGGCTGGGATTGGCTGTTAGGGGCTGTTCAGGAGATTTCCATAAAGGATATGGCTTTGGACAGCACTATGACTACCGCAAACATCGTGGCACTTGTGCTGATGGCCTTGGCTTTCACCGACCAATGGTATTTGTGGGTATTAGTGAATATAAGTTCTATAATCGCCTTCTCGCTTAAGATATCGGATGGTGGTCCGGATGCAAGCTATACTGTGGCCCAATTGCTCAAATACATTTTCTATCTTCTCAACAGCCTTAATGCAATACGCATTTGGCTCAAGCTGAGCCGCAATGAAAGCACACCGGATACGCTTATTTCATAGGGTTTGGATAAGTGAAAAAAAATTTGTTTCTTTGCATAACGTTTTTAGAAAGTACTAATAAATCTAAATTATTATGAAATACGAAGAAATTGTAAGTAAGGTGAAGGCCATTATCGTCGACAAGCTCGGCGTCGAGCCCTCCGAAGTAACTGAAGCTGCTAATTTCACCAATGACATTGGCGCAGATTCCCTGGACACAGTAGAACTTCTTATGGAGTTTGAAAAAGTATTTGGAGTTAAAATTCCCGATGAGGAAACAAGTGGAATTTCAACAGTAAAGGATGCTATCGACAAGGTGGCCGAAAAACTTGCAGACAAGTAAATAATTCGTTTATTAAAGAAGCCGACTAGAAAAAATCTGGTCGGCTTTTTTGTTACCACTTTTGCGAATACACTGCACCGCGCAGCAGGGTGCGGAGTTCTTTCAAATCTTTGCAGGCGGCCTGCTGTTCGGGGGTGATTATATCACCGATTCCGAGTCGCAGGGTTTTACCTCCTTTGTTCACCGCTTCGGCGGGCTGACGAAGCAGCCTCACACGCCAGTCTATTAGTCCGAGCGAATAAAAAAACAGCGAATTTCCATCAAAAATGCGTATGGGTACTACCGGAACACGGGCTTTCTTAATGAACTTAATCATAGGCATCTGCCATTCCCTATCGCGTATGCGAGGTTCTTTATAGCTGGAACCGTCCGGCATTTGCACTATCGGCCTTTTGCCGAGTTTCAAATCCGACACTGCTCCGGCAGGGAAGAGACCGAGCGGGTGCCCCTCTTTAATATGAATCATGGCTTCGCGTATGCCGCTTATGCTCTTTGGGGTGGGAGAGGTGCGTTTTTCGCCGGTGGGGGTAACTTTTATAAAATTGCCTTCAAGCACTTTAAGCCGTGAGAGAAAATCATTCACCAGCATTTTGTAGTCAGGCCTCAGATGACCCATCAGGGCGATGAGTATAATGCCGTCCACGGTGCCTATTGTATGGTTGCTGATTGTGATGAAAGGACCTTCGGAAAGTTTTAGGAGTTTTTCAAATCCTTTAACGCTATAATGCACATTTTGTTTTTCAAGCCAGCCTGAGGCGGCATCCGGGCCGCGAAGATCTTCTATCAGGGCATAACTTTCCTCTACCTTATCCACCTTAAGCCGGCGAATCAGCCATTCTGCGCGGGCATTACCCTTTTTGCCTCTGAAAAAGGGACTGAAAGCTTCGAGTTCCGATATTTCCAGCAGTGCCATTACTTTTTAAGGCCTTGTTTTGGAGGATCTATTTTGGCGTAGTAGCGCAGATCTTTAATGAAATAGGAGAAGCTGATGATGGCAAGAGCAGCCACAATCACCATTGCTATATAATCGAAGATGGTGAAGGTATAAACTCTTCCAAAGAAATTAACGAGATGGGTGTATTCCCTTACCGGCCTTATAAAAAGAAACATAAGGCAAATGAGTATAACAAAAATTCTGAATTCGGTGGGGCCGAGCTTTGCGTAGGTTAGATTGAATTCCTGCCTCAAATGGACGTTGATGTTTTGAACCGCAGTAAGCACTAAATAGAACGTGAGGGCCAAGAGGGCCACATTAAGATGAACCCAAGGGGAGAGGCCTACACCTATAAACATCACTATTTCGTTGAGAATGTCCATGGTATGGTCTAAATAATAGCCGTAAATCGGCCTTTGAGCACCGCGGACACGGGCAAGGGTGCCATCCAAAGAGTCTCCGTACCAATTGACAATAAGGCCGAAGATGGTGAGCCATAGCCAATTTACCCCTAAGTTGCTGAGCATGAAGCCGGCAGCACTGAGTACAGACCCGATGAAGCCGATGAATGTCATGGTATCAGAAGTGATCCATTGAGGTTGCTTGGATGCGAGCCAAACGAGCGCTTTTTTCTCAAGAGCGCTTATAAAAGATGTTTGTATGCGTTTGGCTTGTTTTATTTCTGTCATTTTTTAGTTCAATTATAGGACCACAAATGTAATGCAAATTTTCGACCTCTCAAAATTAGAGGCTTCCTCTCATCTGAATCAGTGGGTCACTCAGCAAACCATCAGCTTTTCAAAAATGGTCGTCATCTTTAAAATACCAACAACTTGCGATTGACAAAAAGTGTCTTTTGATGTATTTTTGCCACTTCATAGATTAAAACGCATGAATCTTTCGGAGATAGGCACAGGAAAAAGCGCCGTAATAGTTAAGGTTAATGGACACGGCGGCTTCCGCAAGCGGCTCATAGAGATGGGTTTCATAAAGGGTAAGAAGGTGAAGGTTATCCTCAATGCCCCCCTTAAAGACCCCATTGAATATGAGATTCTTGGCTATAAACTATCCCTTCGTAGAGAAGAAGCCGAAAAGATTGAGGTGATATCCGAGACGGAGGCCCTTCAAGTCCTCGAAAGTCAGCCTGATTTGAGCGCCATTGTACCAGGGAAAGAAGAAAATGCAAAGCTTGATGCCATTATGAGGCGTCTGGCTAGGCAGCGCCGGAAAGTGATTAGAGTTGCTTTGGTGGGCAATCCCAACAGCGGCAAAACGACTTTGTTCAACATTGCATCAGGCGCCCACGAACATGTAGGCAATTACGGCGGCGTTACGGTCGATGCCAAAGAAGGCTGTTTCAAGCATAAGGGATACAATTTCGTATTGGTTGACCTTCCCGGTACATATTCCCTAAGCGCCTATAGCCCCGAAGAACTTTATGTGCGTAAAAATCTCTTGGAGACTCTTCCGGATGTTGTAATAAATGTGGTGGATGCATCCAATTTAGAGCGCAATCTATACCTTACCACCCAACTTATAGATATGGATCTCAGGGTGGTGATGGCCTTGAATATGTATGATGAGCTTCGCGCCAAGGGTGACAAATTGGATGTAAAGCAGCTTGGCTATCTGTTAGGGATGCCCTGCATACCGACCGTAGGCAGAACCGGCGAAGGCGTTCCGAAACTCTTGGACACCGTGATAGCCTTGTACGAAAACAATCATACCGAGGAGCTCGCCCGCCACATCCATATCAACCATGGAGTAGAGTTGGAAAAGAGCATCAAGCATCTTCAGCAGCACATGCAGGAGAATATTACGCTCGGCGCCCACTATTCCACCCGCTACCTTGCCATAAAATTTTTAGAGTATGATAAGGATGTAGAGCGCATAATAGACGGCTATCCCAATGCCGATGAGGTAAGAGAGGCGCGGATGGAAGAAGAAAAAAGGATTGACGGCCTGCTGAATTCCAATTTGGAATCCGCCATAGTTGATGCCAAATACGCATTTATACAGGGTGCATTAAAGGAAACCTATCAGCCATATTCGGGGAAAAAACCGAAATCCACCATAACAGATAAGATAGATGCTGTTGTTACCAATAAATGGCTGGCTTTCCCCATCTTTCTGCTGATTCTATATTTCATCTTTTGGTGCACCTTCACCATAGGGCAATATCCTATGGATTGGATAGATTGGTTGGTGGCGCAGTTGTCTTCGGGGGTTGGTTCCATTATGAAAGACGGATGGGTGAAAGACCTTGTATTAGACGGCGTTATCGCCGGAGTCGGCAGCGTATTGGTGTTCCTGCCCAACATCCTCATCTTATATTTTTTTATAAGCATACTCGAAGATACCGGCTATATGGCACGCACTGCCTTTATATTGGACAAACTCATGCACCATATAGGCTTGCATGGCAAAAGCTTCATTCCAATGATTATGGGCTTTGGTTGCAATGTGCCGGCCATTATGGCCACCCGCACCATCGAGAGCCGCAAAAGCCGTCTTATTACAATAGCTCTCATCCCATTCATGGCCTGCGCCGGACGCTTGCCCATTTTTGTCTTGCTTGCAGGGGCATTCTTCCCGCAACATTCCGCACTTGCGCTTTTCTGCATCTATATGCTTGGGATATTGATTGCCATACTTACTGCGCTGGCGCTTAAGAAGATAATAAAAGAAGATGACCTTCCTTTTGTGATGGAATTGCCCCCTTACCGCATACCCACCGCCAAAGCGATAGGCCGCCACACTTGGGAAAAGGGCCGTCAATATTTACAAAAGATGGCAAGCACCATTTTAATAGGTTCGTTGGTGATTTGGTTTTTGGGGTATTTTCCGAATGATATGTCCAAAGGGCCGCAGCATCAGCAGGAGAATTCTATATTGGGCCATATCGGGAAGACGATTTCCCCAGCACTTGACCCCCTTGGTTTCAGTTGGAAGATGGATATTGGTCTTATCACCGGCGTAGTTGCCAAAGAACTTGTGGTTAGCTCATTGGGTGTAATGTATGCGAATGATGAGGCAACGCTGGAGGCTGCCGCTGCAGGAGAAGACCTTTCGGAAGACACCGCCCTTCAAGCCGCTCTTGTCCGTAATGTGAGCCTGCCCGCCGCCGTGGCGTATATGATATTCATCCTGCTCTACTTCCCATGTATCGCTACTTTTGTGGCGATAAAGAACGAAACAAAGAAATGGAGCTGGGCGATAGGTCTCAGCGTCTACACAATAGCCGTCGCCTGGATAGTAGCCTTCATCGGCTTTCGTATTGCGACGTTGTTGATATAGTTCAGTTCACGCTTGCTTTTCCTCGCACTTCTTAAGCCAAGGAAAGCATTGTCATCTTCTTTCTAAGAGTTAGAAACTAATTTCTATCCGGTTTTTCTCGCCGGCTTTAACGGTGGGGAAGGATACGGTGATATTGCCGGAGCCCTTAGTGCACTTTCCGGCGGCCTTTCCATTAAGAAGCACTTTGCGGGGAGCGGTCTTCACGCCTTCCAATACAACATACAGATTCCTATCCGGAGAGGCATTTTCATAAGAGCCTTCGCGTTTATGCACCGTAAGGGTGAGCTTGCTCCCGCTGCGGTTTTTCTCGATAAGAGTAAATGCATACGCAGAATCATAGTCCTTTGAAACTCCGTCATCTTCATACAAACGGAAAGATGATTTTCCGGCGCCCGGCACCACAAGGATTCCAAGCGTATCGGAAGGCTCCTGAAGGTTCATGATACTGCGGCTCGCAAGAGGTATGATGTTTCCGGCCTTTACGTACCAGGGATTCTGCTCAATGGAATAGCGGAGCGTTTTGCGGCTGCCGCCTTTATGCATGGTTTGAAGAGCCATATCCCACCAATCGCTGTCGGAAGGAAACCAAACTTCACGGGAGGATTTGCCGTCAGCTCCTGCGGGCTCTGCTATTGCCGTTGCAAGTATACGGTCTCCGAAGAGGTATTCCTCATTAAAGCGATAGGCCTCATCCTTTTCAGGATAAGCATAATATAGCGGACGACAAATGCAGATGCCGGTGTCGTAGGCTTCGCGCGCCATAGTGTAGATGTATGGCGACAGGGTATAGCGCAGACGGATTGCCTCTAACATGTAGTCGAAATGGTCGGGATAAGCCCAGATTTTCCTCTCTAAATTTGCGCTCTGAGTGGAATGCGTCTTGAAAATCGGCGTAAACACTCCGAACTGGAGCCAGCGGGTGTACATTTCCGGTTCCGTGAGGCGTTTGCGATCTTTCATCTGCATATGACCTCCGATGTCGTGACCCCAATAACCGTAGCCAACGTTGGAGGCTGTTGCGGTAAAGTACGGCAGGAATTTCAGGACGCTCCATTCATCATAGGCGTCTCCGGAGAAGCCAAGCTGATAGCGGTGGCTTCCAAGCCCTCCCCAACGGTGGTAGATGAGCGGACGTTCCGCACCATTAACTTCCTTGTCATGGAAGAAGGCATGGTTAATCCAGAATGTATTGCTGAGCCCTTTTACATAACGGGATTCTATCCACTGCTGCCAGTCAAGCCACCAGAAGTCTACTCCCTGGCGCTCCAACGGGCGGATTACGCTATTGAAATAGGCATCGGCCCATTCTTTCTGATCCATACGGTAAGGAACGCTTGCGCGGTATCCGGCTTTGCCGACAGGCTTTTTGTTTCCGGCATACAGGTAACCGCCTTCCCCGAAGATATAGTCCTTGGGGCCGTCATAATCATCAGTCCTGGAAAGATAATCTGCGACAAAGGATGGATAGCACTCCTCATACGGACGGATTCCGGAAGCGGGATGAAGATTCAGCGCTGTTTTATAACCCATCTTGTGAAGTTCACCGAGGAATGCCTCAGGGTCGGGGAAAAGGTCGCGGTTCCAGGTGTAGCCGGTCCACCCGCGCCTCTGGCCGAAGTCATCCGGCCCGAGACGCTTATGCATATCCTTATAGGTGTAATGCCAATCCATATCTACAACCATCACGTCCATGGGAACGCCATGTTTTTTCATCTCCCTTCCAAGGTCAAGGATTTCATCATCCGTGAATATCCAATAGCGGCTCCACCAATAACCGAGTGTCCATTTTGGAGGAAGCGAGATATGGCCTGCAACCTTCACGAAGTCCCCGAGAGCATCAGTATAATCGTGTCCATAGGCGAAAAGATACCAGTCTATGCGGTCTCCCGAAGGGCGCTCTGCTACCCAACCATCCTCTGTAAACAGATGTCGCTCCGATTCATCCACCACAGCCCAGCCGTCACGGGAGATGATTCCGTCTTCAAGTTCCTTTTCCCGGTAAGAGAGTTGTTCAAAGCCCTTGCAGCCATCTAACGTACGGGTTGTTCCCTTTAGATTGCCGGAGGCATTCATGCCGGGCCGCCAGGCGCCCATACCGAATTCAATACTCAAATTCTCCGGAGCGAAGCGGCCTCCCTTGTAGCTGAGGCTCACCTTATCGGTTTTAATAGTGAGCACTCCGTCCTTTACCGATTTTGTAAACTTGGGTACGGGCAGATTCCGGTTCACTATTGCCAGCGATGCGCGGTCCTCAAACACCCCGTCCTCTGCCCACTCCATACGGATGAGCCGGTCTGTGAGAATGGTAAAACGGGCGTTTTCAAACTTGACAACGGCATCCGGCGATGCCACAGGGTTGTTTTGAGCAAACAAAGACAAGGAAAATAACACCAGTAAAAGGGAAAGACATTTCTTCATATTTATAGGATTTTTATATCGAAAGTACAAGATAATAAAAAAATGCCTATTTGCAAGGAAGTCAACCGCACAGAAGATTTCGTCGGCTAAAACCACTGACAAAATCAAAAATCACAGCAATCCGGATTGTAGCAGCGGCCTCCGCAGTCTGCCATTGAAGATATTGCCGAAACTTCTTCCGGAGTCAGCTTTATTTCGGTAGCTTTTAAGTTTTCTGCAATACGAGATGGTGTGACAGATTTGCATAGAGGAATTAATCCGCAGGCCAGCACCCAGCTTAGAACGACCTGAGCTTCGGTGCAGCCGTGTGCAGAGGCGATATTGGAGATTACACTATCGCTTAGTATCTCTCCTTTGATGAGCGGAGCCCAGGCCTCAAGTACAATACCTTGCTCCTTACAGAAATCGGTACATTCTTTTTGCATCCATCCCGGATGAAATTCAATCTGATTGACCATAGGCTTTATCTCGGCAGTTTTAAGCAGCTCATTTATATGACGCGGCATAAAATTGCTGAGCCCGATTGCCTTTATGCGACCCTCTTTGTAAAGGCGCTCAAGGGCTTTCCAGCTGTCGGCATTCTGTTTTTTCCAATCGTCATGGAAGAAGGGCGATGCGGGCCAATGAATGAGGTAGAGGTCAAGGTAATCGAAACCCATACGCTCAAGAGTAAGGTCGAAGGCCCTTAGGGCGCTATCGTAACCTCGGTCGGCATTCCAGAGTTTGGATGTCACGAAAATCTGCTTCCGCGGGAATCCGGATTCACGTACGGCCCCGCCCACCTCCTTCTCATTGCCATACACAGCGGCCGTGTCAATATGCCGCCAGCCGGCCTCTATCGCACATTTAACTGCTGCCACCGTATCTTCCGGAGCCATCCTGAAAGTCCCGAATCCCATTTTCGGAATCCTATATCCATTAGAAAGTGTAATTGATGGTATCATAAGTTAAAGTTGTAATATCCTTCCATGCTTCTTTAGCAGAATTATTACAAACTTAAAATAAATTAGCAATACACACAAGTCCTATTGCCCAAGATTATTGCAGTTTAGAATCTGGTTGCCTAAATAAATGCCCGCGTCATGCTAAATACTTCCAGCTGAATTTGTGCCCCAGCCTGGGGCAATATTTTCTTGTAAGCAATATTTCCCTCAAATTGGTGGAAAATTTCATTTGAAGGTCGCTTTAAATGTATATCATTCGCTCAACAAAATTTATTACTTTTGCTATTGCCGATTCGGCGCACGTTTGAACACACAACCATGACAAAAGATAAAAATCTCGAATTTTTCTCACCTGACTTTTCAAGTATGGAAATACCTTTAATGGGTGAAGCCGTTGCAGGTTTTCCAAGTCCTGCAGAAGATTTTATACACGAAGAAATTGATTTGAATCGGGAATTGGTTAAAAATCCCGAAGCGACATTTTATGTAAGAGTAAGGGGCAGTTCTATGTTGTTAGATTTTCAGGATGGAGACTTGCTTATTATTGATAAAAGCCTTGATGTAAGCGATAACAGCATTATTCTATGTTATACCCAAAACGAATTTACGCTGAAGAGAATCAAAAAAGAAAACGGAAAATGCTATTTGCTTCCTTCCAATCCCGACTTTCCCGTAATCGAAACAATCGAAGATGTGATAGTGTGGGGAGTAGTATGTTATTCTATTAAAAAACACAGATAATGTATGCTCTTATTGACTGCAATAACTTCTATGTTTCTTGCGAAAGGGTTTTCAATCCCTCTCTTCTGAATAAGCCCGTTGTTGTTCTTTCGAACAATGACGGTTGCGTTATTTCGCGGTCAAATGAAGCCAAGCAATTAGGAATCCCGATGGGAGCGCCTGCGTTTGAGAATGAACATATCTTTAAAAGAAATAATGTTCAGGTTTATTCCGCTAATTTTGCTTTGTATGGAGATATGAGCCGCAGGGTGATGTCGATACTTTCGAACTATTCCCCGGCTCAAGAGATTTACTCTATAGACGAATGTTTTCTCGATTTATCGGGAATGAACACCAACCTGATTGAATACGGTTTGAAAATACGTGAACAAGTAGGGAAATGGACAGGTATTCCCATCAGCATTGGAATTGCTCCTACAAAATCTCTTGCAAAAGCGGCAAACAGAATAGCAAAAAAATTTCCTCAACTGGGTGGCGTACATCTGATTGACAATGATGAATTAAGAATAAAGGCCCTGAAGTGGCTGCCTGTGGAAGATGTATGGGGGATTGGGCGGAGATATTCAAAACGCTTATCAGAGATGGGCATAAAAACAGCTTACGATTTCACGCAGTTGCCTGCGCCAACAGTAAGAAGTATGATGACCATTGTGGGAGAAAGATTACAAAAAGATTTAAAGGGAATTCCAAGTATAGAAATGGAAGAACCTGAACTAAAACAAGCCATTGCTACAACCCGGACATTTGAAAAAAAATATTTCACGTTTATAGAAATAAAAGAGCGTATCGTTGCCTTCACAAGCATGAGCGCAGAAAAGTTGAGAAAGCAAAACTCACTATGCACAGGAATGGTAGTTTTCATTGAGACCTCACGCTTCGAAAAACCCTCGTCTTTTTATTCCAAGCATGATAAAATAAAACTTCCGTTTCCAACAAACTCAACAATCGAATTAATCGAGTTTGCAGTTGAATCCTTGAAAAGGATTTTCAAAACCGGCTACGGGTACAAAAGGGCGGGTGTGATGCTATATAACTTTGTTCAATCCGGCGAATTACAG
>FZPS01000059.1_pt499 | contig 13479 bp, 12 predicted proteins | sample 1817821 | NCBI WGS metagenome assembly FZPS01 (sample SAMEA104158645, study PRJEB21678) | metagenome | place: Germany | collected 2015-04-21 | reverse complement strand
GCGTATAAGAAGCCGACTTGTTATCTGCTCCGGCGTAAGTTCCTGTTGTCGATGCCAGACGATACAAGCCATCGTAAGTATAAGTGTGTTCCATCTGTCCTCCCATGCCTGTTGTCGGACGAGGGGCAGTATTTTTCTCACTAGCTAGCTGTTAAAAAGTAACACTCTACTACAAGTTTTCCATTGTTTTTTACTTACTATCCTTACTTCTATCTAAAGAGGGTGATCCAAAATAGTATAGATAAAGTTTTGAACAAATAAAACAATACAATTTATGTAATCTCGGTATGGGATTGTAGAAGAAATCCGGAGGAATTTAGAAGTATCGCTAAGAAAATATTGGAATAAAAAAATTCAGTCCTTGTATAGAATAATCAGCCCTGCATAGTAAATTATACAGGGCTGATTAATCTATACAAGAGGAATTTTATAAATAGCACTTCACTTCCCCTTGAAATACTTCTAACAACACTTCATCTTCATTCATTTCCTCTGTAAGAATTACTCTTTTCTGTAATAGCTCTGATAGATCTTTTAGATACTTTTCTAGAACATAAAAATCTTCTTCACTTTCAGTAGTATTCAAGTCTATATCATTCTCCAATAAAATTTTTGAATTAAAATATGATTGGAGAATAACATTTCCCAAACTGATTATTCCAACTAAAGAAGTGCTGTTCCCATCTATCCAAGCTTGTTTGAGTTGCTCAAATGAAATATTACGAGTTTCAGATTCAGTATCTCTGTCAATAAAACGTATTTTATAAGATGCGTTAACATACTCTACCCATTTCTTCCAATAATCGTCATTCATATCAAAGATATAAATATCTTTGAGGCGAGCAGAACTATAAGATTTTATAAGTTGCCAATATTGCTGTTTATTTGTCATTTTTCAAAACTTTTTTCACATTATCTATATTTCTCTGCGGCAGTTCTCTGAATCCATTAAAATCTCCTTTTCTGCTGATATTTACCCCCTACCAGTTACTTTATCGTATATAGTTCTTGTTCCATTTATTCCATCATCTGTTGCTGTTTTTCCTGAATATTTAATATTACTAAATACTCCTCCTTCACGCCCAGCATGTTTTTGAAGAGCTCTACCAACTTCAGATGCTCCATTCTTTGATATTTTAGCTGCGGACGAGAATAACCGGCTCGTATTCTTTACATAAGAAGAACTTTTAATAAACAGTTTATATACACTACTCCCACTGCCAATAAAACTTAATGCTATATCAGTCCCCGTAGCGATTGTTTCTGCTGTTCCTTCGTCTACGCCAACTGCTTCTAGCCCTGCTTGTGTACCTTGTTGAGTTAATGATTTCTGCTCTTCCTCAGACCAAAGTTGTCTCCAACCAGTTTGAAAATCATCAGCTCCATGAGCAACAGCAACTACACCTCCTACTTTAGTTAGCATAGTAGGTTCTGGGGTAACTAGAAGACCAACTCCCGCTATCATCTGGACAGTACCTCCAGCTAAGCGAACAAATCCCCATATTCTAGTCTTTCCAGACCTTCCATCGCAGACCTTCCATCGGGGTCGAAGTAAATAATTGGATTTCCGTAACAATATACATACGAACTTATATTCGGATACTTCTCCTGCAACGGATCGGTACTTATCCATAAACTAATCCTCGCATCATAATACCTAGCTCCATAATAATACAGTCCTGTTTCTTCATCCAACTTTTTGGCATTGAAGAGATACGGAGTATGCCATTTGTTGTTACGTTCTTCGATGAACACTTTGCCAAACGGAACATACTCGATATGCTGAACTACTTCACCGTCTAAATTAATAATTAGCGATGAACTGCCCAAATGATCGGAATGATAATCATACCGGAACAGTTCAGGATTATCGTTCTCTTGCGGTATGAACGATTTAGTCATCGGTTTGTCATCACAACAGAAGCCTCCTCGTTGACGTAATCATCGTTCGCGATTCTTAAATTTAGATCTTAATAATTCTGTATAATGATTGTTTTATCATCTCAAGCCAAATGAGGTCGGGGTGGTAAATATACTCGGTCTGGGTTATAAGCCCCTTCGGTCTGGGTTAAAAGGGTGGTCGGTCTGGGTTATAACACTCTTCGGTCCGGGACCTATGAAAAGTGCTTCTAGACATCTTATATCATCTTCTCTCCTTAAGCTTGTTTTCTTTCAGTGGAAATTATTTGAGAGTGGGGGTGAATGCATCCAAAAATGATTAGTCAGCATTGCTTGAACACTGTCTTTTTTGACGATGAAGTATGGAGGAGAAGGATTCAGAGCAAAAAGATTCTCTATTTCTCTCTTTCAATTTCCGAAAAGCTTATCTTTGAAACTAATGACAAAAATCTATTTATTATGCATTACGATTTCAATAAACCAATCAATCGATGGGGTACCGACAGTGTAAAGTATGATTCACTTGACATTGTGAAAGATATCCCCAAAGTTATTCCGATGTGGGTTGCCGATATGGATTTTCAAACTCCCGAACCTGTCTTGAATTCTATTCGAGAGAGTTTAGATCATGGAGTATTAGGATATACAATGATTCCCGATGAATGGCATAAGTCAATTATTCGTTGGCTTGATAGACGTTTTGACTTCCCTGTATCTAAAGAAGAAATTGTATTTACCCCGGGTATAGTGCGTGGAATTGCTTTTGTGATTCAGTGTTTTACAGAGCCTTCTGATTCCATTATGGTGATGTCTCCGGTTTATCCTCCCTTTTTCAATGTATCATTAAATAATAAACGAAGGGTTGTTTACCATTCGTTAAAGCTGGAAAATGGAAAAGTGGAAATAGACTTTGAACAGTTCCGAAAAGATATACAAGGTTGTAAGTTGCTTATTCTATGTAATCCTCATAATCCGGGAGGAAGAGTTTGGACTCAAGAAGAATTGGCTTTGATTGCTGAGATCTGTACTGAAAATAGGGTGTTGGTTCTTTCAGATGAAATTCATGCCGATTTAACTTTATTCGAAGAGGAGCATACTCCCTATTTAAAATCTTCTCCTTTAGCTAAAGAAAATGGAATCGTTTTCATGTCTCCCAGCAAAGCCTTTAACATGGCAGGTTTAAGTAGTTCTTATGGAATTATTCAGAATGAAAGCTTGTTGACACAGTATAAGGAATTTGTAAGTGCTCTTGAGGTAGATAGTGGAGGTATGTTTGCTTACAGATCTTTGATTGCTGCTTATAACGAGTGTGAGGAGTGGCTAAATCATCTTACACTCTATATTGAAGAGAATATCAATACTTTGATTCATTATTTAGAACAAGAAATGCCTAAGATCAGCTATATAAAGCCTCAAGCTTCATTTTTGGTCTTCCTGGATTGTCGTGAATTGGGGCTGTCTGATACAGCATTAAATGACTTCTTTAAAGAGGCCGGTTTAATTCTAAATCCCGGTGTCTCCTATGGTAAAGAAGCCTCCGGTTTTATGCGTATCAATTTAGGCTGTACAAAGAATACGTTATTAGAAGCTCTTGGGAGACTGAAGGTGGTTTATGATAAATACTTCAGCTGATTGATTGGTGGAATCTAAAAGCCTTGTACGTAGGTTTCAATTCTAAATACGGTGAGGTCATGGAGAAGAGGTCTATGACCTCTTTTTAATCTTGTCTATTTTGAAGTCGGCTATCGATGAAAGAGAGGATTTTATCCACCTCCTCAGGATGGAACCAATTTATTTCAGTATCCCGTTTGAACCAAGTCATTTGTTTCTTTGAGTAAACACGCGTGTTTCGCTGTATTTTTTGAATCGTGAAAGGTAAATCCCATTCCCCTTCAATGTATTTGAACAACTCTTTGTAGCCCACGGTATTTAGGGAGTTGAGGTGCCTTTTATGAAAGACTTTCTTAGCTTCTTCTACGACTCCAAGTTTAATCATCTCTTCCACTCTGAGGTTGATCCGGTTATATAAATCCTGACGATCGCGTTGAAGTCCAATTTTAAGGATATTAAAAGGGCGTTCTTTCTTTTCTTGAGTCCTAAAAGTAGAGTAGGGCTTACCAGTCATATAACAGATTTCCAAGGCATGAATGATTCGTTTGTGATTTTTAAGATCTACCTTAAAGTAGTAATCAGGATCAAGGAGTTTAAGCTCTCTTGTCAAACCATCCAGTCCCACCTTTTGATATTTTTCCTGCATGAATTTGCGAGTGTCTGAATCTACAGTGGGCATATCATCGATCCCCTTACATATGGCATCGACATAGAGCATGGAGCCTCCGGTAAGAAGGATGTTGGGCTGTTTAGGAAACAGGGATTCAAGCTTATTCAGGACCTCTATTTCATATTGTGCAGCACTGTAATAGTCTTCTAAATCCAAGAAGCCAACGAAATAATGTTTTACCCGCTTTAATTGATCTTCAGTTGGGGCGGCAGTGCCTATTGGAATTCCTTTATAGAGTTGCCTGGAATCGGCGGAAATAATGCAAGTATTTAGATGCTCGGCAATACGCAGACTGAGTTCTGTCTTTCCTACACCTGTAGGGCCAACCAGAACTATCAGTGTGTTTTTTTTCATTTCAACTAATCAACCTAATTTTACGCTTTGTTATAGAGGATCATTCTCTTCCTCTATTCCTTCAAATGGAGCTATATCTTCTAAATCAAAATCCACACTTCCATAAAAATCCTCATCTAAATCAACCGTATTTTCTTGTACAACAACTTCATCTTCATCAAGGAATTGTAGTGGAGCCTCTCCTTTGGAACGGGTACATTTAGCCTCATCCAGCGATTCACCGGGGATAATCTCCGTTAATTCGATGTGAAATCCTCTTTCATTCTCCAAGTCAAAGATGTGTATTATTCTTTGACGCTCTTCTTCAAGAAAATGATCTAGTGTAGTGTCTTCCATCAACCACGTATCAAATTCAGGATTACTATCAATTTCCTGAAGAAGCACCTCATTTTCTTTGTCCCAGTATTGGTCACAAATGTAAAAGGAAGCATTAGATACTTGGGAATAATCGACAGAAGCTAAAATGCTATTATGTAAGGCCAAAAAAGTAGATTCGGAATCTATTTGTATATCTCTGACAAAACCCTCGACCTCTTCAGAGATTATTGTAAACTTATAAATCATAATTTGCTTGCTATAATTCGGTTTATGTTGTAAAAATAGTAAAAAAAAGAAAAAGACCCTATGGTTTCGTCTTTTTATAAAAAAGGGGGCTTATATTAATAAGTCCCCTTTTCTGTATTCTTAAAAAGAATTATCCAATGATACCCCGTTTAGAGTTTCGGATGAAATCTACTATATAGCGAATTTCATCAGTCATAGGTAATTCCGCCTCTATTTTTTCTAAAGCCTCCTTGCGATTTAACCCTTGTTGATAAATAATGCGATAAGCATCGTGTATGGTGTTAATCGCTTCATTGGAGAAACCTCTTCTTCGCAATCCAATGGTATTTATTCCACTATATCGAATAGGGTCTCTGCCGGCAATGATATAGGGAGGTATGTCATTACTGAACCTTGCCCCACCTTGAAGCATTCCATAGCCTCCAATATGGCAAAATTGATGCATTAAAACACCGGCACTAACAATTGAGTTATCATCAATAGTAACTTCTCCAGCAACCTTAGTGCCGTTACCGATGATACAATTATTTCCAATAATGGCATCGTGTGCAATATGTACGGTTTCCATTAATAGGTTATTATTACCAATGCTGGTTTTACCTTTAGCCACTGTACCTCTATTGATGGTAACGTTCTCCCGAATAAGGTTGTTGTCGCCAATTTCTGCAGTTGTCTCTTCTCCGGCAAATTTCAAATCTTGAGGAATAGCACCAAGTACTGCACCCGGAAATATCGTATTTCCGTTTCCTATTCTTGTACCATAAAGAATGTTTGCATTAGGCATTATTTTATTATTATCTCCAATGATTACATTTTTGTCGATGTAAACAAACGGAGCAACTTCGACATTTTTTCCCAATTTTGCTTCAGGATGTACAAAAGCTAGAGAACTTATCATATTATGTGGTTATTTATTCTTACTAATTTGAGCCATGAATTCGGCTTCACAAACAATTTTTTCTCCAACAAAAGCATATCCTTTCATCGTTGAGATACCTCGTCGAATAGGTGCGAGTAATTCAACTTTGAAAACCAGGGTGTCTCCCGGCACTACTTTTTGTCTGAATTTTACATTATCCAATTTTAGAAAATAGGTTGAATATCTTTCCGGTTCATCCAATTGGTTCAGTACTAATAATCCTCCGACTTGAGCCATCGCTTCCACCTCCAGTACTCCCGGCATAATGGGCTCCTCAGGGAAGTGTCCTAAGAAGTGGGTTTCATTGGCAGTTACATTTTTTACACCCACAATATAATTGGCTCCAATCTCTATCACTTTGTCAACCATTTGAAAAGGATAGCGATGGGGAAGAAGCTCACGGATGCGATTGATATCCATCACAGGAGGTTTATTACAATCATAAATTGGAGCTTGGATCTCATTTAGTCGAATGGCTTTCCTCATCTGACGGGCAAACTTATTGTTTATAGTATGTCCGGGACGAGTAGCAATGATTCTTCCTTTAATAGGTTTTCCAATAAGTGCTAAGTCGCCAATGACATCTAACAGTTTATGACGGGCACATTCATTAGGCCAAACGAGAGGTTCGGTATTGATGTATCCCAAGTTTTCTGCATCCATATGGAGAACATTCATTACATCAGCTAGTTTGTTGAAGTTTTCTTGCGACATCTTTCGTTCATAAATGACGATAGCATTTTCAAGATCTCCACCTTTAATAAGTCCCGCTTTCAATAATGGCTCAATTTCTCTGACAAAAACAAATGTACGACTACCCGCAATTTCAGTCGGGAAGTCGTTCATATTTTCCAGAGTTGCATATTGATTTGGAATTATACTTGAATCGTAAGATATAAGGACATTAAGACTGAAGTTGTCATCAGGAAGAACAATGATTGAAGATCCTGTTTCTTCGTCTTTGAACTCTATCTTTGATTTGATGATATAAAAATCTTTTATAGCATTCTGATCAACAGTCCCTACTTTTTTTATTCCTTCAACAAAGAATTTTGCACTTCCATCTAAAATGGGAAATTCAGGACCATTTACTTGAATCAGACAGTTGTCTATTCCTAATGCATACAAAGAAGCCATACCATGTTCAATAGTACTTACTCTAGCCTCTTTCTTTGCAATAACTGTACCTCTTACCGTATCTACAACGTTGTCTGCTATAGCATCTATAATTGGTTGACCTTCTAAATCCGTCCGTTGAATTTTATATCCATGATTCTCTGGTGCCGGATTAAACGTAACCGTTAAATCCAGTCCAGTGTGAAGACCTTTTCCACTTAGTGAAAAGCTATCTTTCAATGTTTTTTGTTTCAACATGGGTAATTTATTTTATTTTATTTTTTAATTCATTTAATTCTTTGCGCAGTTGGTGAATCTCCTGATACATTTCAGGAAGATGCTTAAACGCTGCTGAAGCTTTGAAGAATTTCTTGGCATCAAAGGCCGGAGTCCCTAATATCTGTTCTCCTTCTTTTACATTGCCTGGTATGCCGGCTTGGGCACCAATGCCCGCACGATCGCCAATATTTATATGCCCGGCAATCCCGGCTTGTCCTCCAAACATACACCATTCTCCAATTTTGGTAGACCCGGCTACACCTACCTGAGCTGCCATTACAGTATGCGATCCAACCACATCATTATGGGCAATTTGGATTAAATTATCCAGTTTAACTCCTTTATGTATTATTGTTGCACCCATAGTAGCTCGATCAATACAAGTATTTGCTCCTATTTCCACATCATCTTCAATGACTACTATACCTATCTGAGGAATTTTTTCATACCCTTTTGCCGTTGGAGCAAAACCAAATCCATCCGCTCCAATCACTGCTCCTGAATGAACCACACAGTTATTACCTAGTTTACAACCGTGATAAACAGAAACATTAGAATATAAAATGGTATTCTTTCCTATAGTTGAATTTTCGCCTACAAAACAATGTGGATAGATCTGGGCTTCATCTTCAATTACAACATTGTTACCTATATATGCAAAGGGTGCAATATAAACATCCTTACCTATTTTTGCACTTTCTGCAACCGATGCCAAAGGATCAATACCTTTCAGTTTGGGCTTTTGTTGCTCATAGATGCTTAATAGTTTGGCTAAACTATCGTACACATCATCTACTCTAATTAAAGTGCTATGAATTTCGTCTTCAGGTTCAAATTCTTTGCTAACAAGAACAATTGTTGCTTTGGTTGTATATATATAATTTGAGTATTTTGGATTAGCGAGGAATGTAATTGAGCCGGGAGTGGCTTCTTCAATTTTTGCGAAAGTATTTACAGTTGCATTTCTATCCCCATATACTTCTCCCTCAATGAAAGAAGCTATTTGCTTTGCTGAAAATTCCATAATATGTATTTGTAACTCAGTTAAATTCTACTAAACAATGAGTGTTGGTGTACAAATAACGGACTTTTTTTTAATATATCCTTATTGTTTACTAATAATTTACGTTTTGCTCATTGAATCTATAATGACAAAGGTAGTACTTTTTTGCTCTTTTCGATAGTAAAGCAACGTTTAGCATATCTGAGGCTTCTGCAATATTCTTAATTTCTCCATTTTCATATAAGATGTCTATACTGTCATCAGCAGGGTTATACATATCCTTCTCTATTCCCTCACATGCTATTAAGTATTGTGCATCATCCGGTGTGAGATTCAATTTTCGGCTTATTGTGTCGATTAGATCCTCTTTCTGACTGGAAGAAATGGGAGTGGTCTGAATTTTAACCTTGAATAATCTACGGTGAATTATTCCTTGGCTTAAAAGTGACAAGACTTTGTCCGGATGATTGCACCAAACCTTTAGAGAAGTCCAAATGTCATTGTCGTCAAGTTGTATAAAATTATCCAATGCAATAGAAGATTCAAAAAAAACATCTTTATGGATGTTGTTGTATAGGAAATAACGTAATGCTGGTGAGGCAAACAATTCAACCCCTTGACTTGCTAATTTTTTTGCTCTTAACAACGTGTTGATAAGCATCCGTTCATAAGCTACAGAGGTTTTATGAAAATAGACTTGCCAATACATCAGTCTTCTAGCCATTAGAAAGTTTTCAATGGAGTATATTCCTTTTGAGTCTACTACCAAATGGTCATCTTTTATGTTTAGCATTTTAATAATGCGGGCAGATCCTATGTTCCCTTCAGTAACACCTGTGTAAAAGCTATCTCGTCTTAGATAGTCTAATCGGTCCATATCTAGTTGACCATTCACTAATTGATTTAGAAAAGGTTTGGGGTATTGATTCTTAAAAATCTGGATAGCTAGAGTCAATTGTCCCTTAAACTCTTTGTTCATTTGCTCCATAAGAGCTAATGAAATATCTTCGTGTGAGATTCCGGTAGCTAAAGTGTGTTCCAAAGCATGAGAAAATGGTCCATGCCCTATATCATGTAATAAAATAGCTGCTTGTACAGCTTCTGCTTCTGTATCAAAGAGAAATACTCCTTTTGCTTTTAATTGAGAAATAGCTTCACTCATTAAGTGAAACGCACCTAATGAATGTTGGAAACGAGTATGTTGTGCGCTGGGGTAGGCAACGAAAGATAGTCCTAGTTGCTTTATTCGAGTTAAACGTTGTAGTAAAGGATGTTGTACAATTCTGGAAAGAAGTCCTTCGGGGATTGTGATAAATCCAAAAACGGGGTCAATGACAACTATTCTTTTATACATCATCCTATTCAATCTATTTAATATATTGATTCAATAAAAACTCCATTTGTTGCTGTAACTTTTTCGCTTCACTTTGAGCTGCTTTAGCAAAGTCTTTTGTTGTGTCAGCGTAAATAATACCTCTTGAGGAATTGACCAGTAAACCACATTGTTTATTCATCCCGTATTTGCATACTTCTTCTAAGGAACCACCTTGGGCTCCAACTCCGGGAACCAATAAAAAGGAGTCGGGTACTTTTTTTCTGATATCTTTAAACATCTTTCCTTGTGTAGCCCCTACAACATACATTAATTGATCTTCAGTCCCCCATTTTTGAGATTTTTCCAATACCGTTTCAAAAAGGTGATTACCTTCTGTATCTTTTATGAATTGAAAATCTGAGGATCCTGTGTTGCTGGTTAATGCTAGTAATATTACCCATTTTTCATCATAACCTAAAAAAGGTTTTACGCTATCTTCCCCCATATAAGGGGCCACCGTGACTGCATCAAAGTTTAAGCTTTCAAAAAAAGAAGCAGCATACATGGTCGATGTGTTTCCTATGTCTCCTCTCTTTGCATCAGCTATGAGAAATTGGTCGGGGTAGTTGCTTCTAATGTAGTTTACTGTCTTCTCTAAAGCCATCCATCCCTTAACTCCCAGGTATTCGTAAAAAGCTAAGTTCGGTTTGTATGCTATACAATAGTTTGCTGTAGCATCAATAATGGCTTTATTGAATTCAAAAATCGGATCATCCTCTCTTAGTAAATGTTGAGGAATTTTTTTTAGATCAGTATCTAACCCCACACATAAGAAAGAAGACTTCTTTTGGATATTTTGAAAAAGTTCGTTTCTGGTCATTTTTCTGTAAAATAAAAAATCTGATTATAATTCGCTTTCTTTTAATCGCTCCGTGTTTTCTGCCACAATTAATTGGTTAATTAAATCTTGGATATTTCCATCCATGAAATCTGCTAAATTGTGGGAAGTATAATTGATGCGATGATCGGTAATTCTACCTTGAGGGTAGTTATATGTTCTAATCTTGGCCGATCTGTCTCCCGTAGAGACTAACGATCTTCTCTTTTCTGAGCGTTCCTGATGTCTCTTTTCGTATTCCATTTCATATAGACGAGATCGTAGTATCTGTAAGGCCTTTTCTCTGTTCGAGTGTTGTGATCTCCCTTCTTCACAGACTACTACTACTCCGGTAGGTTTGTGCGTTAATTGAACTTTAGTTTCCACTTTATTAACGTGTTGCCCACCAGCACCACCGGAACGAGCTGTTTGAAACTCTAAATCTGCCGGATTAATCTCCACATCTACTTCATCTGCCTCCGGTAATACCGCAACTGTCACTGCAGAAGTATGGACCCGTCCTTGAGACTCGGTCTCCGGTACCCGTTGTACACGATGTACGCCAGATTCATATTTAAGCGTTCCATATACATTATCTCCGGATACAGAGAATATGATTTCTTTAAATCCACCGGCAGCTCCTTCATTCAAATTGTTTATTTCAACTGTCCATCCCTTATTTTCACAATATCGTGAATACATTCGATAAAGGTCTCCGGCAAAAATTGCAGCTTCATCACCTCCTGTACCTCCTCTGATTTCAACAATTGCATTCTTTTCATCTTCCGGATCTTCAGGGATTAATAAGAGTTTTATCTTTTCTTCTAATTTAGTCAGCATCTCTTGGCTGCCTTCAATCTCTTCCTTTGCCATTTCCCGAAGGTCTTGGTCTTTCTCATTCTCTAATATCCTTTTACCCTCTTCAATGTTGTTTAAGTGTTGTACATATTCAGTCTGAACCTTTAGTATGTCTTCCAATTCTTTGTACTCTTTCGTTAAACGCACAAATCTTTTTTGATCTGAAATGACATTGGGGTCAGTAATGAGTGTTGACACTTCTTCAAAGCGTACGGCTAAATCGTTTAATCTATTTAATAATTTATTCTCTTTCATAAATTAATAGGTAAAATCTCCAAACTCAGAATGAATTTGCAGTTCTTTCTTTTCGCTTTTTTCCACATATCCTATGATCTGTGCCTGGACGTTAAAAGAGTTGGAGATATCAATAGCTTGTTGTGCATATTCTTTGGGAAGATAAATTTCCATTCTATGTCCCATGTTGAATACCTTGTACATTTCTTCCCATGAAGTTTTGCTCTGTTTTTGTATTTCTCTGAAAAGAGGGGGGATCGGCAAGAAGTTGTTCTTCACTACCCGAAGGTTATCGTTAATGAAATGTAGTATTTTAGTCTGGGCTCCTCCCGTACAATGAATCATCCCGTGTATTTCAGAAGATATAGCATCTAAGATGTTCTTGATGATAGGAGCATACGTTCGAGTAGGAGATAGGACAAGTTTTCCTGCATTAATTGGCGCCCCTTCAACTTTGTCTTCTAATTTTAAGTTCCCGGAATACACTAACTCCTCAGGCACAGCTTTGTCATAACTTTCAGGATATTTTTCGGCCAGATAGTGAGCAAACAGATCATGCCGGGCAGAGGTTAATCCATTGCTTCCCATTCCTCCATTATATTCTTTTTCATAAGTAGCCTGTCCGTATGAGGCTAAACCAACAATCACATCCCCATCCTGAATATTTGCATTATCAATTACTTGAGAACGTTTCATCCGGCAGGTAACGGTACTGTCTACAATGATGGTACGGACTAAATCTCCTACATCTGCTGTTTCTCCACCTGTAGGATATATGCCTATTCCCATAGTGCGTAATTCCTCTAATAACTCATCTGTTCCTTGAATGATGGCTTTAATAACCTCTCCGGGAATAAGATGTTTGTTTCGTCCAATGGTTGAGGAAACCAGTATGTTATCGACAGCTCCGACACAAAGCAGATCGTCGATGTTCATAATCAAAGCATCTTGTGCAATTCCTTTCCATACCGAGAGATCCCCGGTTTCTTTCCAATAAAGATAAGCAAGAGAAGATTTTGTTCCGGCTCCATCTGCGTGCATTATATTGCAGTATTCCGGGTCTCCTCCTAAAATGTCCGGTATTATTTTGCAAAAAGCTTGAGGGAAAAGTCCTTTGTCTATGTTCTTTATTGCGTTATGGACATCTTCTTTTGATGCACTAACTCCACGCATCATATAACGTTGTTTGTTCATATTGGATTTTTGTATTTGATGGATAGCAAAAATACTTCTTTTTCTTTGCTTAATCAATAAAAATGAAGTAGTAATCCTCTAAAAGTGAAGACCTTTAGAGGATTATGTTCGTTTGAGTTGAAGTTTAACTTTCTAGAATTCAACGGCAGGAGCCTTTTCTGCACCTGCTTCTGCTTCAAAATAACTCATTTTAGAGAAACCAAATATACCAGCTAATATGTTTTTAGGAAAGCGTCGGATCTGTGTGTTATAATCCTTGGATGTTTCATTAAATTCCCTACGAGCAACGCTGATTCGGTTCTCAGTCCCCTCCAATTGAGCTTGTAGCTCTAAGAAGTTCTGATTTGCTTTTAAATCAGGATAGCTTTCTGAGATAGCTAATAATCGACCAAGGGCAGAACTGACTTCTCCTTGAGCTTTTTGATATTCAGCGATTTTTTCTGCTGAAAGCTCTTCGGGGTTAATAGTTATTTGAGTTGCTTTAGTTCTGGCGTTAACTACATCTTCTAAAGTTTGTTTTTCGTGAGAGGCATATCCTTTAACGGTATTGACTAAGTTAGGTATCAAATCTGCACGCCTTTGGTAT
>FZPS01000213.1_pt118 | contig 13494 bp, 9 predicted proteins | sample 1817821 | NCBI WGS metagenome assembly FZPS01 (sample SAMEA104158645, study PRJEB21678) | metagenome | place: Germany | collected 2015-04-21 | reverse complement strand
TCTTCCACAGTAGTTTTATGACGCGTTTCTACGGTGAAGACCGGATTGAAATCCTCGGTGAGCAACACCATCTGGAAATTGTTATTGATGGCAGCTTCCCTTGCGGCGGCCTGAAAACTCCCATACTTTTCGAAGTTCAGAAGGTGGTAGATCGTATTGTTGATCAAATTGTTGGAAAAGGTCTCAGTCACACGAGCATTCCCCTTTCTTGTTTCTTCTCGCCCTTCTGCAGCAGGTCATTTATCTATCACTCATTCTCGTCCTCAGAGTCATCCCAATCCTCGTCGCCGTCTTCCTCATCGCCTTCCTCGTCATCATAATCGTCATCATCGTCTTCCGAACCGTCCGAATATTCTTCGCTGTAATCATCGTCTGAATCGTCCGCTTCGTCATATTCTTCTTCAGCCGCCAGCTCAGCTAAATGTTCCGCAGCCTCCTTGGCGTTATTGGCCTCGGTTACGCGGGCCTGTTCCTGGGATTCTGTGATGATCTCTTCTGCCGTTTTCTCTCCCGTAAACAATTTTTCAAACTGATCCGCATCCAGCGTCTCAATTTCAAGCAATACGTTGGCTACGAGATGAAGTTTATCAATATTTTCTGATAAGAGTTGCTCGGCTTTAGCAAATGCTTTTTCTATGATGGTCCTTACTTCTTCGTCTATCTCCTTGGCCATCTCCTCGGAATAATTCCTTCGCGTGGAAAAATCCTTTCCGAGAAATACCTCGTCGGCAGAGCTGTAATTGACGGGTCCCAGGCGATCGCTCATACCGTATTTGGTCACCATAGCCCTTGCTATCTCAGTAGCTCGCTCTATGTCGTTGCTGGCGCCGGTGCTAATATCGTTCAGCGTGAGCTTTTCGGCCACTCTTCCTCCCAACAGATGGATTATCTGCTCCTCCATATCCGTCTTGGTTCGGAAATATTTATCTTCTTTGGGAAGAATCATGGTGAACCCTCCGGCAAGGCCGCGGGGAATGATGGTGATCTGATGGACAGGATCTGTATTCGGAAGCAATCTGGCAACCAAAGCATGACCTGCCTCATGATAAGCGGTAAGCTTTCTCTCCGCTTCACTGATTACCCGGCTCTTTTTCTCTGGTCCGGCAATAACTTTGGTTATGGCCTCTTCTATCTCGGCCATGCGAATCACCTTGCCGTTTCTCCTGGCCGTGAGCAAAGCTGCCTCGTTCAGCATATTTTCTATATCGGCGGGTGTAAAGCCCGGCGTTCGTCTGGCCAATACTTTCGGATCCACATCTTTGTCCAAAGGTTTGTTGCGGGAATGCACGCGAAAGATGGCTTCTCTTCCTTTTATATCAGGAACGCCGATGACGATTTGACGGTCAAATCTTCCCGGTCTCAGCAAAGCAGGATCTAAAATATCCGGACGGTTGGTGGCAGCCAAAATAATGATGCCGCTGTTTTCTGCAAATCCGTCCATTTCAACCAGCAACTGATTAAGCGTCTGTTCCCTTTCATCGTGGCCGCCGCCCAGGCCGGCTCCTCTTTTTCTGCCTACGGCATCTATCTCATCTATAAATACGATGCAAGGAGCGTTTTTCTTCGCCTGCTCAAACAGATCTCTCACCCGGGAAGCGCCCACTCCTACGAACATCTCCACAAAGTCCGAGCCGCTGATGGTGAAAAACGGGACGCCCGCTTCACCGGCGGTTGCTCTTGAAATATAGGTCTTTCCCGTTCCCGGAGGTCCTACCAACAAAATTCCTTTGGGAATTCTCGCGCCGAGATTCCTGTATTTTTTCGGGTATCTGAGAAAATCCACAACTTCCGCCAGCTCTCCCTTTTCCTCGTCCAGGCCTGCCACATCGCTGAAGGTGACAAGCCTCTGATCTCCCTCTTTGTGGAGCCTCGCCCTGCTTTTACCAAAGGACATGACTCCCTTTCCGCCGCCCTGTCCCTGCTGCATGAACACAAACCAAAAGAGCACAAAGATCAGTATCATGACCGCCGTGGGCAAAAGCGACAATATCCAGGAAGCGCTTGAAGGCTTTTCACTGGTTAACACGAGAGTACCATTCTCTATTTGGGGAAAAATGTACTTCTCACTTAACAGCATGAGCTCAACGGCGGAAGGCGCATAGGCGCTCACCTTTTCACCTGATTTGAGCGTGCCTAAAAGACTTGTTTCTACGATGGTCAATTCTTCTATCTGATTTTTTTGAATGTAAGTAACAAATTCAGAGAATTCAACTTCCTTGACCTGAGGCCCCTGGCTCCCCTGGTAGATCCAGGTAACAGCCATGACCACCACAAGGATGATTATATAAACACCGATGTTTTTGGCGAATCTGTTCAACTATGAGGTTCCTCCTTTATTTCTGATTAGCTATCCGTTCATTCGTTTTATTTATGCTTTTTTCTTCCATTTGCAAATCGGATAGCCGTTGATTTCCCGCTGAGAAAGCGTCGAGACATTTTATCATAATAACGGCACATATTCAACACAAACTATCTCCCTTGTGTATTCAGTAACTTTATAATTATCGTTCAATCGGTGCCCTACTACCCAGAGCACCTCCTGACCGAAACATAACAAGGGAATCCGGTGGCGTTCCTCCCTGGGGATCTTCTCGTCAACAAAAAAATCCTGTATCTTTTTTCTGCCTTTCATTCCCAAGGGAATTAAATAGTCTCCCGGTCTCCTCGTTCGGATATAAATCCCGTCTTTAATACCCTTTCCCGCAAGATCCAAGCATTCACAAAAGCGATTATCCTTGCTTCTATATAATTCAGTATCTTGCTTCGCCTGTAAAATTCTAACCCTAAGCAGGGCATTTAATTCAGGTATCTCCAGGGTATTATCATGCAATACTACCGGATAGCAGAATTCGATATCTTCGGTTTTTTCGGTCTCTCTGTACAATTCTCCTTTTCCGTAAATAAGACGCAACCCATACCCGCCGGGGAAATCAATTCGATCCCCTGTCCTGCCATGACGAAGAAGATGATCCGCTCCCGCAAGATGCACCGCGGTCATATCTTGAAATAGTCCCATTTCCTTTAAACATGTGTTGATGAGCCTTTTGCCTATGGCAGGATGGAGCCCGGCATACCCATGGCGATCTATTTTGCAGCTTTCTTTTTCACGGGACACAATGTATTTTGCTTTTTCTACCTGCATATAAAAATATTCTTTATCTTCCCATGCAATCCCCGCCAGGCGGATAAGCGCAGGTATAATGTTTTCGTTATATTGGGATTCCAAAAGGGGCAAAAGCTCCAACCGGATTCGATTACGTGTATAAGCAGGCTCAAGATTGGTCAAATCGATCCGCGGGTTCAAATTGTGCGCCGAACAGTATTCTTCGATTTCGCGGCGACTCACATCCAAAAGCGGCCGGATAACCAATCCTTTATGAATGTATTCCATGCCGGCCAGTCCGTCCGTTCCGGTACCGCGGATAATCCTCATGAGCAGAGTCTCAGCCTGATCGTTGGCATTGTGAGCCGTAGCAATCTTCACCCTTGCAGTTTTATCCGACGATTCTATCTGTTCCCTTACCTTATTAAAGGCCTCATATCTGGCCATGCGCCCCGCTTCTTCCACAGTAATCTTGTGTTCAGCGGCGAGGGCATTTATATCGTAACAAAAGACATGACAAGGAATTCTGAGCTTCCGGCACAGCTTTTCCGTATAGCGTTGATCCTCGTCTGCCTTTTCGCCTCTCAATTGATGGTTAACGTGAACTGCATGAAGGGTGAGTTCCCATTCTTCAGCCAGTTCCAGGAGAACAGAAAGAAGACATACCGAATCCGGGCCGCCGGAAACGCCGACGACAATATGTTCACCTTTTTCAATCAGGTTATTCTGCACGATGATTTTTCTTACTTTATCCGTGAGCATATTGATATTATACCATATATACAAGTCTCGTCATCCTTTTTTTGTGTACAGCCACAAAGAGTAGCCTGCGAAAAAATCATATTTTTGAGCAACAAAATATGGAGTTTTGTGTGGGTTAAAAGTTGTAAAACGGTCTTTTCTGCACAAAAAGTTGAGTTATGTGTGAAATCTTAAGGATACCCCCTAAAATCCGCCGGTTAAGTCCACAGTCTTTGCTATGGTTTTGATGGCACGGTCTCGTGTCTCAGTTGTGCCATGAGGGAAAATGTGTATAATAAAGGTATTATTAAATGACGGAGCGACAAAGATCGAACCGAACTTATGATTTTATACTATAAAACAGTGGCCCGCCGGCAATGCCGAAAAACGGACCAGTTTTTACAAGGAGGAAAACTATGGATTATGCCGCACTGGCGGAACTGTTATTCCCGCATATCGATAAAACACCGGATTACTACGAAACTCTTTATCCGGCGAGACAACTCTCCCCCGGCGCCAAGGTAACCCGCTTAGGACCCAGCCCCACGGGATTTATTCATTTGGGCAACCTTTACGTGGCCTTTGTGAACGAGAGGCTGGCCCACCAGAGCGGTGGCGTTTTTTTCCTTCGCATAGAGGACACGGACGAAAAGAGAGAAGTAGAAGGCGCTGTTGAAGTCATTATCTCTTCACTGGAATACTTCGACATACGCTTTGACGAAGGCGTCACTGTAAACGGAGAAATAGGTGAATACGGCCCATATTATCAACGCCAAAGAGGCTCTATCTACCAGTGCTTTGCGAAAGAGCTGGTGAAAAAGGGATTGGCATATCCCTGCTTTTGTTCCGAAGAAGATCTTCAGGCCATCCGTGACAAACAGGAAAAAGCCGGAGAAAACCCCGGTTATTATGGCGCTTTCGCCAAATGCAGGAATCTGGATCCGGATGAAATCGAAAGGAATATTCAAGACGGCAAGCCTTTTGTTCTGCGTTTCCGGTCCAACGGGGACCCGTCCAGGAGCTTCCAAATCGTCGATGCAATCCGCGGACCGCTCACAATGCCCGAAAACTTTCAGGATGTGGTTCTGTTAAAACAAAACGGAATCCCCACATATCACTTCGCCCATGTGGTGGACGATCACCTCATGCGTACCACCCACGTAGTCAGGGGAGAGGAATGGCTTTCATCTCTTCCCATTCATGTGGCTCTCTTTAAAGCTCTGGATTGGCCGCTGCCCATTTACTGCCATACCACGGTACTCATGAAAATGGAGAACGGGAACAAGCGCAAACTATCCAAGCGAAAGGACCCGGAACTTTCTCTCAATTATTACCGCAGCCAGGGATATCACCCCAAGGCGGTTCGCGAATATCTCCTTACAATCATAAACTCCAATTACGAAGAATGGCGGTTGGCAAACCCGGACAGCCCTATGGAAGAGTTCGAGTTGACCATTGAAAAAATGAGCAGCTCCGGAACGCTTTTCGATCTTGATAAACTTAACGATGTGAGTAAAGAGGTATTGGTGCGGATACCCGATGAAGAGCTTTATGATTTTATGTTAAGCTGGGCAAAAGCATACCGCCCCGAACTTGCCCCCCTCTTTACGGAGAAGAAAGATCTGCTTCTTCGCATTCTCGCCATAGACAGGCACGGAGAAAAACCGCGAAAAGATCTTGTGTATTGTGAACAAATCTTTGATTATTTCAGCTACTTCTTCGATGATTACTTCCAAGTGGAGGACGATTATCCTGAAGAGGTTGACAGGGAGGATATCAAGCCTATTCTTGAATCCTATATAAATAGCTACAATCACGGCGACGACAGGAATCAATGGTTTGAGAAAATCCGTGTATTAGCCGCCGAGCTCGATTATGCTGCCAAACCGAAGGATTTCAAGAAGAACCCCGAGCTCTATAAAGGCCATGTAGGACACGTGAGCACGGTGATCCGCATTGCTCTCATGGGAAGAGCATCCTCACCGGATCTGTGGGAAATTCAACAGATAATGGGAGAAGAACAGACTCTGAACCGCATAAATAAGGCAATCGCCGCTTTATGATATTTTTGCCGGGGACGATTCACATTATAGCATCACATTGAATATTCTATACTACAATAAAATCTAAAATTTTGGATAGAAGCAGGTGATGTAATGATGTCAGGTAGATGTGGTGGACTCCTCGGTGAAGGAGATGGAATTGATACCAGCTTGCTGTTTTTCTTCCTGCTGCTGGTCATCATATTCTGCAACTGTCGTTCGCTATAGCTATAAGAAACGTAGCCCCCGCAAACCTGCCGGTATGCGGGCTCTAACATGCATGAATGTCAGTACACAAACATAGAGACAGACCCCTTGGCTTTTGGCCGCGGGGTCTGTCTCTGCTATATTTATCAAACGTTCCAGCTGTTCAAATACTCCTTCTGCTCCTCCGTCAGCTTGTCGATGGTTATTCCCCACGCGGCAAGCATCCGCTCCGCCACCAAAGTATCAATTTCCTCAGATACGTCGATGACTTTGTTCTCCAAACATCCTCTGTGCTCTTTTATGTATAAGGCAGACAAAGCCTGTACCGCAAAGCTCATGTCCATCACCTCAGCCGGATGTCCGTCGGCAGCGGCGATATTCACAAGCCTTCCTTCGGCAATGACGCAGACCTGCTTTCCGTTCTTCAGATGATAACCTGTCAGGTTCTTGCGCAGCTCCTTCTTTTCCACGGCAGCCGCTTCCAGACCTTCCATATCAACTTCTACGTTGAAATGCCCCGCATTGGCCAGGATGGCCAGATCTTTCATTTTCAGCATGTGCTCCACCGTTATTACCTTCTTGTTTCCGGTGGCGCACACGAATATATCTCCCAAAGGTGCCGCCGCTTCCATGGTCATGACTTCAAATCCGTCCATAACCGCTTCAATGGCCGCCACAGGGTCGATCTCCGTCACGATGACTTTGGCGCCCAGGGCTTTTGCCCGCATGGCGATTCCTTTCGAACACCATCCATAACCGGCTACCACGACGCGCTTGCCGGCAACAATAAGGTTCGTATTCCGCATGATGCTGTCCCAAGTAGACTGGCCTGTTCCGTAGCGGTTGTCAAAAAAATGCTTGCATTTCGCGTCGTTTACCGCCACCATGGGGAATTTCAGGACTCCTTCCCTCTCCATGGCCTTAAGGCGGATGATTCCCGTTGTCGTCTCTTCGCAGCCTCCCCAGACTTCCGTTGCAAGATCCGGCCTGCGCGTATGAAGGGTCGCCACCAGATCTCCCCCGTCATCGATAACGATGTTAGGCTTCTGTTCTAAAGCCATTTCGATGTGTCTCCGGTACTCTTCCTCCGTGGCCCCGTGATATGCAAAGACGCGCAGCCCTGCCGCAGCCAATGCTGCCGCCACATCGTCCTGTGTGGAGAGTACATTGCTGCCCGTTACGGACATTTCCGCGCCGCCCGCAGCCAGCACTTCGCAGAGATAAGCCGTCTTGGCTTCAAGATGTATGGACAAAGTTATCTTTACGCCCTGAAAGGGCTTGTCCCTTTCAAACTCCTCCTGCAACCCTCTCAGCAGAGGCATGTGGGCTGCCACCCACTCGATCTTCTGCCTCCCTGAAGGCGCAAGGGATATATCTCTCACTTCATACTTTTTCATTTCATCCTCCATCGTATAAATCATTGGAGGTATTGGGTAAATAATTGACCATAATAATACTTACCTTCAATTTCCTCCATGCATCTATTGTATACACATAAAAAACTCATGTCAAAACCCAACACCCCTCAACCCCTTGTCCCATCTATCCTTAACCCTATTTCCCCAATTCTTTCCAGATAAAAAAGTCATGTCAAAAATCACCCATTTCCCTTATCCCTATCTCCTATTTTCTTCCTACTTTTAGCCCGATTTTAGATAAAAAAGTCGTGTCATAAATAGGGATAAGGTTCAAGGGAAAAGGGGAAAGTTTTTATCAATATCTTTTATCAATACTCTATTCAAATCCAATAAAATCAATACTTTTAACCTTATACCTTACCCCTTAACCCTACTCATCCTAAAACAAAAATCATGGCTCCAATAAGGTTTTCTACCCTATTTTCACCATGATTCTTAACACAACTTTTTTATTTTTAACACGACTTTTTTATTCGTGACACGAGTTTTTTTGGGTTATACATCTATACCCCAAAAAGCATAATTCTATCCCTATTCCACTGTAACGGATTTGGCCAGGTTCTTTGGTTTATCGATATCGCAGCCACGGAAGCGCGCCACATGGTATGCAAAAAACTGCAGCGGAACTACCGCCGGTATAGGAGTGAACTCATCCCTGCAGTCAGGAATATATATGACGCAATCCGCATGGGCTTCCAACTGCTTGCAGCTTTCCTGCGCAACGGCAACTACATAGGCGCCTCTGGCCTTTACCTCCTGAATGTTGGACAGCATTTTTTTAAATAGTTTACCCTGGGTAGCCAAAGCCACAACAAGAGTATCCTGTTCAACCAGGGCAATGGTGCCGTGCTTGAGCTCCCCGGCGGCCACAGCAAAGGAATTGATATATGATATCTCCTTAAGCTTGAGGGATCCTTCGTAGGACACCGCGCAATCCGTACCTCTGCCGATGAAAAAGACCTGGGTCTTCATGTACAATTGCTTCGCAATGGCTTCAATCTCTGCGTCAAGCTTCAATATCTGGCTGATTTTTGCCGGCAGTCCCATCAATTCCGCTGTCAGTTCGTTCCTTTGCTCCGGCGTAAGGCAACCCTTTTCGCTTCCCATATGAAGCGCCAGTAAATACATGGAGATCAACTGGGTTGTGTAAGCCTTCGTGGACGCAACGGCGATTTCCGGTCCCGCCCAAGTATAAAATACATCGTCGGATTCCCTTGCCACAGAGCTCCCCACCACATTCACTACGGAGAGCACTCTTGCGCCTCTTGCTTTTGCCTCCCGTAGAGCTGCCAGTGTGTCCAGAGTTTCCCCGGACTGACTTATGGCAATAAACAGTGTCCTGTCATCCACGAAAGGTTCCCGGTATCGAAACTCCGACGCCACATCCACTTCCACAGGTATCTGTGCAAATTTTTCTATGGCGTATTTCCCTATCAATCCGGCATGGTAAGCGGTGCCGCAGGCAACGATATATACCCTGCTGAAGTTCTCGATATCTTCTCTTGTCAAATTGATGCCGTCCAAGCGTATCCGCCCGTCGGGAAGCAGTCTGCGGTTCAATGTTTCTTCAATGGCCTTGGGTTGATCATAGATCTCCTTCAGCATGAAATGCTCGTAGCCTTCCTTCTCTGCTGAAGCCGCATCCCAGGTAACGTGGAAAACGTCCCTCTTCACTTCTTCCCTGTTCTGGTTATAAATCGTTATATGGTCCTTCGTCAGCACCACGGTTTCATTGTTCTCGATCAGGTAGATTTCTCTGACATGCTTAAGGAGAGCCGGGATGTCTGAAGCAATGAAGTTGCAGCCTTTCCCGATTCCTGCAATCAGGGGACTGTCCTTCCTGACCGCCACCAGTTTATCCGGCTCATGGCTGCAAACAACTCCTATTGCATAGGAGCCCCGCATCATGTCCACCGCCCGGAAAACTGCATCCGTCAGATCGCCGTCATAATAAATGCCGATCAGATGGGCAATGACTTCCGTATCCGTTTCCGAAACGAAACGGATGCCGTGCTCTTTTGAAAGCCATTGCTTCAGTTCGGCATAGTTTTCAATGATACCGTTGTGGACCACCGCAACGGTACCCTCCGTATTCGAATGAGGATGGGCATTTACATCCGTGGGAGCCCCATGAGTTGCCCATCTCGTATGACCTATTCCTATATGGCTGTCGTATTCCGGGTCTGCCGCAGCCAACTCCAGGTTGCTAATCCGGCCGGTGCACTTTCGCACCTGCACTTCCCCGTCGATGTACAACGCGATTCCTGCCGAATCATATCCCCTGTACTCCAGTTTTTTCAATCCGTCGATAATAATTTCTTTCGCTGATCCGTTTCCGATGTATCCAACAATACCGCACATGTATTTGTCCTTATCCCATCCTTTTTGTAATCAGAGTTGCAAGTCCCTCTGCCAATTTAGTGATAACGTCCAATTCTTTTCCTTCCAGCATTACGCGGACCAGAGGTTCCGTGCCTGAAGGACGGATTAATACGCGTCCCTCTCCGGCCATAAGTTCCTCTACTCTATTAATTTCCGCCGCAATTACCGGATCGCTGCTGTATTTTTTCTTGTTTTCGTTCTTGATACGTGCATTTTTAAGAACCTGGGGATAAATGGTTACCTCGTCCGCCAGCTCTGACAACTTCCTTCCGCTGTGCTTCAACGCCTTCAGCAGCTGAAGAGCCGTGAGAATTCCGTCGCCGGTGGTGCTATAATCAAGAAATATGATATGGCCGGACTGCTCGCCGCCTATAACACACCCGGTCTTCAACATGCTCTCCAGTACATAGCGATCTCCCACCTGAGTTACATCAACTTTGGCGCCGATGTTTTGAATGGCTTTATGGAAACCCAGGTTGCTCATCACCGTGACGGTTACTTTATCGCCACACAACTTGCCCTGTTCCTTAAGCATCTTGGCACAGATATAAATCATCTTATCCCCGTCAACCACCCTGCCTTTCTCGTCTACGGAAATAAGGCGGTCCGCATCTCCGTCAAAGGCCAGGCCCACATCAGCTTTTTCCTCGAGAACCTTTTGCTGCAGAGCCTCCGGGTGAGTGGAGCCGCAGGAAGCGTTAATATTGAGTCCGTCGGGAGTGTTTCCCATGACTACTACCTGGGCGCCAAGATCTTTGAACACTTTTTCCGCCACTCGATAAGCGGCGCCGTTGGCGCAGTCTATGACCAGCTTCATTCCTTCAAGGCTCACATCAATAGTGCTCTTCAGGAATTCTGCGTAACGCCCCGCCCCGTCGTCCACTGCCTCGATGCACCGGCCGAGCCTGTCTCCCTCGATATGGCTGTTGACATCCATATCTCTTACGATGATGTCCTCAATCTCATCCTCAATATCGTCATCAAGCTTGAAACCTTCGCTGTTGAAAAACTTTATCCCGTTAAATTCGTACGTATTATGGGAAGCGGAAATCATCACGCCTGCATCGGCTTTCATATGCTTTACAAGATAGGCAATGGCAGGCGTGGGAAGTATGCCCACTTTGACCACATTCCCTCCCATGGATAAAATTCCCGAGGTGATGGCGTTCTCAAGCAAATCTCCCGAAAGCCGGGTATCTTTGCCGATCAACACCAGGGGATTCTGCTTGCTCTTGCTCAGAACATAAGTCCCCACTTTTCCCAGATTAAATGCCAGTTCCGGCGTCAGTTCCGTGTTGGCAACGCCTCTCACTCCATCTGTTCCAAAAAGTCTACTCATTCAAATTCTCCTGTTCCGTATCAAGGATTGTAATGCGGATCTCCGGAGGATCCACAGTAATATTATGCAAAGGCACCCGCGAGGATACCATTATAGGCACAGTATGACTTCCTGTTGTCAGCCCCTCCATTTCAATGTATAGCTCCAGCTGATCCCGTTGGAGCTGTTCAACTACTTCCTTCCTTCCGGTGACCGAAACGATAACCTCTGCCACATCCGTATTCACGGTCTTCCCCTTTGTCAGACCGTCCAAAAGTATATCGTCAGCCGTAAACTCGAACTGTTTCGTCCCTATCATTTCGACGTTGATTTCCGCCACAATCGAGGGATTCTTATTCGACAGCTCCACACCTTCAGGCAGTTGCAGAGTCAGGGGGATTTTTGCGTTATTCGTTATTCCCGTAATGTCGACAGGTTCAGCTCTAACGAATGTAACATCCTGAATCGCCGCTTTCGTCCCTTTTATCAGAACGGATTGGGGCGCATTTATTTCTGCTCCGTATCCCTCAGCCAGGCTGCCTGTCGTTTCCACCACAAGGGGAACCTCTTTTAGCTGCAGCAATCTTACGGATATATTTACGTAGCTGGAGGACAGATTCACATTTTCTACGATTATTTCCGCCTGGTTCAACGGAATCACTTCGCTCTGGAAGGTTTTTCTTTCCGTAGACAGATCATCTACATCAATGTAAGCCCTTATTTCATTTACGGATTCCACGGCGGATTTTGCTCCGGTTACCTCGATTTCAGCCGGCCTGAGCTCCAAGTCCCCTTCTTCCGTATTCGCCGGGAAATTTCCTCTATAGACCACGTTAACAGGTTTGCTCAGGGCTACCAAGTCCTCTATGGTCACCTTGATCTTGGCGGATCTAATCTCAACAAGTTTCAATCCCGGCGGCAATTTCACATTGACCGGGATATAGTTTTCTCCTTTGCTCCAGCCGAACAGGTCCGCCTCGGCTACGATGTCTTCGCTGGAGATCTTCATAATATCCGCCCGTCTTCCCTCCACCACCACATCCACCGTGTATTCGCCGTCACCGGCAATGGCTAACTGCCTGGCAGTGAGAGATTGGACATTCAGCAACTGAACCGGCACCCTGGGAATTGTCTCCTCCTTGGTGGGGTTCACCTGAATGATTACATAGGACCAGAGAAGCAGGGCGATGATTATAGAGATAATAATACTTATGGTGCGGCCGCTGTCGGTTTTTCCGGTTTTATTGTCCTTCATCGCCGCCTCCTTTTCTCCTGAACAGCTTGGAAATGAAATTCTTTACATCGTCATCCGCCATCTGGCTAAGATACAGATTCAACAAGGTTTTTTCCACGGTCTTGATATCTAAAAAACGGGACAATTTGCCGTCTATTGCAATTGAAATGATGCCTGTTTCCTCCGAAACAATCAAGGCGATGGCATCTGAGTTTTCCGTTATCCCAAGTCCTGCTCTGTGACGGGTTCCCAGATCCTTACTGAGAGATCGGTTTTGAGTCAACGGCAGAACACAGCCCGCCGCCATTACTCGATCACCTCTTATAATGCAAGCCCCGTCATGAAGAGGAGCCCCCGGATAGAAGATGGTGCCCAAAAGCCTTTCCGTAACCAACGCATCCATTTCCGTACCGGTTTCGATAATATCGTTCAAGGTGGTTTCCCGCTCGATGATCAGCAAAGCACCTATTTTATTAACGGAAAAGTAGTCGATGGCCTTTATGATGGTGGATGTGATGGTTTTTGCCTTTTCTTTGTTCATCTCGCCGAATTGCTTTCTGATGAATTTGCTTCGGCCGATGTATTCCAGACCTCTGCGCAATTCAGGCTGAAATACGATGATCAAGGCGATGACACCAAGTGTAAGAGTGCCTTCAAGAAGCCAGTTCAAAGTGTATAGATTTAACACATCGGAAAGAAAGGTGGCAGCAACCAGAATCAGAAGTCCTTTTACAAGCTGTTCCGCCCGGGTTTCTCTAATGAAAGTCATGACTTTATACACGACAAAAGCCACGATTGCCACGTCGATGACATCCGTGACGCTAAAGCTAGCAAACATGTTTGTAAGGACTTCGGCCATAGTTTCTGCTCCTTGAAGGAGATTGTTATATTATTAATAAGGATATTATTATACCATAAATAATCTTATCGAAGATAGGGTTATATTTCAATAGAAAATTAAGACAGGGCCGGAAGTTTCACTTCCGGCCCCGCTATTGAAAAACTATCAATAGTTCGGTTCTAAAAGGCCATAATTTCCGTCTTTTCTT
>FZPS01000183.1_pt360 | contig 13505 bp, 17 predicted proteins | sample 1817821 | NCBI WGS metagenome assembly FZPS01 (sample SAMEA104158645, study PRJEB21678) | metagenome | place: Germany | collected 2015-04-21 | reverse complement strand
GGAATAGAGGTGAGCCAGAAGGTGATGTCAGGAGGATTTATCCTCGGGGATGATGGCAGCGGAGCTGCTTTGGGAAGGCTGTTCCTTAGAGATTTTATAAAGAATCTTATTCCTAAGGATGTCGCCGAAGATTTTGCCTCAAAATTCGATGCCTCGTATACAGGGATAGTGCAGAATGTTTACCGCAGCCCTGCTCCGGCGGGGTATCTCGGCAGCCTTGCACCGTTCATCCTTTCGCACTATGACAATCCGTACATCAAGACTATGGTCGATGCAAACTTTCAGGCATTCATCGACATATCCCTCAAACAATACGACACCGACACCTATCCGGTAGGAATCGTCGGAGGATTCGGATATGCCAACCGCGGGATATTCGAGCCCATGTGCGAAAAATCCGGCATCAAAGTCGCCGGATTCATCGCAGAGCCCATCGAAGGACTGATAAAATATCATAGGAAATAAGCGTAGCTGAGCTTGTCAATAAAGAGTTGAAGGCTTTTGGCAATGATTGTAATATTCCAAACTGCCGCTTTTTGGCATTGATATTATTTATCTTTGCAATATCAACAACGGGAAATCCTTTCTATGGGGTCAAATGTAGAAGTTATTGAGCCGGAATGGTACAGGAATGAGATTAAGGGGAAGATAGTTCAGATGTTGGAGAATTATAATGATTGAATATGAGAGATTTTGCAGCTATAGATTTTGAAACCGCTAACGAATGCAGAAGCAGCGTATGCTCTGTTGGGGTTGTAATTGTGCGTGATGGCAAAATAGTGGAGAGGTTTTACAGCCTGATCCATCCTGAGCCGGATTATTATAAGTGGTTCTGCCAGCAGGTACATGGTCTGAGTGAAGAGGATACCGATGATGCGCCTGTATTTCCAAATGTTTGGGAGAAGGTTGAGTCTATGATTGATGGGTTGCCGCTTGTTGCCCACAGCCCTTTCGATGAAGGATGTCTGAAGGCGGTATTTAAAACATATCAGATGGACTATCCTGATTATGTATTCTATGACACATGCATGGCGGCCAGGCAGTATTTTGGAAGCAGCTTGCCAAATCACCAATTACATACAGTATCTGAAGCCTGTGGATATATTCTTGAAAACCATCATCATGCTTTGGCTGATGCAGAGGCCTGTGCTCATATAGCAATGAAAATCCTTTAACATCAATGTTGGGATGTAGAATAGATTCTAATTTCATTGCGTATAGACAATAAATTTTCAGTGTTTTTTCAGTCTTCGCTTTTTTGGAAAATTTATTCCAATAGTTGAACGCTATCATTAATTAATCAAAGTCGCGAGGACTTTGCTTATTTTACGGTAATTTCCTCAATGCGAATGAGGAGCATTTTACTTGATTTTGGCAAATTATACAATATTTTGCCAAAATCTTGTTATATTTGCATCAGAAAATAATTTTGAATAAATGAAAACAACTGCGCAAAAAATAATGGATTACGCCTCCTTTCATGAAACTTTTAGTTTGGATTCCTTGTACGAAAGCCTTGTAAAGGGAAAGAATCTTTCGAGGAAGGCATTGTCATGGCATTTATGCCGTTTGGTAGAGGCTGGAAAATTGTGCCGAGTGGGTAGAGGTGTGTTTTCAAAAAACGTAAAACAGACATTCTCTCCCGAACCGGATGCTAAGTCGATTAATATTTACCGATTTTTAAAGAAGCGGTTTCCACTGCTTAATTTCTGTGTGTACAATGGAGAGATTGTAAAATTGCTGCAGCATCATTTGGCAGAAATGAACAACACCTATGTGGAGGTGGAGCGTGACGCCACAGAGGTAGTGTTTCATTACTTGCAAGAGAATTATAAAGGTGTCTTTCTGACTCCGGAACAAGATATGATGTCAAAATATGTGGGACTGGATCGTAGGAATGTAGTGGTAAAGGCCTTGGTTTCTGAGTCTCCGTTGATAGAGCGAGGGGGCGTGATGATGCCTATGTTGGAGAAATTACTGGTTGATCTGAATTGTGATGCGGATTTCTTCATGTATCAGGGTATTGAATGGGAGCATATCATGGATAATGCCTTTTCGCTGTACAATGTGAACACAAGCGTTTTATTGCGCTATGCCGGTCGCAGGAACCGGAAGGAAACTGTTGAACAATATTTGAAGAATAAAAGCTTATGATCAAAAAAGAATGCTTCACATCGGAATGGATAAGGTCTATTGCCAGAAAGACAAGGTATACGGATCTTAATATCATCGAAAAAGTGATTAGAGTGCTATCGCTATTGGAGTTACTAAAGTCATCAGGATGTCCGTTTTGTTTCAGGGGCGGTTCAGCATTGATGTTGATTCTGGGAGAAAATGCGCATCGCTTGTCGATAGATGTGGATATCATTTGCCCACCGGGAACGGACATTGAGAGTTATCTGAAAGATATTGAGCAGTTTGGGTTTGTGGGTAAGAAGTTGGAAGACCGTCAACAAAGAGGGATAGATGTTCCCAAGAGCCACTCATGGTGACTGTTCCATCGGTTAGCAATATCCTTGGAGACAAATTGACGGCTTTTGCACCTAACACTTCGGGCATTCCATATCTGAAGGGCGATAGAGATTGTTCTCTAGAGATTATCAAACAGGTGTATGATGTGGGGCGATTGTTTGAAAGGATAGATAATTTCGCAGCTACAGCGGAGGTGTTTAACAGGATAGGTAAGGTGGAATTGGAGTATCGCCATTTGTCAGCAGACCTTACGATAATATATGAGGATATACGACAGACTGCTTTGTGTATTGCTACCAGAGGACAACAAGGCAGAGGGCAGTTTGAGATGTTGCAGGGTGGAGTGAAAAAAAATAGGCTCACTAATCTATTCGGGCAAGTACCATATAGAGCAGTGTATTACTGATTCTGCACGAGCTGCATACCTTGCGACAGCAATAGAGAAAGGTTGTGAAGTGGAGAAATACCCGAAAGATCCGTTTGTAGTGCTTGATATGAAACTCACACCAACAGTGAGCAGCAAACTGTCAAAATTGCGTAGGACGCTACCTGAGGCATACTACTATTGGACCAAGATTAGCGAACTTCTATAGTCTGATTCCGCCTTGGGTTACAATAACTGATATTACTTAGCCTGCATCAGAGTATAATCCCAAATTACACTTGATTTATTCCTCCTCCTCCTCATTTTCTATCCACTGCAGCTTGACAAAAATATCTTGTAATGCCGTTATCTTCGAATCAATTAAATTTGCGGGTAGATGCGTTATATAAGAAGGATCGTTGGTAAGAATATATTCGGCGTGAATTCCCTTCATTGTAAATTCATCTTTTGTGGTCATAAGGCGCTTAATATATTTCTTGCGTTCGGAAATCATATACCGGATGTCATCTTCCGTCAAGCCCTTTAATGGGGCGTATTTATCATATAGTTTGGCTTTTTTGTGTTTTGCCAAGATAGCGCCTATAAGAGCGGCATATAGCCGGACATCGGTTTCGACAGCCCAGGGAGAAAGCCAAAGAGACAGTATCTGCAGGTGGGGAGTGTGAATTATTCGAACTCCGGTTGCTGACTCGTAGTACTTGAAAATGACAACGGCATCTTCGCCTTTGTCTTCATCACACTCATCGGGTAAAGCGTCATAAAGAATATCCTCTAAATCCATATCCTCAGTTATGGGCTGGATATAATTGCATAAATCCCAAACATCGAATTTTTTAGGGATTCCCGAAATTGTTAATTTTTCGTATTCCATACTGGAATTTTTAGTGTTTTTCTTAAGTGTTAGTTTTTTACTTATCAGCTCTTGCCAATGAAATCATCATTCAAGATAATCCATTTACATTAAAGATATTATGAATTTGACAAACAGGCTGATATCTTCTTCGACGCTGGCTTTTTCCAACGCCTGCATATACTCGTCGCGGCGCTTAACCGGAACAACCACCCAATTGTAGCCTCCGGTGACAAGTTGGCTATTCATAGTGAACCTTGCTGTTCTTCCGTTACCATCCATAAAAGGATGAATATAGACAAAGAAAAAATGACCTAGTACAGCTCTGACAAATGCGTCAGATTCGTTACACATAATCTCTGACAGTGTTGACATTGCATCCAACACAGCTTCGGGATTGAGAGGTATGTGCATTGAATTACGGATGTAAACCGGATGCGTACGGTATCCAATAAGATCAGAGGCTTTGATGATGCCCGCACGTATGCATGGTTCGAAAAGTTGGAAATGCCAATCTCTATGTCCATTGACATACATTTTGGCAGCACTGTCTCCTCTTAACACATCTGTAATCGATTTGCGAAGGAGTTGATATGCCTGATAATACCCTCTGGCGGCTAAAGCGTTTTTCCGGTCATTATCCTCTTCATTATTCTTCGGATCCCAGTCTCCCAGACGCACTCTTTCAAGTAAGCCTTCGCTTATCTTGTAGCCTTCTATTGACAATGAATTATAGCTGTCCTTTATATAAGTCGCATCCATTTGAGATAGAATGTCAGTAAGAGTTTTGGGAGAAGCAACAACGGAGGATGATTCTTTTTCCGCGATAACAGTTTCGCGCATTTTCATCCACATTAATCGAATGCGGGAAGCATAAGGAGATGTTTCCATAAGCTTCACATTAATATTATCGTTAAATGGATTCTCTTCCATAAGTTCATATCCGACCTGTCGCATGGCAGAGATAAGCGAATCTGCCATATCTCCACGACCGATGGAACGAAGGGCTCCGGCAACACGTCCGGCTCTTGTTGAATGTCCACCGTCGATTGCCGCTGCTATTATCGAAGAAACATCACGTATCATAGACAGACATGTTCTTGCCTCTAAAGAATTTAGTCTATAATAATCAGGAGATGCCATCAACAGGGATAGTGGCAGCGGATATAGACGAATCCCATAGCGCTGCTCTCGCTCTACATTATCCGGCACACTTGCTTTTATGTCAAGGATAGAAGTTCCAAATGGCAGTGAAAGAATATTATTTGAAGCTTTATTGCTTCGAACAATCAATTGTTTTGGAATAACGCTTTTGCCACTGTAAACATACAGTGATAACTCAGGAGAAAGACACCAATCTTCACCGAACCTATTATCAAGATAAGAGACCACGAATGACCAATAGGACACATACCAAACAGTTGAGTCACCTTCGCTCCCTGGCGATGATGGAATATACCATCCCTTAATGACCATCTGCAAATAGCCATTATCTACCAATCGCTTGGTATGAGTTACACCAAGAGTCGATGCTCCGCATATTACAAGATTGTCCGGATGACTGTCTTGATATGCTTTAAGCGCCTTTAATGACTCTGTAAGTTTTTCTTGAATTGTCGCCATATTAGTTTATTTCTTCCTGGTATCATTAGTTTTTAACGCGAGGCGAGCATTAGTTTATTTTGCCTTGGCGCTGTTAGTTTATTTCGCAAATATAATCAGGAACTTATTGACTTGCAAGAATTAAATCATATTTTATGACTCGCTTTAAATACAAATCTATACATTTTTCCGAATTATTTTAAAATTTGTACCTTTATCATTGATTACAAGGTGATAGATGACTCTGCTGCAGAAAATAAACCTATCAACAAAATATGCTAAAGGCGTATATATAACTTTAGCAATCTATTCTCTTGCAGCGGCTGTGTTGTGTTTCGTATATCCTACGACAGCACCTATTTGCATAATATTGAAGTTATTGTCAATTCCGGTCGTCCTCTATCTCTTCAAGTCGTTTCAGAATAAACATACCATCTATTTCTATATCAATCTTGGCATCAGCAGGATTGAGTATTATATTATTCCGATAGTCGTAGAGTTCATGTTCTTCGCTGTTCTATTATCAATCTCAATCAGTATAGGGAATGCTATCGGATAATATAAATACCATGCTGGTTGATAGCGTGCATCTTGAGTTCGGAAAGTTGACCGTACTGCAAAGCGCATTCATAACCGCCGAGACCGGTAAGGTAACAGGTGTCTTAGGAAGGAATGGTGCCGGTAAGTCCAGCCTGTTCAGATGCATAATGGGTGGCATTAAAGCCCAGAACCTTTTTGTTCGGTTCAACGATGAACTTGATACGGACTATAACCATATCGGCAACAGGGTCAAGTATCTACCTCATAGTCTTTTCATGCCGTCAAGGATGACATTGAAAGAAGCCTTTGAATTGTATGGAGTAGATTATGATGGTATGGTTACTTTCGACACGAAATTCCATAATTATTATAGATTGCAGTTCCGTGAATTGTCCGGCGGTGAAGCTCGAATCGCGGAAATGTTCCTTGTCCTCAAATCGAAGGCTGATTTCTGCATTTTGGATGAGCCATTCTTAAACATAGCGCCCAAGTATGTAGAGAGTATGAAGGCGCTTATTCAAGAAGAAAAGAAACACAAGGGTATCATAGTTTCCGATCATCTATATGATGCTATTCTTGAGTTGTCTGATGATTTATTCTTACTTCGTGACGGCTACACCTTTCCAATCAACTCAAAAGAGGACCTTGTTAAGCACGGATATATTGCTTGATGATTTACCCTGTCGCAGCTATTCGCTGCTGCATATTAAAACAATACGGCCCGACTAAAAAGCCGGGCCACACATGTTAAGCGGTTAAACTGCTAATACTCATCCTCATTAAAGAAGAAGTCATCCTTTGTTGGATAGTCGGGCCAGATGTCCTCTATGGTCTCGTACATCTCGCCATCATCTTCGAGTTCCTCTAAGTTTTCTATAACCTGTTCCGGCGCACCGGAGCGGTTGGCATAATCTATAAGTTCGTCTTTTGTTGCCGGCCATGGGGCATCATCCAATGAACTTGCAAGTTCCAAAGTCCAAAACATAATCTCTTCTATCTGTAATTTTGCGCAAAGATAGAATTTTTTTCCATACCTCAAAATATTTTCCTACTTCTTGCAATTTTATTTATATTTGCGCCACTATGGCATATCTAAGAGAAGATGAATACGAACCGCAGGTGACGGAAGAAATAGCAAAGCATGTGAAGGCCATTCTCAGTCTTTTAGGAGAGGACCCAAATAGGGAAGGCCTGCTCAAAACACCCGAAAGAGTGGCAAAATCCCTGCAATATCTGACTAAAGGTTATCAGGAGGATGGGAAGGCCATCATCCGCAAGGCCGTTTTCGATGAACAATACAAGCAGATGGTGCTGGTGAAGGACATCGACCTTTACTCCACTTGCGAACATCATATGCTGCCTTTCATAGGCAAATGTCATGTGGCTTATATCCCCGATGGCAAAATCACAGGCCTGAGCAAAATCGCCAGGGTGGTGGAAACTTACGCCCGCCGTCTTCAGGTGCAGGAAAGGCTTACCGTTCAAATCAGAGACTGCATTCAAGAGGCTCTTCATCCCTTAGGGGTTGCGGTGGTAATCGAGGCCCATCACACTTGCATGCAACTGCGCGGAGTAGAGAAGCATAATGCAATTACCACCACCTCCGCCTTTTCCGGCATCTTCCTGTCAAGCTCGCGCACCCGCAACGAATTCCTCAATCTGATAAGGTAGTTGATTCCGGCTTTAGAAAAAACAGGAGAATCGGAGGTTTGATTCGGCGGAATTAAAGCTTTGACTATAAAAATAGAATAACGGCCCCGTCACCAAGTATGACAGGGCCGTTTCCTTAAACCAACATTTTGCGGCGGTCTTTTAAACTACTGCCGAAAAGAACATTGATAAAAACCTTTTGAATCTACGTATTTTCATGATGTCTGTATTTTTTTCTCTTGTTATTTAGATGCTGTTAGGTACCCGAATGTTGCATGAGTTTTGGCCGCAATGCAAAAATTATCCCAATAAATTATGATTGTCATTGCCGCCTGCCGTTAAATAATTAATTTTACGGTGTTGCAGAAAGAAGTAGTAGTGTTGTAGAAAAAACAAAATGGCATTATTAATATTATGAATAAAGAAATAAAACAAAAACTTACCCCTATTATCGTTGCTGCGGCGCTTCTGCTTGCGGCTTGTGGCGTGGAAAAGTTATTCCCCGGCCTGAAGACCTGGCAGCTGTTGCTTGTTTATCTGGTGCCTTATTTTGTGGCAGGCTGGGAAGTCCTTTCGGAAGGTGCGGAGAAGCTGCTGCAAGGGGAGCCGTTGGATGAAGATTTTTTGATGGGAGTGGCTACTATCGGCGCGCTTGCAATAGCATTCATGCCTGAGGCAGAGCCTCAATTTACAGAAGCGGTGTTTGTAATGCTTTTTTATCGGGTAGGGGAGTTTTTCGAGTGGCTGGCTGAAGGTCGTTCGCATAGGAGCATCGCTGAATTGATGGATATTCGGCCCGATACCGCAACTGTTTTAAGGGATGGAGTAGAGCAAGTGGTAGACCCGTCAACGGTAGAGATAGGGGAGACAATCCTTATAAAAGCAGGGGAGAAGGTGCCTATGGACGGGGAGGTGATTGAGGGCAGTTCGCTGCTTGATACTGTGGCGCTTACGGGCGAAAGCGTGCCGCGTGGAGTTGCTGTCGGAGACAATGTGATTTCGGGTTGCGTAAATTTGATTGGCCTTTTGAAAGTGCGGGTGAGCAAGAGTTTCGGGGAGAGTACGGCTGCTAAGATTTTGGACCTTGTGCAAAACGCCTCGGAGGCTAAGAGCAAGAAAGAGAAATTCATAAGACGTTTCAGCAGGGTTTATACTCCTGTGGTGGTGGGGCTTGCCGCTTTGGTGGCAATCGTGCCTCCTGTGCTTGCAGGGATAGGGGTGGGAGGTTATGACGACGCTTGGGCAACATGGATTTACAGGGCATTGTGCTTTTTGATTGTCTCTTGCCCGTGTGCGTTTGTAATCTCTATTCCTTTGTCTTTTTTCGGTGGAATAGGAGCAGCCTCCAAGCATGGCATACTTGTAAAGGGCTCTAATTATTTGGAAGCACTCGCTCGGACATCTACAATGGTGTTCGATAAGACCGGCACCCTTACAGAAGGGGTGTTTGAGCTGACCGCTGTACATCCGCTTATGGATGAAAAAGGGCTTTTGCATTTGGTATCCCATGTAGAGCATAATTCCATTCATCCTATTGCGGCGGCCCTTCGTGACGCCTTCCCTTGCAATGGTTCCGACTGTTCCGTTTCGGAAGTCGAGGAGCATCCCGGAATGGGCGTGTCCGCATTGGTCAATGGCAGCTCGGTGGCTGTGGGCGATGCCTCGTTAATGCGGTATGTAAGAGCCGACATCTCTTCCGAATGCGAAGAGTGCAAGCGCGTAGGTATCGTCGGAACCATGGTGCATGTGGCCATAAACGGCGATTATGTCGGTCATATACTTATTTCCGACCGCATCAAGGAGGATTCTGCCTCTGCCATAAAAGCCCTAAGGGATGTGGGCGTCTCTAAAATCGTCATGCTTACGGGTGATAATGAAGAAGTTGCCGGGGCCGTCAGCAAAGAGCTTGGAATAGATGAATATTATGCGGGGCTCCTTCCTGCCGATAAGCTGACCATAGTGGAGGAAATGTTGTCTCAAAAGAATAGTCTCTCCTTTGTGGGAGATGGTATAAATGATGCTCCTGTGCTTGCAAGAGCCGATGTGGGAATAGCCATGGGAGCTCTCGGCTCCGATGCCGCCATTGAGGCTGCAGATGTGGTTATTATGGACGACAAGCCCTCCAAGATAGTTTCCGCCATTCACATTGCCCGCAAAACAGTTCGCATTGCCACTCAAAACACATGGTTCGCAATTGGGATTAAAGTCGTGGTGCTGGTGCTGGCATTCTTCGGCATTGCCCATATGTGGTTGGCCGTTTTTGCCGATGTGGGGGTAACAATTCTCTGTATTTTCAATGCCATGCGGGCGCTCCATGTCCGAAAAGTATAATACAAAGATTTTATGTAAGTTTGTCTATTATGGCAGATAATTATTTAGAAAAGAAGTTCGAGGAATTGAATAGCCCGAAGACTAAAAAGAAGTATAAGGCAGGACCATCGCTGGATTCGCTGCTCATTAAAAACCGCAGCACAAGGGGATATTCGCATGACAGGGAGGTGACTTTGGAGGAGTTGAAGAAGATTGTAAATGTGAATACCCGTATTGCATCTTCCAAAAATCAGCAGGCTCTTCGCTTCAAGTTAGTGGCAGTCGGCCCTGAGGCCGATTTTGTGAATGAGAATATTAAGATGGGAGCCCTTTTCCGCGCCCGCAGAGCCGCTAACCCTGAGTTTTCGGAAGCAGATTGTCCATCCCTGCCATTGCCGGGTACCGAGCCCAAGGCTTTCATTGTAGTTTACGGCACGCATCAAGAAGATTCGGGCCTGCTGATCGACCTTGGCATTTCTCTTCAAAGTATGAGCCTTAAGGCTGTGGAGTTGGGGCTTAACTGCCTTATGATAAGGGCTTTCAATAGAGAGGCTATGAGTCGTCTGGCCGCCGATGCTGTCAGTGATACCAAGGAAGAGTTATTCGCCTTAGCCGTTTTGGCTGTTGGGAAATCTGCAGAAAGCATCTTCCTTGTCCCCGGTGAAAAATCAGCTCTGGACTATTTTCGCAAGGAAGGGATACACTATGTGCCCAAATTGAGTTTGGAAGAGATTTTAATTTAGATTTTCGAGTAGAATACGAACCAAGAGGTCGTTGAGTTTTTCCACTTTGTAATCGCCTACCGAGGCCTCTATATGGTCGCCTCCTATACCGCTGTCATCCGTAAGGAAAACATAAGTTCCGTTGGTTGCAATAGCCATAAGGCGTCCCAGGAATTCAGCTTCTTTGCTGCCGCCGCTTGCCAATACCGGAATCAGTTTTATGCCCTTTTTAGCGTATTGAATGGTTGAGGCTTGCAGGCTGGCGAGAACACCCTCTTGATTCTGATGTGCAGGAGCATCGAAAACCAAGAATGCCAAGCGCGCCCTGCCATTTTCTTTCCAAGAAAGGTCTTGCAGGGATGCCTCCAAGGCGGAATGCACAGCCTCTTCATAGTCGCCTCCGCCTGCTGCCTTTTGATTGGAAATGAATTTAACGGTAGTAGAAATATCTTCTGTAAAAGAGGAATGCTTGGTAAGATAGCTGTCGCCTTGGTCGCGATAAAACACCGTTCCGGTGCGTAGAATAAGATTCGTACTGTCTTTTACTCTTCTCAAAATAGACATCAGGTCTTCTTTGAGGAATTCTATCTCATCTTGCATAGAACCGGTGGCATCTACTATGAAAGCTATGTCGGCGGAGGCTTCGGGGGTAGTGGAAGATGTTATGGTATAGTTGTTCAGGGCGGCCGGTTCACCGCGTTTCGAAAAGATGGGGACCGCTTCCCTAGCTTCGCCATTCAAGGAGATTTTGAAGTCCGCCCAACTGTCCGGGTCGTTTATCACAGTTGAGTCTTTTTGGAAATAAGACACCCAGCATTCGGCCTCACCTATATTGTCAGTAACTGCCTGCCATATTTCTTCATTATCCTTGCTCAACAAAACCTTGACACCTATGGCCGGCTCGCCGCCGGGATATGACACTTTCACTGCTACGCGGTTATAGGTATACATGTTCCAAAAACTTTCGTAGACCTGAAACTCTTTATTGTTTAGCAAACCGCCCCAAAAGTCCCAGTTTGAGAGGTCGTTCCATTCGCCGGCTGTAAGCAATCCGGCTTCGGCAACTTCGCTGATCCCTTGAGACGGTGGACCGTAATCGCTGGTTTTATATGCATCACCAACAAGACCGAAGGTGCCGGAGCATCCCGCAAACGGAATGGCAAGCGAAGCTATGGCCGCCATTTTGGTAAAAACTGTTTTCATATACTCAATAGATGCGTTGATGTGTATCAGTGTTGCCCAAAGATACTAATTTTCTCTTTACTAAGCGTAAAATCATTATCTTTGCACTCATATGAACTTTAAGCGCACTATCATCATTACAGGCGGCGCCGGATTCATCGGCAGCCATGTTGTTCGCCTTTTTGTGAACAAGTATCCTAATTACCACATTATTAATCTCGACAAACTGACCTATGCGGGCAATCTCGCCAATCTTGCAGATATAGAGGACAAACCCAACTACAGCTTCGTCAAGCTCGACATTTGCGAATTTGCCAAAGTGCTGGAGCTAATGCAGAAGGAGCGCGTGGACGGTATCATCCACCTTGCTGCCGAAAGCCATGTCGACCGCTCCATCAAAGATCCCTTCACTTTTGCTCAAACCAATGTTATGGGCACCCTCAGCATGCTTCAAGCGGCAAAACTCTATTGGGAGGGCCTCCCTGAAAAGTATGAAGGCAAGCGCTTTTATCATATAAGCACGGATGAGGTTTACGGCGCTCTTGCATTAAGCCATCCCGAAGGTCTGGAAAGCCCGTTTACTACAGCCGCTTCCGGCAAGCATCACCATGCTTACGGCAAGGATTTTTTCCTCGAAAGCAGCAAATATGAGCCTCATAGCCCATACAGCGCCTCCAAAGCATCTTCCGACCATTTCGTAAGGGCCTTTCACGACACCTACGGCATGCCTACCATTGTCACCAATTGCTCCAACAATTACGGCCCGTATCAATTCCCCGAAAAGCTTATACCGCTATTTATCAACAATATACGTCATGACAAACCCCTGCCGGTATATGGCAAGGGAGAGAATGTGCGCGACTGGCTGTATGTGGTGGACCATGCAAGGGCGATAGATGTCATCTTCCATAAGGGGACGATTGCAGATACCTATAACATCGGCGGTTTCAACGAGTGGAAAAATATAGATGTCGTTCGTTTGCTCATAAAAACCGTAAACAAACTTCTCGGACGCCCCGAAGAATCGGGAGAAGATCTTATAAAATATGTTACCGACCGCCCCGGCCACGATATGCGCTATGCCATCGACTCCCGCAAACTCCAGCGCGAGCTCGGTTGGGAGCCAAGTCTGCAATTCGAAGAGGGTGTGGAAAAGACCGTCCGCTGGTATTTGGACAATCAAGCCTGGCTGGACAATGTAACCTCCGGAGACTATCAGAAATATTACGACAGTATGTATAAAGGGCGGTAGGCTTTTCGCCTAAGAGATTTTTCTGGAAGAATCGGATTGGAATTTATACATTCCGGTATCGTGTGAGATTCTTCCGAGAACTATCCATTTATTATATCCGTTAGACTCTGCCCAAGCGGAGTACACACGCTGAATGGTTGCAGGCAATAACGGCACTTCAGGTGCTTTTTTCCATTTTGAATCCGGGATTAAAGCATTGGAAGCAAATGCGTTGGCTGCTTTTTCCGTCCGGCTTTCATTATCGTAGTCTGCAACATTTAATACATTGTCTCTGTTGTCGCGGTTCTTGATATGTCCAAGTTCATGCATAACGGCAAAAGCAAGATTATCAATCCTGTCAAATCGTGTGGTTACGATAATGCAAGGATGTCCGTCATAATCAAAAGAGTAAGCATCGATAGATGCGCCTTTTACTTTTTCTACAACGCCGAATAAGATTCCATACCGTGCAAAAGTTTCTGTCAAACTTGCAATTGTGTTCTTATTGGAATGAAGAATACTGCAGACTTGAGGAATTAGCTCTTCAAGTTTTGATTCATC
>FZPS01000062.1_pt299 | contig 13517 bp, 14 predicted proteins | sample 1817821 | NCBI WGS metagenome assembly FZPS01 (sample SAMEA104158645, study PRJEB21678) | metagenome | place: Germany | collected 2015-04-21 | reverse complement strand
GCATTAATAATTGCATCTATATCATGACCATTAATCTGCTGTACGTACCAGCCGAAGGCTTCAAACCTTTTTGCTAGATTTCCTCCGCCTGAAATTTTATCTAAACAGCCATCAAGCTGCTTTTTGTTCCAATCAACGAAACATATTATATTGTCAAGTTTTTGGTGGGAAGCAAATCGCGCGCCCTCCCATACTTGACCTTCATTGCACTCACCGTCACCAACAATCACAAATGTACGCCATGTTTTTCTTAACGCGCGTGCAGCCATAGCAAGCCCAATAGCTGTTGAGAAACCCTGACCCAGCGATCCTGTCGTCATGTCTACACCTATTGTTCGATGCATATCTGCATGACTGGGCAGATTTGTGCCTGGTTTATTCAAGGTTTTGAGCTGTTCCAATGGAAAGTATCCTTTAAGAGCGAGTGTTGCATATAAGGCTGGACCTGCATGGCCTTTGCTCATAACTAGTCTGTCCCGATCTTCCCAATCAGGATTTTTAGGATCTATTTTCATCACAGATCCATATAGCACTGCAAGTACTTCAATCACAGACATGGAGCCGCCAACGTGGCCAAAACCCAATGCCTTGAACTCCTTGAGCGTTTCTATTGGAGTTAGTAAAAATGAGCAAGATTCTGTATGGTATATCTACTGCTAGTCAATTTGTTGAGGGAGCGCCTATTCCAATATGCGGTGATGTGCTCTCTAATCTTCGAAAAGCGCAGAAATTAGGATATAACGGTATAGAAGTTCATATGCTTGAAACTGAGCCTTTAGACATTGATCAAATACTGGAAGTCTGTAATGAGGAGAATCTTAAAATTGCTTCCTTAGTAACTGGAAAACTATACAATCAACTAGGTATAGGCATAGCCGACCCCGACGAATCAAAAGCATCCATGGTAATGAGGCGGCTTAAACGGTACGTTGATTTAGCATCCTTACTTAATACAGATATAGTCTTGGGATGGATTAGGGGTAGAATCGAACAATATCCTTCTAAAGAACTATATTATTTAGCTTTAGGTAACAAAATTAAAGAATTGGACAATTATGCAGGTAAAAAAAATGTGCGAATTTTAATTGAGGGTATCAATCGATATGAAACGAAGGCACTAAATTGCGGTCATGAAATATTAGAGTTTATCGAAAAAAATACTCTTGAAAATTCGTATGTACATCTAGATACCTTCCATATGAATATAGAAGAAGCGGATATGCTTGAGACAATAAGGAATTGCAAGGATAAGTTAGGATACATACATTTTGCAGATAATACCCGACACTATCCCGGTGCAGGAGCACTCGATTTTAAATTAATTATTAAAACTTTGCATGATATAAGATATGAGGGTTTTGTAAGTGTTGAATGCCTTCCTTTGCCAGATGGAATAACAGCAGCTCAAGAAGCTATCAGAACTATCAAATCATTATAAAAATGTGTAGAGTAAGAGTATCTCCTTTTATGTGATTCCTGTAGTTTTAGTCCAACTACATGACAGCATGGGAGATACTCTTAATTTCCTAATATTTTACTCAATGTAATTTTTGTTTTCCGCCCTGCATGAATCATTGAAGTTATGAGAAACACGCCTATTATTCAGATAAAATACAGAGCAGAAAACCACCGTATTTAATTAATCACATTCACCGGCGTTCCTTTGATGAACTCTTTTAAGTTTTTCACAGCTATATCCATCAACCTCTGACGGCTTTCCTTTGATGCCCAACTGATATGCGGTGTAATCAAGCAGTTCTTTGCAGTCAATAACGGATTGTTTGCTCTAATCGGCTCTGTAGATACCACATCTAATCCTGCAGCATACACCTTGCCAGAGTTCAGTGCATCTGCCAAATCCTGTTCAACAATTAATGGTCCTCGGCTATTATTCAATAAAATCACGCCATTTTTCATCTTTGATATGGTATATTTGTTTATGATGCCCTGCGTTTCAGGGAAAAGCGGGCAATGCAGCGATATCACATCAGACACAGCCAGCAACTCTTCGAGAGTTGCATACCGCAAGTTGTCGTTTTCCAAAGCTGGATTTCGATTGGGATCATATGCCAGCACTTTCATTCCCATTGCCTGCGCAATCCGTCCAGTCGCCTGCCCAATTCGCCCAAATCCAATAATCCCCATAGTTTTATCTGCCAATTCGATGAGCGGGTAGTCCCAGAAACACCAATCTTCATTATGCGTCCACCTTCCTTCGTGAACAGCATTGCTGTGGTGTGCCACATGATGACATATTTCAAGCAGCATAGCAATGGCAAATTGCGCTACCGCATCCGTACTATAGTTGGGTACGTTGCAAACGGTTATGCCACGCTTTCTTGCTGCAGCGACATCTACGACGTCGTAGCCCGTAGCCAGAACACCAATAAACTGAAGATTCTTGCACGCTGAGATGGTATTGGCAGTCAGCGGAGTCTTGTTGGTGTAGACAGCATCGGCATCCCCAATTCGCTCCATTATAAGGTGAGTGGGAGTACGATCATAAATTATTAGATTTCCCAGCGAGGCCAGGCCTTCCCATGATAAATCACCTGGGTTTGTAGTATAGCCATCTAAAATTACAATTTTCATAGCTCCCCTCTGCTATCTCCTTTCCTTAATCACAGACAGTGCTTTTTCCCAAGCACTTTCGAACTGTGAGCGGAAAAGCGCCACAGGGCCAAATTCCTCATATTCCTCAGGTTCTATTGCATTGATAAGATATGCCCGCCTGAAGTCAGGAATCTTTTCAAGAAGTTCATCGATCACCACATGTGGAACTGGATTGAAAAAGCGCGATACAACTGGATTATCTTGTTCAATAAGTGTATCCGCTGCGCCAACCCAATTGATGGTAACTATGCAATCTGCTCCCACCATCTCAGTGAAATGATGCAAGCCTCTCGCACCACCACCGATAAATTTGCAATTGTAACCACGATCCTTTACAATCTGATAAACCTTCTTAGCTACTGCGAGACCTGCATACCAAGCCACATCTGACGAAATATCAATATTATCTTTCTTAATCGTATTTCCGATATGCTCATCATAGATACCGGTAATAAGACTAAAATATAGAGGTGCAGGGTTGACCATATTCTTAGAGGTTCTTTCATAGATCTCGCACACATCCAACACTTGTCTCACTGCCATACATTCAGTTGCGTTAATCGGGATACGCTCCTTCACTAGGGTCTCAATGGCTTTCAAACCAGATTCGACAACTGGTATCTTTGCCATAAGGTTAACACCTGCTTGACAATTATAACGAGCAAACCGAATAATTGAGTCTACATCTTCCTGAAAAGGATCACCTTGAATGCTAACGTAACCATTTGCGCCCCTTGATTCGTTGAACATGGGTTTGAACACTTGTGCCACACCGGCAATCAATTCCCTCTGCAATTTCACCAAAACTTCATTGTCGTCCTTTTCGTTTTCCATGATGCTGTCCAGTTTTTCCATGACGTATGATTTTTCAGTTTCGTTCGTCATCATCTTCCACACATATGAAGGGTTCTGAGTACAGCCCACCGCCCCATGATCGATGGCCAACTGCGCCTGTTCCCGTGTTACGTTGTTAATCCAGAAACGTGTGGGTGTATGCTCGTGTACCCGAAAGAAATATGTTTTTTTCACGTGTTACCCTCCTTGATATATATTTAATACTATTTTGTTAACACTTTTCACAGGCTGGTTCTTGTTTTTATCTATACTCTACCGTTTCAATCCTATGATCTGCCGTGCCTCATCTGGTGTTGCAATCTCATACCCAATCAGCCGAATTAATTCACCTACCTTCCTCACGAGCTCCGCATTACTCTTGCCTGCTTTGCCTGGCGCATAATAAATGCTATCTTCATAGCCCACACGCACAATCTTTGCACCCGCTGCTACCGATGCAGCAATCATAGATAGATCCTTCATACCATGCTGTTGATAATACCAAACAACGTCTTTTGGCATTAAATCTAACATAGCCTGCAAATTTGCTGTTCTAGCAGGTTGAGTACCTGCAAACCCCAATGGAATGCCGTATATATACGGAGCTTTTATGATACCTTCTTCAATCATAATTTTGGCCGTCTCCAGCATTCCCGGCTCAAAGCATTCCATAACAGGCACCACATCTCGCTCAGCCATCATAATGGCCAACGCACGGATATCATCTGGTTCGTTTATAAACGCCGCCTCACCCAAGTTTACTGAACCCATGTTGATTGCGGATAATTCAATGTCGGGCAGACTCAATACACTTGCACGCTCCTCCGTTGTCAAGTCGGAAACTCCACCAGTGGATCCTTCAATAATAACATCTTGCTCCGCTTTGATCAGTTCAATGGTGCGTTTAAATTGTGTCAGATCATTGGTGAGGTGTCCATTTTCGTCACGCACATGCATATGTATAACTGTTGCGCCTTCTTTTGCACATTCTATTACATCTTCTGCAATCTCTTCCGGTGTCATAACACTATAAAAACCTTCCTCTCCACGACGTTCTGACTTCTCGTCTGCATGCCGGGCAGCCGGAGCCACAGCAATAGCTATCTTTCTTGCCAAATCATCCATCCATTATCTCCTCGCTTTCCAAGTTTCATAAATCAATTAATTAAACAAGAGGCATAATCAGCAACAATTCAAAGTATAGACTTCCTTGATTGTCCTATAAAACACTTGCTCACGATCCGCCTCGTTCTTAAAGACCAGATTGTATTTGCACAACTCAACTGGCAAATTTACTAACATATCAGACGAGAACATCATTTTAGAAGCGCCTATTTGCTTGTACATACTCTCTAAATTCATAATAGCCAACCAACTTGGTTCCACAAACACATTGTCGTAGTGGCGCGCGAGATAACAAACAGACGACACCATATTGTCACTACCTCCGTGCGCAATCACCACTTTCACATCCGGAAAAGCCTCAATAGGTTTTGCGATTTGCATAGGATCAGAAAAGGGTACTCCTGCACCAGTATGCACCATCACCGGCACACCCAGCTCTTGAGCAATCTCAAATACCATTATGGAATCCTTTTTGGAGGGGTGGGCAGCATGTGCTATAGGCGTGATCTTGATTCCCACAAAACCAAGCTCTTTTATACAGCGCTTAGCTTCCTTCTCATAATCTTCACGGTAAAAATGCGGATTCATTGACATCATACCGAAGAAGCGTCCAGGATATGCCCGACACATGGCAGCTATTCTATCATGAATCTCCATGGTATCCTTCACATACATACGAGGAATATATGGCTGAATGATTCCGCCAAAAACACCCAACTCATCGTATGTACGGATAATATCCTGTTCCGTTTGCACTTCGTCAAAAACACAATCCTCCCCTAAATGGATATGGGCATCCAGTATCTTCATCTTCCTCTCCTCCTAAATTTTTAATCACATATAGACTAAATTACATCTTCAAAAATGATATTGAATATGTCCACTGGCATTGTGTAAACAGTATCCTGCCCATCGATCAACATGTATATCGATTTCTGGTCAGCTGTCATATTGCCAAATTCAATCAAATGTCCCGATCCATCCATTAACGTGAACGAAACTAATGCAGGCGGATCCTCCAGTCCATATAAGCCTTTATTTCTCGTATGCTCCTCCACTAAATTATCGGAATATAAATACGAGATAAACGTCACCAATAAGTCCGCATCGTTATAGTCCAGCTTTGTTCCATCTTCTAGCATCCATTCTTTGTTCTTTTGTATCATAATACGTTTAGCGCTGTTTCGAATAAGAGTTACGCTTTGAATCTCTGTCGTTTTATAATCAAAGATATTGATATTGTTTAAGCTTTCATCATTACCTTGCGCCTTAGGCCAAGCCTGCAGCATTGCCAGAATTAGTGCCAGCATACCTGCTGCAATCAATAAAATGATGATGCTTCTTCTGCTTTCTTCCATTTCCGTCTCCTTACTTTACACACTTACGACGGCGTGTTACTACCAAACCTGTGATTAGTACAATAAGTGGAATCACACCTAATACCAGTATGCTTATCATTATCTGCTCACTGAAAGTTGATATGTCCAGTTGTCCGCTTCCTATGAGAGTTGGATGTATTACGGGGTTATCTGTATCTCCCAGCATAATAGAAGGTAATTTTAATGCCAACTTTTTATTGTCTGAATTCTGCATAGCACTACCTGTGATGAAAGAAGAACTGCCCGCCAGATAAATTGTTCCTTCGCCCAGCTTTGCCAATGCACTTACTGGAAACGAACCTACCCTGTCACTCGGTTCCTGATCCAGTGTGGACATTTTCTCAGAAACCTCCTTGGCATAGCAGCCTGCAGGACTGATTGCCACATATACAGCATTGTTAGGTTTGTTGTCAGCAATTTTTACAGAGGAGCACTCGCTTACATACAGATTATTGTCCAGCGTACCCATGTCTAGTGCACTCTTGTTCAACACTGGATTAAACATTGTTATACTACCTAGTCTCGCACTGACTTCTGGTACCAGCACCAGATCGTTGTTAAGCGTTAGACCAGCTTGTGCGAATAGCTGACGGAAGTTGGTCATACTATCGTTTATCAGACGAATGCCCGCACCGTTGTCCACGCTTTTAGCCTTATCCATGTAAAATATCGCCTTGCCACCGCCCAATAAATACTTAGATAACAGTCGGTATTCATCGTCTGTTAAGTCCTTCTCTGGTCCACTAAAGATCATCACATCAGACTTTTCAGACACCTTTGCCATTGCCTCTTCCGTAATCTCAAAATTAGAAACACTAAAGTTGCGCACCATTGACCCTACGATAAAGTCTGCAATGGCTGAAGGTTCACGCTCATTATGTCCTGTAACAAGCAGCAGATTCCCTGCCATACCTTTCTGCACATAGTGAATCGCTGAAATTATGCTCTGCTCAGCTGTTATGCCCATGATTCCAGATTCACCGATCAGATAAAAGTCATAATAATCCAACACCTTGTATTTTGTATTATCCGCATTAGATATTACCACTGTACCTGAAGTAATAGGCTGCCCAGAAAGCACAAATGGGGATAACTCCACAACTGAGCTTACTGGATCGACCAGTTTGAATGTGATATTATCGCTTGCACGATCAAAGGCACGCAGTAGGCCAATAATGGTATTGTCGCGTTTGCCATGCTCAAAGGCTCCATAAATAATGATATCGTCGTTCATTTGATTAATATAAGCCTTACTGTCATCAGACAATGAAAACATTGAGGTGCGGGAAAAGTCTCCCACGATCCCGAATTTGTTTTCAATCTCCACTGCGATAAGATTAAACAGCACCACTATAATGGCGATAATCACAGTCACAATTGTTATGTATTTCAGATGACGGTATCTGTATTTTTCGCATCTTTTCCCCTCACCCATTAATGTTTCCCCCAAATGCGTCGGTCGTTGGCAATGATAGTCAGCAGCAAAAATACTGCCACAAAAGATATTAAAAAAGCCAGGGATGTAGGCGTCAGCAAACCTATTCTAAACATGTTGATATAGTAGAAAGGCGATAGCATAGGTACCAGCCGGTTAAAGTAATCTACTGGAATTGAATACCCTATATTATTTGCCAGAAAAAGAAACAGCAGGACAACGGTAGTAGACACCGCGCAGGACAGCTGGCTCACCGTTATCAAGGAAATAAACAGTCCCACAGAAATCATACATGCGCCAACCAGAAAGCAGCCAAGATAGCCCATGATAATCTCCCCTGCATACGCTGTCCCCAATATTGCTATCAGAATTGGAAAGACAACAGTTAAACCTAGCGCAATAAGCAGCACCGTCAGCGCAGCAGCATATTTACCGAATACAATAGAACTTAACTTCACCGGAGCACACAACAACAATTGGTCTGTTCTGCTTTTGCGTTCCTCAGCAAATGATTTCATCGTCAATGCCGGCATAATCAATATCATGATATAACACGTACTCAGCAGTACCGATGAAAAACTGTCAGAGTTCATGAATATGTTGTTGATGGTAAAGAATAAACCTGTGGAAAACAAGAATGCTCCCACAAAAACAAAGCCGGACATAGTTGAGAAATATGCTTTCATTTCACGACGGTATATGGCACCCATTCCATGATCTCCTATCTTTGTCTTGTTAGCTTAATAAAGATATCTTCCAAAGAATTCCCTTGTGGTTTTATTTCAAGCAACACCGTCCCAGAGGCGACTACAGCTCGAAAAATTTCTTCTCTAAGGTCTTTTTCACATTGGATGGTATAGCAAACGCTATCGTTGTATGTTTTACTTTTCTTTATAGACTTGATGCCGTGTGTGGTTGTAAGAATGTCAACAAAACGATCTGTATTCCCTTTGATGGTGACGACAAGCTCACAGTAGTCAGCATATTTCTCCATTATATCGTCAATTTTCCCCGACTCCAGCACCTTGCCGGAATCAATGATCGTGACTTCGTCACAGACGTCCGTCACCTCAGACAATATATGTGAGGAAATCAGTATGGTAAATTTCCCCTTCATTAGCCGAATAGTGTCCTTAAAATCTACAATCTGCTGAGGATCCAGTCCGGAGGTCGGTTCATCTAAAATAATGATACTTGCCTGGTGGCACAGTGCTTGTGCAATGCCCACACGTTGTTTATAGCCTTTTGATAATGTCCCTATCAAGCGTTTGCGCACATCCTGAAGCTGCATCCGCTTACACACATCATCGACCAATCTAGCGATGTCCTTCTTACATACGTTATTGATACGTGCAGTAAACCAAAGATACTCATTAACGGTCAACTCGTTGTAAACAGGTGGAGATTCGGGCATGTAACCGAACTTCGATTTTGCCCGAAATGGATCCTTCCACATATCCACACCGTCAAGCAGCACATGTCCCGCATCGGGGCATAGATATCCCGTCAACACATTCATAATTGTGCTTTTACCTGCACCATTTTTGCCGAGCAGCCCCATGGCAATCCCTTCCTTCACAGTGAAAGAGACCCCATCAGCTCCCACGATGCTTCCGTAGTACTTTTTTACATCGATTAACTGAATCAATTCTCATACCCCATTAGCCGTCTTCGACACATTTATAATTAATTGAATGGAATCTATATTCATCATACCTGTGCTCTCTTCTGCGTTCCTCTGCTTGCAATGATGACAAGTACAATTAGAGCACCTTTTACAATATTTTGAACACCAATATCGAATTTGGCAATCTGCATTGCAGTCACCACCAATGTTAGAAATAAACAACCAAACAGTGTGCCTACCGTGGATGCCTTTCCTCCAGATATCAACGTGCCACCAATTACTACACCACCTACGGTTTCCATCATATACGAATCACCCATGCCGAGAAATGCTCCTCCGACCCTTAACGAGATAAGCAGGCCCGCCAAAGCGGACAAAACGCTACACAGCATATAAGATATCATCTCTACATGTCTGACTCTGATGCCTGCAAAATACGCAGCATCATAGTTTTGGCCAATTGCGATTAAGGACCGTCCGTAAGCAGTATGCCTTATAACAATGATGATAAGCACTGCTACAGCCACCGTTATAAATATGACACTGTTAATACCATAAATGCGACCACGCGCGATAGAGATTAGTATTTTAGATAGATGGAGTTGTTCTAATCCCATTGATGCATTGTACAACAGAGAGATAGTAGACAATATATAGCTCATTGCCATGGTTGCGATCATGGGAGGTATTTTTAGATATACCACAGAAATGCTGTTAAGATAACCCACCAGTAAGCCTACTAATATAATTAACAGTACACCAGGAATAATCATACTCTCGTTGTCTGCAATGTATGTAACATTCAAGTAAGCGGCCAGTGTAATCATGCTAGGAACTGAAAGATCAATTGCACCTCGCCCTGTAGTGATTACCAACATTTGTCCAAGGGCTGCCAGGCTGAGAAAAGATGCTGAGAACGCATTAGCAATTAGACTTTCGAAATTCAAGTTATTTGAGACAATCCCAATAAAAATCCACATCACTAGTGAGCCAAGCATTGCCCATATCCAAGTGTTTCGGTTTATAAACTCCCGTATACTATTTCGATTCATGCTTGTTTACCTCCATTTTTGAGCAGTCGAAGCGATAGTATGATGAGCAGTATCAGTCCCTGCACTGCAGCAGTAAGCTCGGTCGATACCTCGAGAAAACCTAGCAGCGATGAAATTAGTGAAAACGTAATCGCACCAAACACTGCACCTGGTACCGTTACCAATCCGCCTGTCAGGTAGCCACCGCCCATGACTACCGAAGCCACGGTTAGCATGGTATATGGACCTGCTGCGTTAGCATCAGCAGCGCCTGATACGCCTGCCATAATAAGACCGCCCAATAAGGCGAATATTCCTGATACCAAATACACATAAAAATGTGCTTTCACTTCAGACCAACCGCTGTTTACCATGGAAGTTGGGTTATTGCCGAAGCCCTTTAGTATGGTCCCTACTTTAGAACGATAGAAAAGCCATGCCAACACAGTGATAAGAACGATAACAATAAAGGTGGGTGATATCTTGAAATCAGACCAAAATATCGCAGTCAGCCATTCTGGAGCCATACCTCCAGGCGCGGGTAATATTGTAATAGCTGCGCCTTTCCAGATGAATGAAGCACCCATAGTCATCACAATGGCAGGTATACGACTATAATAAATCACAAGTCCCATGCTAGCATAAATGCAAACAAGAGCTGCCAACGTGAGTATGCCCAACAGGGGGTTCGTCGTCAGCAATGTTGCCGCCAAAACATTGACAATTCCCATAAAAAAGCCAATGCCAAAATCAATTTGACTGAACCCAATAATAAACATCTGGCCGAGTGTCAATAATATCAGTGGAGCAGCCGAGCTTAGCAACAATTCTATACCAAAGACGGAGAAAACGTTTGGTGACAATAAACCGCAAAGAAGATAAACAATCAACATTGCAAGTAAAGATATAAAGGCATTAGAGGTAGTCACCTTTTTAACAGCCTGCCTTCTCTCCTTCTGCTTCTGTCTGTCCCCTTCACTCATGCTCTCCTGTCGCTTTGAAAGCTCTGTTACGGGTTTTAACTCTTCCCCCTTAAACGATGCTTCCACAATAGTATCCTTGGATATCTCATCCGCACTGAGCTCCGCAATTACTGTATTGTACCTCATTACAAATACACGTGAACAAATCTCGAATTCTGCATCATCCGAGCTATACCAAATTATTAGCTTTCCACTTCTTGCCGCTTCATCGAAGATCTCGTAAAGTTGGTATTTGGTTGCAATATCCACACCACGAGTAGGATCATTTAAAATGATAATATCTGCATCTGCTACCATCGTTCTGGCAATGAGCACTTTTTGCTGATTCCCGCCGGAGAGATTATTTATACTGCTTTCAAGACCCTCCGCTTTCACTTTAAGCTTGTTATACCAAGGTTTTGCATTCTCAACCAAAGATTTCTCTGAGATATTTGCCCACAACCTTCCGAATGCCAACTTGTTGATCATCATATTTTCAAGCACTGACCATAGCGGGAAAACACCTTCTTTCTTACGATCACCTGCCACATAAGCTATCTTGCCTTTTATCTCTAACTGCTGAGAACTCTTTTTTCGGCTAGCAAACAACTTGTGTAATAGCTCTATTTGCCCGCTGCCCTCGAGACCAGCAATACCTATAATCTCACCACCATTAAATTCAAAGTTTATAGGTCTCCCCTTCTTTAATACTAACGATCGTGCTGTGATACCTATCTGAGTGTTTATTCGGCGCGAATCACCTTTACTCACTTGTGTGCGGCATTCTTCCTTGCGGTCAGCGATACCGCCCATTTTAACAACCAGATCAGCTTCGCTTGTCTCATCAACATTTCCCATCCATTTGCATGTACCATTTTGCATCACATAGATTCTATCTACCAGCGAAATGGCTTCTTTCAGGCGATGGGTGATAAATATGAATGAAACACCTTCCACAGCTTTTTTTCTAATAAAGTCTTTCAACTGCTCTGTTTGTTCCGATGGCAAAGAAGACGTAGGCTCATCCAGAATCAGCAGCTTAAGTTTAGGATCGCTAAAAGCTCTTGCAATCTCTACCATCTGCATTTGTGCAATGGTCAGTGAATCCAATCGTGCATCTACGTCAATATCGTTTCCAGGAAAGACTTCATCAAGTTTTTCTCTTGATAACCTGACAGCTAAGTCTCTCCATTTGGAGTTTTTAAACATACTGCTGAGTTCAACAAAAAAGTTCTCGTAAACCTTTAGATTTGTACAAAGCGACAGCTCTTGGTAAACAACGCGAATACCCAAGCTATTTGCAATGGACGGATTAAACTGACCGAATTCAATCTTTTTACCATCAATATCAAGTTGTCCTTCATCAGGATGAGTTACACCGGAGATGACACGGGTCAATGTCGACTTGCCTGCACCATTCCCACCCAGCAGGCCAATAATTTCCCCTTTTCTGACCATAATTTCGAATTTGTTTAAAGCTGTTGTGTGGCCGTAAACCTTCACCAAGTCTTTAGCGTTCAATAAAGGTTCATTCAGATTTTCAGTGTTCTGAGTATCATCAAACCGACTTCTGTTTTGCTCCATTTTAGCACCTTCATTCTTGGTTTTATCATAGGAAGCCGCCCTAGAAGCTAGGGCAGCTTCCTACCTAAGATAATTAGTACTTGTATGCAATAATAAATTAATCGAGAATATAGGGCTTGATAACCTTTTCGACCACATACTCACGTGTGAAGGAGGGCGATACGATGGTTCCGGGAGTCATGTCAGCGAACTGATCAACAGTAGTTTGATCTATATTGAAGTATTGGCACATCATTTTCGTAGGAACCTCGCAGCCGTTCAGTATATACAGAGATACCCACAATGCTGCCGAAGAAATGGATGGAGTGGAGCCTTGGCTGGCTGTCTCATAACCGTCAGCTGCTTTTCTCTCCAACCACCACTGGATAAACTCTGCAGAGTTGTCACCAATTATGACAGGCATATCTAGTGTGGATTGCTCAAACGCTTGTGCTACACCATAAGCATCGCCGCCTCCCTGTGTCACAACACCATCAACCTGTGTGAGGCTTGGTAAAATCTTTGTGATTTCCTCCTGAGCCTTGGTGGCACTTGCTTCACCATTCACCGTGGCAACTACCTCCATATTTGGATACTTCTCCAGAGCAGCCAAGTTGCCAGCGTACATCTGCTCATCAGGAGCCGAGCCGGAAACACCACGGACGATGATGACCTTTGCATCCTCGCCTGCAATTCTCGCAGTTGAATCCACAGCGCCTTCCCCGTAAGAAATAAAGTCAAAATCAATGGTGTAGGCATATGGGCTAGTGACTATGGAATCAAATGCAACCACTTTGATACCGGCGTCATGAGCCTTCTTGATTACGGAGTTCAATGCAGTAGGGGAAACTGCATTTACGCAGATCGCATCTACGCCTTTCAGGATGAAGCTATTCATCTGCGAAAGCTGCGCATTTACTGTGTTGTCACCATTCTGTACTTCATAGC
>FZPS01000005.1_pt126 | contig 13524 bp, 10 predicted proteins | sample 1817821 | NCBI WGS metagenome assembly FZPS01 (sample SAMEA104158645, study PRJEB21678) | metagenome | place: Germany | collected 2015-04-21 | reverse complement strand
ATGCAGACTATCAAAACAAGGTTGATGAATTTGAAAAGTTATTTTTAGAAAACGGACAAGCAAAAATATTTACTTATAAAAACTTTAAAATTACTTTTGAACTGAAACTTGTTGCAAGTGATGTAAATAGTGTCAGTGATAAATATGAGAAATATTGGCTTGGAAATAATGATTTTAACTTTTTGAGCTAATTATGAAATATACAAAATCTCAAATAGACGAATACTTCAGCGATTATATGAAAGCAAATGAGCAAGCTATAAAGTCTCGTTTAGAGCTTTTAATAAAACACTATAAAACACAAGATCAAGTAATTTCTCCAGATGTTTATTATTGTTTTGAAGAAGCAAAGCATACTTATATGATGGGAGATTTTGTTGCTTGTATTATTATGTGTGCAGTTGTTATAGAAAGAAGATTAGCAAAATTGTTAGAATATCCTGTTTATGATCCAATCGATAAAAATTCAGCAGTATCTGAAACTGGATATAAAATTTTGAAACCTGTTTTTGAAAATAATATTATAAACCAAGAATTGTTTAGAGAATTGGAGAAATTATTTGAGTTGAGAAATAATTATGTTCATGGGGTAAGTAAAGAAAATCCAAAAAACAAAAAAGGAACAAGACCACAAATGAAAGATCCTATAAAACATGCTTTTGTATGGACGGATCAAGACTATGGAAAAGAATTAGAAGACGATGCACAATTTGCTATTAAAACATTATTTAGAGTTTGGGAAGAATTACATTATTCGAAATTAAACTATTACAAATAAGATATTTCGATTTCCCCAATTCACCCCTAACCCCTCTTGGAAAAAATCAAAAAAAACAAATAAAAATCTCTCTGCAAAAAATAATAAGGAAAAAAATGACTTCTCCGCTTCGCTCCGCCCCTTCGGTACACACAACAGCCGATATCTGCAAGGGCTTAGCCACATTCTCCTTCGCTATCGTTACGGAGAACGTCAGATATCAGCAAACGTTGTCGGAAAAATTCAAAATAAATGAATAAAGTGACATTAATGCCACTTTATATTTCTAAGACAAACAAAAACTATTTTTTCATCAATTTCTGTAAAACAAACACATACGCTGCCACCCAAATAATAGCATAAATCCACCATTTAACAGTCACTAATGCTGGGATTAATACTGCCAACATCAAAGTAAAAGACACCAAACATAATTTAAAAACAGCAAATTCCCAAATAGATAATTTAGCTAAATTTTTGATAGCTTTCTTCTTCATTTCCATAATTTTTTTAATCATTTTTGTTGGTTAAATATATAAAAGGTTTTCATATTTGTCATTCCAAGTTGTTCTAACTTGCGGATTTGTCATTCCGAGTGAATCTAACTTGCGAGGAATCTAAATTAGATTCTTCACCACGCAGTACTGCAGGTTCAGAATGACAGTAAAAGATTTCTCGCAACAATAACAGTCGAAATGACAAATCCACAACAATAATATCTTAAATTAAAAAAAACAGTATTAAATACTATTTTCTTAAAAAAATATTTTATCTATATAAATTTTTTTCCTTCTGCGATAATCTTATTCATTACTTCTACTGTCTCTATCGGATATTTTCATGCCGAAGTTTCACCAGACAACATCACATAATCAGCTCATTGCAAAACTGCATAAAAAACATCTGTCACTTCAGCTCTAGTTGGAATACAGTTGTCCATCATTGTTTCAAGCATTTGAGTAGCAACGATAACTTTTTTTCATTTTCTTTTAACTTTTCCAACAATATTTAATTGATGAGAAGGGATTGTTTCAATAGGGACTTCTGCTCACAAATCTCACCTAGCGACCATCACAGCATCAGCAGCTCTAATAATTTCAGATAAATTGTCTAATCACTCTTGGCTTTCAATCTTCGCTATAATCTTTACATGAGCAGATTGATTTTTATATAAAAATTCTCTAAGTTCAGCCAGATCCTTGGCACTTCTAGCAAAACTTAAAGAAACATACGAGATATTATGCTTTATACCAAATAAAATATCTTCTTTATCTTTCTCTGTAATACCAGGAAGTTTAATTTTCAATCAAGGTAAATTAATATGTCTTTTAGAAATAACTGTAAATTTATTCATAGCTTGACCAACAATATGATCTTTATTTTTTTCAACAACTTTAATACTAAATACTCCAGAATCTAGTCTCATAATAGCTCCTACATAAATATCTTTTAATAAATGAGAATAATCTATAAACATAGTTTTAGGATTATCTACCAATTTTTGATCCACTACTATTTTAAATTTTTCACCTTTTTCATAAGTAACAGGTTTTTCTAAATCTCCAGTCCTAATCCCAGGACCTTTAATATCAAGAAAAAAAGCAAAACTATTGCTAAGTTCTTTTTCGACTTTTCTAGCAGTAGAAAAAAGTTTTTCCATCCACTCATGAGTGGCATGTGAACAGTTTAATCTCAAAATCCTAACTCAATTTTGGTGTAAAGCTATAAGTTTTTCTTTTGTGTCTGTTGCAGGTCATATAGTTGCAATAATTCCAGCCATTTTAATTTATTTTTAATAATTAAATTTTATTACCATATCAATCAATTTTGATTTTAGAGAATAATCAATTTGATAGATCATAACCACTTCATTTTTTATCTATCTTAGAATATGTTTTATTAATCTTCAACTCTCAATTGCTATCCATATCATTTATCAGATTAACATAAGAATACACAAAATCACCACTTTTATTTTTCAACTTTACTATAACATTTGATGAAATTTTATCAGAACGGAAAACATACACATCTTCTATATTGTAGTTTACATTATCTTTCAAAGACAAAACATTACTTTTATCAATATTTACTAATCTTTTAAAATCATGTCATCCTTGATTTTTATTATATGAAACTAAAACAAAACTAGTTCCCTGTATAACATCAGAAGAAACTTTTCACATACAGTCTACGACTTTTTTTGTCTTTTTATTTAAAAGAAGATTATTTCAATCAACTTTTGTAAAAACACAATAATCATCAAAATCTTTTATACTATATTTAGTATCACAAAAATCAGATGATAAATCTTTTTGTTCTTCCAGATCAAAAATAATTCAATTATTGGAATTTTCCATATATTTTAATGCAACCATAGAGCCATCTTCCATTTTCACGGCACCACTTTTAGTAGAAAAATCACCAATTTTATCAATATTATTAGAATCTAATACAGAAATAGAATTAACTCCATATCAATTATCTATAAAAAACACATTACCCATACCAAACATTTTCTTTAGAAATTCACTTTTATCAGTATCTGAAATCGGATTTTTTGAAAGATCATCCAAATCAAATATAATTCTGTCTCCTATATATCCAGTTTTAGATCAAATCTCATCTCAATTTTCTTTAGCATAAAAATGTATTCTAGTTTTATTACCAAAATATGTACGAGTGTATATTACATTTTTATCTCACATCTTTTTGATTCACCAAGGATTACCTTTAATTTTTTTATCAAATATTTTTTCTCATGTTTTTAAATCAAAAACATTATATTCGTTATCAGCAGCAAAAGTATTAACATCTTTTAAACCAACATATTTATTTCAGTCATTCTCAATAATATTCACGTTATTATCTACTTGTCACAAAATTTTCATATTTTTTAAATCATATATATAATGAGAATCATTTGAGACAATATCAATAAATTTATCATCCAATTTTCTAACAAAATAAGAGCCATGTCTATTAATATCCAATAGTCATAAATCTTGTACATTCATTATCTCCTTTCAATCATTATCTACAAAGCGATAATTATATTCATTTACTTTTTTTAAGTCATATTTACTCAACGTTAAATCTTTCTCTAGAAGCTCTTTTCATCACATAGCTTCAACCTTTTCTAACAATGTTTTTGAAATCAATTCAGAAGTTTCTTGTCTTTTTAATTCTTTCTCTTTAACAACAATATCATCAGAAAGCTTTTTCATTTCAATTTGAATATTTTCTTGTATCTTAGGAAAAGGAACCATAGCATCATAATTTTCTTTTAGTTTTTGTAATTCTGATTTCATATTTTCAATATTTCATTTCAATGTCTCCATAATTTCTTTTTTATTGTCTTCTTGAATTTTTGATCTAGAAACCAATTTCCCTATTTGTGATTTTTTAATATCCAAATAATCAATCAAATCTTTTTTACTAGATCTAATTTTTTTTATATTAGATTCTCTATCTTCAATTTCTTTTGATATTGAGCCTGATATAGACTTATTATCTTTTAAGGAATCAAGAGTTTGTGATAATTTTTCAATTTCTTGATGATTTCTAGAAATTTCTTCATCATAGTTGGATAATAAAGAGCCCCAATTATTGGATACTTGTTTCAGATCAAGAACAATTTTGTCTTTGCTTTCTTTTGAAAATGATTTCATTTTAATTTATTTAATAGTATAAAATGTTTTTTCATTATACATAGCTTCTGCTAATTTTATTTTATCATTACTCATAGCATAAAAAGTACACAAAACATCTCACTTTTTGACTTTTGCATTTAATTTTTTGTGTAAATATATCCCAGCTTCATTTACCAATGGAGAACCAAGTGTTCTACAAACCATATTGAGATGATGCATATCTATATCTTTTACTAGACCATCTTTGTCTGCTTTTATATCCAAATGATATTTTCACAATTTTAATTCTTCAGATTTAATATTTGGATTTTTACCATTTTGTGCTTTAATAATTTTTTGCATATATTTCCATACTGCTCATGATATAAGCTGTCAATAAGCTAATTTTTCTGCTTCTTTTCATTTAGCTAAGCCAACCATTTCAATCATTTTTGTGGCAAGATGTAATGTTTTCTTTTCTAAGTCCATAGGTCTTTTGGGATGTTGTTGTAAAACTCTAAGAACTTCTCTTACTTGCAATACTGCTCAAATTCATGCTCAAATTGGTTCTTTGGCTTCTGTAATTGCAACACACATTTTTATTCCAAGTAGTTTTCAGAGTGTATTAAATTTTTCCTCCCATTCTCCAGCTTCTTTCATATTTTTAACCTTTGCTGTTGGTCACACAGGTACATCTATAAGCAAATGAGTAATTCACATTGCATATTTTTTTGCCATTATAGAACTTACAACTTTTGAAATATTCTGCATACTCAAAGGATGTTGTATTTGAATCAATTTATCATCAGCAGGTGCTAAGTCCAAACCTCATCACCAAACAAGACAACAATTCAATTCTTTAACTAGTTTTTTTATTTCTTGTTCATTAAATTCAATATCCATCAAAACACTAACACACTCTCCTGTTGCCGCAGGAGATGTAATTGCTTTTGAAAAATTTTTTGGTATTTTTATTCATAAAGAAGCGATCAATGGAATTAGAATCATTGTTGTTTCATTTCATGGTACTCCTCCAATACAATGTTTGTCTGCTACTATAGTTCATTTTGGATATTTAAACATAACTCCATTTTCAGCCATAGCTTTCGCAGTCAAGTACATTTCTTTATTACTAGATGGATAGAAAAAACTACTAGCAACATAGTATGTCATCAAAGAATCAACTAATTTATTTTGAGAAATGTCTTTGATGATGGAATTAATTTCTTCTTCACTAATAGGTTTTCATTGCATTTTTTTTCTAATAGCTTCAACTGTCATGTTTGATCTTTTTGTATACTCAACTCTCACAATATCTCCTTCATTAAAACTTGCTTTAGCAAAGGTATCTTCCAAAACCCCAATTTGTCATGGTTTTACTAATTTTTTGGTAATATCTAAATTTGCTACAATAATTTCTTTTCAAAAAATTAATTTTACTTTATCAAAAGCACTCAATCAGTATTCCACCGCATCTATTTCATTCAAAATAACAATCAAATCTTCTCCGCTATGAATGTTTATCTTTTTAACTTTTACATCTAAGGTGTTTTTTTTGTTTGTCATTTTTTTTAATAAACTAAATAAATCTATTTTTTTAACTGAACGAATCCCATATTTCTCTTCACATTTTCTCCATTGCTTCTTTTATTTTTCATTCATGTGATTTTTCTCTCAATTTTGGGTTAGGGAAAGTGTCTTTACTCAAATCTTTGCCCTTACCCTGTGTTCTAATTTTTTCTCAACCAGCCATTTGAATATCTTCTTCAAAAAATTCAGGATAATTAAATTGGATATATTCCATTATTTCCTCTACCAATTCTGTATCATCTGATATCCTGTTAAGATACCCATCAAGTTCCATATAATCTCAATCTTCAACAATCTTATCTATATAATCAGTAGGTATTTCAGATGATTTTGGATCGTTTGTCAAATTTTCCAATAAACTTTCTGCAAATTCTCAACCATCAGACAAATTTTCTGGATCAAACTCATCAAAACCTGGAGTAGTTTCACCTAAATAATTCATTTTTTATTTATTATAGTCTAAAAAGTTTTTTTATTATTTAATTCTATACACGGATTAATTCTCTATTTTTTCTTTTCAAAGAATTCAATTGCTTCTGCTAATTCTTCATGATCTTTAGCATATTTATAGATATCCACTCATCTTTGGAAAGCTTCACATGCTTGCAACAAAGCTTTTGCTCCTGCTTTAGTTCCTTTTGGATGAGCATTACAACCAGCTCCCATAGTAGTAATAAAATCCATATTTCACATAAGATCAATAAATGGCTTTAACAAAGTTGGATTAAGTCATCCAGATATAATTGGACAACATTTTTTTATAGTTCTCCAAGTATCATCTTCATTTGTTAGTACAAATTGATTATCCATTTGTATTTTTTCTATCAAATCTTCATCATGTTCCGGTATAAGTCCCCAATTTTGGTCAAAAATATGTCCATCTGCTAAATAAAAATAAATATTTTCTGCAGCTGTTATATCTTCTCCAGGAGTTCATGCCATTTTTCCGACTCATGCAGTACCAGTATGAATCCCAGATGCTCCAGCCAATCTAGCAAATTTAGACAAAACTAATACGGAAAAACCAATAGGATTTTCTGGCCTAGTAAAAGCACCATGCCCAGCTCTATGAAAATGAATAAATACATTTGGATATCTTCTTCTAAGAGTTTGAACTGCTGTCCATCCTGCTGTAGTTCCATCAATCAAAAATGCATAAGAACCTGGCTCCATACCAGAATTTACAATCATTTCACATCTTTCAATCATTGTATCAAAGTCCGCAGCAGAAACATTAAATGAGTGTACCTTTTTCTTTCCTGTTTCTTTTACAGCTTTATCCATAGCTTCCTTCACATTTCTAACCATTTTATCATAAGGGGAAAAATCTTGATCAGCTTGTGGTTCATCATTTTTTACAAAATCTCATCATCATACCCAAAAATCATAACATACTTCTGCATACTCGGCAGATGTTAATCACATTTTAGGCTTTACAATAGTACCAAGAATCGGTCTATCATAAACTCATAAATAATTTCTCATATCTTGTAAAGTATAACTAGGTCCATCGTATTGCTCCATCATTGCAGGAGGAAATCGTACATCTAAAAGTTTTAGTGCTTTTACTTCTTTCATACCAAAAATATTACCTGCGATATAAGTAAGAATATTTTGAACATTTCACTTTCTGTCAAACAATCTCCAAGGATAGGCAATCCAAACTAATTCTTTTTTTAGATCAACTTGATAAACAAGAGCATTCATACTTCTTGAATACGGTGTTTCTGTCATCACAGCAAAATTTGTTCATGTACTCGATTCTGAAGCCACTTCACATGCTGCTTGCAACATATTCAAATTTTTACCAGGGAGCATATGGAAGCATGCCAACATATATTCCCCATTCTTTGGATTTGGTAATTCTAAATTAACATAAGCTTGTTGATGCGGATTTAAAGTCTTAAACATTTCTTTAATAGTCATTTTGTTTATATATATAAATAAATTAAAAACTAATTTTCATGCTAAGAAGGAATTCTTATCACTACTCACATTCTATCACAAGAAAACAAAATTTTCAAATTTCTTGCTTAGTAATATAATTATACTTAAAAAAACAAAAAAAATCAAAAAAACCGTAGTTAAAATACGATTTTGATATACATTTTTTATTTTTAATATATAATATCATTAATTATCATCACCAGAGTGAAACTCCGTAGGACTACGGACAGGACAAGAATTTATCACTTTATTAGTTCGAATAAAGTTATCTCTTTTGCTCCCATTTTTTGCAGGCACGACCCCGTAGTACTACGGGGCGCGCCTACAACATTATTATGTTATTTCATTATTTTATCATTTTATCGTGAGCGAAGTTCACCCCGCTAAGCCACGTAGTACTACGTGGTGGAGCTGGGGCAAGTTTTATCACTTTATCACAAACGTTTTTTATTATAATAACGGGTGGTTAGTAACCGCCCCTACACATTAATTTATAAACTTTTAACTTTATGAACTTTACAAACCACGCAGTACTGCGTGGCAGGCTTTCTAACTTGTAACTTAATTCACTAGCAATAAAAGAAAATTTTCTCTTTTTTTATAGCTTCCAATCATCTTTGAAGATCTTCTTGATTATTCGCATACAGTTCACACAAAACATCTCACTTCTTCACTAAGTCTCAATGTTGTTTATGAAAATAAATTCAAGCTTGTTTATCAAAGGGTGCTCAAAACAATCTCGCTATATCTTTTATTAACTGAACATTGAGTGATTTTATTTTTCAAGCTTTTTTTGCCACTATTTTTTCTGAAAATTTTGCCAAAGGCAAATCCTCTGAATCTACTATTCCTAAATAAGAAACTTTTTTATAATCAGGTTTTCTATTATGAACACGATTTTGCGCAGTAATTAATTTTTTCATATATTCCCAAGCTGCTCCAGATTCCAATTGATTTTTTGCTAATTCAATAGCTTTTTTTCATTTAGCTAATCAAACAAGCTCAATTAAATCTGCAGACAGTTTAATTGCTTTTGCTTTTATATCTTTTGAAATACATTCTTTATTTTGGAGAATTCTAAGAACTTCCCTTGTTTGTAAAACAGCTCATATTCATTTACCAACAGGATGATCAGCATTGGTATATTCAACACAAACTTTCATACCCAGTCTTTCTCAAATATATTTGAAATGACCTGCTATTCTATTAGCTGTTTTTTGATCTTGTATTTTTCAGTTTTTACCAACAGGAAATTCTATCAAACAAAACTTTGTTCATCAAGCATAAATTTTTGCCATAATACTGATCGCAACTTTAGAATAAGCTTCCATATATAGTGGATACGAAACTTTTATTATTCTATCATTAGCTGGAGCAAACTTCAAAGACTCTCAATTGGCCAAACAAGATAAATTTTTTTCTACCAACTTTTTCATCTGACTTACAGTAAATTCTGTATCCATCAAAACCTCAACACACTCTCAAGTTGCAGCAGGAGAAGTGATAGCTCTAGAAAAAGTTTTTGGACTAGATATCCCAAGCGAACCTAAAATAGGAACTATGATCATAGTGGTCTCATTCCCCGGTATCCCACCAATAGAATATTTAACCGCAGTATCATGTTTAAATTTGATCATGTCTCACATCTCAGCAGAATATTTAGCAGTCCAATAAAGTTCTTCCTTATCACTAGAATAAGCAAAACTACAAGCCGCATAATAAGCTACTAGTAAATCACTAATTTTCCCATCTGTCATATCTCTCATCAAGGCTTTAATCTCATCTCTATGAAGCTTTTTTCAAAAAAGTTTTTTCCTTACAGCTTGCAATGATAGTGGATTTTTAGTAATTGTAGAAATAGAAACTATATCTCAAGTTTTTATATCATGTTTTTCAAAAATATCTTGTGTAATTCAAATCTCTCAAGATTCCAAAAAATCATTAGTCAGATCAACATTTACAGACAATCTCTTATGTTTGCCATCTTTTTCATAAGATAAAATTACATTATCTACTGCTGTAATACCAAACTTAAAAGCATCAGACTCATTCAATCGAACCTGAAGGTCATTACCAGTTATAACATTAATTAGTTGTGCTTTCAAAGAAAAGGTTTTATTTTTCATTCGTATAACAATAAGTTTGTAAAGTTCATAGCCCCCTTAGAACGAAGTGAAGCCCTCTCCCGATATATCGGGATCTCACTTTGTTCGAGATCTATCAGGGGATTAAGGAAGATCTTACCCCTAACGAAGTTCGTGTTTAGGAAGTAGCAATACTCCCACCACCTTTGCAGGCGCGAATTCGAATTCGCGCCTACAACATTATTGTGTTGTTTTATCATTTCAACATTTTATCATTCACCCCGCTAAGCGGGGCAAGTTTCAACATTTTATCATTTTATCGTGAACGAAGTTCACCCCGCCAAGCCACGTAATACTACATGGTAGAGCTGGAGCTAACTTACTCCAACATCCAAGGATATCTTTTTTTCACTTCTTTAAGTAAATTTTCTGGTCTAATTATTCAAAACTCGGTAATAATCCCTGTAATACATTTAGCAGGAATCATATCAAAAGCATAGTTCAAAATCTTCAAACCTTCTGGAGCATCTGATCGAAGTTCCTTACCATCTCTAGTCTCAATTCAAATTTCCCCTGAAATATCAAGTTTTAATAAACTTCAAACAACATATAATGGGATACCTGAATGCCAAGCCGATAAAGCAATAGCAAAACTTCAAACTTTATTTATAGTGTCTCCATTAGATTGGATAGAATCTGCTCACAAAAAGACCTTGTTTATTTCAATATCTTTTTCATAAATATTATCCACAAAAAATGGTGCTGAACTATCTGTTACCATTGTATTTGGGACACCAGCTTTAACTAAATCTGTAGAAGTCTTTCTTCATTGATATAATGGTCTAGTTTCTGTATTATAAACATGAATTTTTTTTCATTCATTTCGTGCTGTTTTTAGTATTTTTGTAACAGAACCTGAATGACAATGAGTCATAATATTATCTCAATCATCAATCAAATTTACTCCTATTTCTGCTCTAATTTTTTCTTCCTCATTTATCCAAGTAAGATATTCTGCAAAAGCATCTGCCAATTCTATAGCATTCGCTCAAGCTTTTAACTTATGTCTAGCATATTTCATTCAGTTACGAAGCATCGGCTCTGTTTCTCTAGCCTCTATCAAAAGTTTTGTAGATCTATCAAAAAAATCTTTTAATTCTTTTTTATTGCTAAATTTTTTTAAACGCAATTGTTTTTCCATTACTTTACAAGCCTCTCTAGCAATATTGGTAGCTCATTGTATCGTAATAGTACGAATATCATCCGCTACCTGAGATACAACCCTATCAAATTTAATCATTTTTTGTTTTTGTAATATATAAAGTACATTCAATTATATATGATTTTATTTTTTTTGCAAATTTCAGAGGTGTTTTTATGCTAATTCCTCCCCTTGGGGAGGTTGTTCTTCCCCGCCCCGTAGGACTACGGGGCGGGAATAGGTGGGGGTTTTACCCCAACAACCCCCAACTACATTAGAACAGCTTCCCCCAAGGGAAGAATTTTTTTAATATTAATTAACTTTCAACTTTATAAACTTTCAACTTTCTAACTTTTAACTTTCATCTTTATAAGTTTCGCAATATTTATAGAAACAAATAAAATAACTAGTATTACCAGAATCTCTATCCACATCCAAAATGACAATGGTTTTACATGGAATATATTAGCCAAAAACGGTACATAAATTATTAATAAAACAAATCCAATCGATCATAAAACAGCTCATATCAACCATTTATTTGAAAAGAATTTTAAGTTATATTCACTTCTAATCTTCCATATTCTAATCATTTCCAACAAAACCAATAAAACAAAAACTCATGTTCTAGCTTGTTCCAAATCTACATGATAATGTCTAAAAAACAGAAATAAAATAACTATTGTCATAAGAATGGATAGATAAATAATACTTGTTAACATCTTTCTATCTATAATTTTTGAACCAAGTTTTCTAGGTTTACGATGCATAACATCAGGGCTCACAGGATCTATTCACAAAGCCAAAGCTGGTAAACCATCAGTAACTAAATTTATCATAAGTATTTGTATTGCTATCAAGGGCAATGGCATACCCAATAAAACACTCACAAAAATAATCAACACCTCAGCAAAATTAGTAGACAGCAAATAGTTTACAAATTTCTTAATATTATCGTAAATTCATCTTCATTCATATATTGCATTTACAATCGTAGCAAAATTATCATCTAAAAGAATCATATCGCTTGCTTCTTTGCTCACATCAGTACCCGTAATTCACATAGCCAATCCTATATCTGCCACTTTCAAAGCTGGAGCATCATTTACCCCATCTCAAGTCATTGCAACAATATTTCATTTTTCTTTTAATAGTGTCACAATTCTTTGTTTATGAGCTGGACTAACTCTAGCAAATATCCCAATTTTGTCTATTATTTTAGCTAAGTTTCTATCACTAATTTTATCCAATTCTAGTCCATTCATAGTCAATCAATCTATTCCCAGCTGTTCTGCTATTGCTTTAGCAGTTATTATATTGTCACCTGTAATCATTACTACTCTAATCCCTGCGTTTTTACAAATTTGAATCGAATCTTTTACCTCTATTCTTGGAGGATCTATCATAGCCTGCAATCCTACAAAAACCAAATCCTCTTCCAAAGTAGAGACAGTTCAAGTTTCTGGTTTAGAAAGCTGATTGAATTCATAAGATTCCACCACTTTATATGCAAAAGCTAAAACTCTCAAAGCTGACTCAGCAAATTTTTTGTTTTGTAAAAGTATGTTTTTCCTATCTTTTTCTGTTAGTTTTCTTACTTCTCAATTGATCAAAAAATAGCTACATTTATCCAACAAAACTTCTGGAGCTCATTTGGAATATAGATATATTTTTGTATCTTCTTTTTCTATAAATTCTGAAAAAGATATTTTTTTATAAATACTTGTCATGATTTTTCTCTCGGAATCAAAAGGGATTTCGTCTATTAATTCATATTCTTTTTCTAAAATCATTCTTTCTATATTTCATTTCATTGCACTAACAAGCAAAGCAATTTCGGTTGGATCACCTACAATATCTACTCAATTGATTGAAGAATTATTACACAAAACTCCAATTTTCAAGATTTCTCTCAAAGAATTTTCATTGTTTTTATTTTTTATCAAAAAATCTTTATTAGCAAAATCTTGATAACCCACTCAATCCAAATCAAAAACTTTATTATCCACAAAAATATGTTTAACTGTCATTTCATTTTTGGTCAATGTTCCAGTTTTATCTGTACAAATAACATTCACGGAACCAAGGGTTTCCACACTCGGAAGCTTTCTCATCAAAGCATTCTTTTTAACTAACCTCTTTACTCCAAGTCACAAAGAGACAGTAACCACAGCAGGTAATCATTCAGGGATAGCCGCAACAGACAAAGCAATTGCCATCAAAAGAGCATTTTGTCGAGAATCTTTTACTATAAAAACATCACTAATAAAAACTATAACACAAATCAACAAAATTATCCATACAAGCCGTTTC
>FZPS01000051.1_pt184 | contig 13527 bp, 12 predicted proteins | sample 1817821 | NCBI WGS metagenome assembly FZPS01 (sample SAMEA104158645, study PRJEB21678) | metagenome | place: Germany | collected 2015-04-21 | reverse complement strand
GAAGCTCGCCTGTACCCTCTGGCCGAAAGCCTGGAAATTGCACACATTCTGGATAAATTCCCCTATGAAATTTCCGGAGGCGAAAAGCAGCGGACGGCAGTGGCAAGGGCGGTCATTACCCGCCCGAAACTGGTTTTGGCCGATGAACCGACGGGTTCACTGGATTCCAAATCAGCGGCCAAACTGCTTGATATTTTTGCCGATCTGCACAAAAACGGCCAGACTATCTTAATGGTTACTCACAGTTCCCTTGCAGCCAGCCGGGCATCCCGCGTTGTTTTTATCAGGGACGGACAGTTGTTTTCCCAGATCTGCCGGGGTAAAGAGAGCAGCAGTGAATTCTTTGAAAGAATAGTTTCCAACCTGACTGTGTTGTCCGGCGGAGGTGTGGACATTGGGTAGGAGCTTTTTTTTCAGGCTCGCCATAAGTAATATCCGGCGCAACAAGCGGCTTGTCATTCCTTTTTTTATTGCTTCTGTAATTATGGCAAGCGTATATTTTATAGTTGTTACCCTTATGTATACAGACGGCATTGCCAATATCCCGGCCGGAAAAAGCGTCAGTGATGTATTTAATCTCGGTTGCATCATCATGAGTTTAATTGTAGTAATCTTTATGTTTTACATCAACAGCTTTCTAATTAAAAACCGCAAAAAGGAATTCGGCCTTTACGGCGTACTGGGGCTGGAAAAACACCATGTGGGCCGTGTTATTTTCTGGGAAAACTTCCTGGTTATCACCGGTGCACTGCTGCTTGGCATGCTTGCCGGTACGGTTTTCGGCCGGCTGGTTTTTCTGCTGCTGCTGTTTGTGTTAAAAACAGCAGCAGCAGGCAGCATCTTCAAACTGCCTGCAGAAGCATTTTCCTACACAAGCCTGCTTTTCGGCATTATTTTCGTGCTCATCACTTTATATAACCAGTTCCAGGTGCGCCTTGCCAATCCTGTTGACTTGTTAAAGGCAGAGCAAATGGGTGAAGACAAAGTTCGTTTTGCCGTACCTGCAACCATTCTGGGACTTTTTCTACTGGGCCTTGCCTACTGGAAAGCGCTGACCGTGGACAGTTCCATTGCTGCGCTAAAAGAATTTTTTCTGGCCGTTATTATAGTCATCCCGGCCACAGCCATTCTCTTTACAACAGGCAGCAACCTGCTCCTTAGAATCCTGAAAAAAAACAAGCAGTTCTATTACCGCTCAAGCAACTTTATTGCCGTCTCCGGCCTTATTTACCGTATGAAGCAAAATGCTCTCGGCCTGGCCTCCATCTGCATCCTGTCCTCCATGGTGCTGGTGACAGTGTCGGGAACAACGGCCCTGTTTTTCGGCCAGGAAGATATCTTAAGCAAACGCTTCCCGGACGATATAAAAATTACTGTAGACACAAAAATAACGCCGGAGCAGTCGCACAAGCTTGAGCTGCTTATAGATTCCCTTGGCCGTGAACACGGCATAACCATAGAAGACCTGTATACCTACAATTATATTCCGTACTCTCAGGATACCTTAATTCTAAAAGAAGGCAAGTTTTCCGGCGTGGACTTTAAGAGCTGGGAGGAATATGAAGAAAAGTACCGGCATCTTGAAAAATATATGTATGGAGTTTCCTATATTACGCTCGCTGAATTTAACAGGGTAACCGGCCGGGCGGAAAGTCTTTCTGCAGGGGAGATTTTCCTGGTTACCAACGAACAACTCAAACAGGTCCCGGAAAATGTCAAGGCGGTAATTGCCGGTACAAAATTTACGACAGGCAAAAACGGCACCCCTTACCGCACAATCTTTATAGTTGCTGCCGATGAAACTGCACTTAAAAAGCTCTATGCAGAATTCAACCCCGATACCCGGGATATACCCTCTGCCGGCATGATGATCTTAAATGTCAGAGGCGACGACGGGAAGATTTTAGTATTTGCCCGCACTTTATTAAACCGGGCGCGGGAATTTGACTTTGTAATTTCGGCAGGCAGCATCTATACCGACAGAATTGAGGACTACGGCATTTTCGGCGGACTGTTGTTCCTTGGTGCTTTCTTTACAATTATATTTTTAACTGTCACCGTTCTGATAATTTATTTCAAACAAATCTCGGAAGGGCTTGACGACGCGGGCCGGTTTTCCATCCTGCAAAAAGTGGGAATGGATGATCTGGCGGTAAAGCGGACCATCAACAGGCAGATTATGATTGTCTTTTTCCTCCCTTTATTCGGTGCGCTTGTGCACATCCTTTTTGCCGGCAAAATGATTGTCAAAATGCTGGAAACCTTCTCTTTTTACAATCTACCGCTGACAGTTCTTTGCATCGCGCTCACCGTTTGTTTCTTTGCCGTAATCTATGTTTTTGTCTACCGGGCAACGGCAAAGGTGTACTATAACCTGGTCAAGTGGTAGATATCAGTCCAGCGGAATATAGGATGCCCTGAAACCGTTTCCCTCATAGTTATGGTCGCGTCCCCAGCTGCATGACCAGGCAAACACGCCCGCAAAGGCGCCGCTTCCCCAGTAGCCTCCCCGGTACATGAAACACTCCGGACAGCCGTTGTTCAGATAGACATGCTGCTCTCTATAGTCATAAAACGGATCGTCGCCTATCAGGGCATATGCATACAGCAGTTCACGCGCCGCAAGGCCGATGGAATCGTCAACAATAATGTGTGACATGTCGCAGCGGCGTATCTGGTCGACCCGGCTGGTGATTTCGGTGGTAAATTTCCACCTGCCTCCCCAGCCCTCCCCGACATAATCCGCTTTGATTGAACCCTTTGTCGTTCCTTTGCCGTCCGGCACCAGAAAGGCGCCCGTGGCAGCATCAATAGCCCGCCAGGCCGTGGAACCGGCATCCTGCGAGTTGAGCAAATCTGCACCGTCGTTATCCGGAAGGACTTGCAGCTCTCCATAAACGGTCCGGAAGCCGCCGACCCATTCCGACAGGTTGCCGTTGAGATCCCAGATGCCGGCGACAGTATGGTCATGGCTCCAGGACAGCGGACCGGTACCGGTTAGGACCCTGCCTTTGCCTGTTTCCACATTGGAAACACGGATAGCCCGGTACATGTTTTCCCTTTTGTCCTTGCCGTAATCGTTGTTGCCATAGGGCAAATGGCCGTTTTTCTTGCACCAGAGGGCAATGGCACCCCACTCCTGAATAGTCGTCAGGTGCCAGCCGCGTCCTTTCGCTGTGCATTTGCTGCGGGACAGGTCAAAACCCACGCAATTGCGGGGGATTTCAGCCGGCAGCGAATAGCCTCTCCCGTCAATCTCCGTATTCTGGTACTTGGAGATATAAAAACCGTCCCGCTCAACACCGTTTACCACAAAGGCGGGATGCACCCTGTCACTCCCCCCGGCTATCATTTCTTTCATTGTAAATTTCGGGGTATAGACCATCACGGAAGGCTTGCCGGCATTGTCCGTAATAATCTCGTTGTTTGGGCAAACTGTCCTGAACAATATTTCACTAAGATCAAATTTGTTCATTGCTATACCGTCCTTTATAGCATTGATTTATTTAACCGCCCGGATTTTCCAGCGCAGCAAGTATTGCGGCCAGATCATCCTGGTCAAGGGCAAAATGATCAAGTTTAATCTTTTCCTTGCTGCCGTCCTCCCTTTCATAGACAAGCAAAGTATACTGGGCTTCTTTCCGGTAAAACTGCAGCCTGTTTAAAGGGTATTCCCGCAGTGCAAAGGGACTGAACTGAATTTTCAGCGAGTCGGAAGTAAGAATAACATACGGCCGGTAAATAAAGACCAGTAAAACAGCCGAAGCCGCAGCCATGATGCCCCATAGCAGGCCCAATAGATAGCGTCCGCTTAACAGGTAGATGATGGCATTCAGCAGCGCAATCAGAAATAATGCAATCCCGGTAGCTTTGCTTGTTTTATTGCGATAAATAACTTGCATAGCATTACACTCTCACATGCTCTGAAGTGATTATCGCCGAAACCGGTTCTTGATTTTTAATCTTTTTACATAATTCTCCATTTAGGGCAAACTTCCTCTTAACAGGGCTAAAAATCGCAGTTCTTCAAGCCTTTTTTTATGGCCGCTTTTTGCAGGCACAATTGCATTTTCCAGGATTAGCCATTCAGTTTTTGCCTGAAACATGATATATTTAGAACTGTGGGAGCCATAGGGAGACATGCATATGAGAGCAAATACTATAATAAATGATTTAACAACAGGAAGTGTAAGCAAAACCTTAATTACTTTCGCCTTTCCCCTGATGCTGTCAAATTTGCTGCAGACGATTTACAATACGGTTGACATGATAATCGTAGGCCAATTTGTGGGGAAAACCGGTCTGTCTGCAGTTTCCATAGGCGGAAGCTTGCTTCACCTTTTTACTTTCATTGCCATGGGATTTGCCAACGCAGGTCAGGTATTGGTTTCCCAGTATCTGGGCGCGGGAGATAAAAAAGCGGTCAACCGCGCCGTAGGAACAATGTTTACCTTCGTTCTGTCCTGCGCTATTGTTTTGTCTGTAATTTGCAGTATTTTTGCAGGACAGCTTTTGTCCTTTATGAATACTCCGGCAGAGGCATACAAATTCGGATTGGACTACACTATAACCTGTTATCTCGGCCTGTTTTTTATTTACGGCTACAATCTTGTCAGCGCTATTTTACGCGGTATGGGAGACTCAAGGCACCCCTTTATATTTATTGCCACGGCTGCGGTAACCAATCTTGTGCTTGACCTGCTTTTCATAGCGGTTTTTAAGTGGGAAGTTTTCGGCGCCGCCCTGGCTACGGTTATCAGCCAAGGGACAAGTTTTGTCTGGGCCTTAATTTTTCTGTACAAAAACAGGGAAGAATTTGGGTTTGATTTTAAGTATAAGAGTTTTAGAATTGATAAAGACATATTTAGCCGGCTTTTAAGATTGGGAGTGCCGATGTGCCTGCAGAGCGCGGCAATCGCCTTCTCAATGTTAATTGTTAATGCCTTTATCAATGCCTACGGTGTTGTGGCATCGGCCGTTACGGGGATAGGCAGCAAGCTTGCCAGTATAACCAGTATAATTACCCTGGCCTTTAGCACGTCGGGAGCGGCTATGACGGGGCAGTGCCTGGGAGCCGGAAAGTACGAAAGAATACCCAAAATTATCCGGACAGCTCTGGTTATTAACCTGCTTTTTGCCTCTGTTCTCATCTCTGCCACCGTACTCTTCCCCAGGGCAATCTTTGGGCTTTTTAATAAGGAGCCGGAAGTGCTCGAGATGGCCATGAGCTATATTCCCTGTGCAGTTATGCTATATTTGGGCAGCGCTCTCCGCTCCCCCTTTATGGCTCTTATAAACGGCAGCGGCCAGTCAAAACTTAACCTTGCCGTGGGAATCCTGGACGGTGTGATCAGCCGCATCGGTCTCGCTATACTGCTTGGAATTACATTCAATTGGGGAATCAAGGGCTTTTGGTATGGCAACGCCATTGCGGGCTACGTGCCCTTTTTAATCGGCGGAGTTTTCTTTGCTTCAGGCAAATGGAAAAGGAAAAGACTTATAATAAATTAAACGGGCAGCCCCCAGGAAGGTCTGCCCGTTTTTGGGTAAAGCACTAAGCTTTACGCCACCTCTGACTGATCATACTGACCACTCCTCTCCGGGAGAAAATATAGACCTGCTCCCTGCCTTTATTATATGATTGCTTTTCTCCGGGGAAAAGGCTAAAGTTTGTTTCGGAACCATACTTGCAGCATCAGCGGCGGTTCTTGGCGTTTTCCCGGCGGATGATTCTTTTAATGCTGTCGTAGCTTAAATGATACTTTTCCATCAGGGTTTCAATTGATGCTCCCCGGGTAAAATCCTGTACTATCTGCCTGTTTCTGAGATCAAGCTACCGGCGTACGCCGTTCTTTTCACCCACCCAAATATCTTTCCGGTTTCTTGGGGATATAAATCTCCGTACCCTGAACATAATCCTGCACTTTCTGCAGGAGATCCTTCGGCAGAACATCCTCTGCATTAATATACATAAAAGCCAACGCCCTCCCTGGTTGATATGGGCGTTGGCCAAAGGAAACAACACTGCAGCAAACAGCCATACTAAAAAAGGCTTGAAACAGACAACTCCGCTACAGGCAGGCCAACGCCGGTAAACTTAAGATACAATACACCAAAAGTCGCATTTACTGCTGTCATTTGGCCCACCTCCTTAAAATTTAGTAGTAACGCACTATTATCATACTGCAAAGGTCATATTTTTTGCAAGGGAAAATCAATTAGGAACAAATTCTCAACCGTCGCCGTTGCTTCCCACATCCGGTGTCTGATACCGCGCTATTTGCCCGGCCGGAAAACTGCCGATACACGGTAAAAGGGCAAAAAAAATATTATAAAACTGATTTAACTTCATATTTATAGCCGTAGCCCCAGACTGTCGTTATATAGTTGTGATATGGCTTTATTTTTTCTCTCAGGCTTTTTACATGGGTGTCCACCGTCCGGTCTGTGCCCTCAAACTGACGTCCCCAGACCAGATCCAAAAGCATGCTCCGGGAAAAGGCTTTGTTTGGATTCCGGCAGAAAAACAAAAGCAAATTATATTCCCTGGGAGTAAGTTTAATACGCCTATTGTCCGCATAAACATCCTGGGAATACAAGTCTATTTTCAGTTTTCCCGAATAAAGAAATTGGTTGGCCATGCTGACTATCCCGGCGAGCTTCAGGAGGTTTTTAATTCTGGCTACCAGTTCACGCGGATAAAAAGGCTTTATAATGTAGTCGTTGCCGCCCGCTTCAAATGCTGCCAGGCGGTCAATCTCGGAGGATTTCTTGCTGATAAAGATCACCAGGATATCGGGATTATGCTTCAGGTTTTCGCAGATCATGAAGCCGTCGATTACGGGAAGCTCCACTTCTAAAATAATCAGGTGATATTTCTTGCGGCGCAGCAGTTTTACAGCCTCTATCCCGTCTTTTGCCTCGTCCAGAAGCCATTTTTCATCCTCCGCGCAGCGTCTGACTATGGCCCGTACAGAGGGGTCTGCATCTGCAATAAGCAGTTTTATGTTATTGTTGTTATTATTGTCCACCGGCTACCCTCCCCAACAGAATCGTGCTTTTAAACATAACTCTGTAAATGCACGGGTGTTTGCCACCCTGCCGCCGCCATCCGAGCATGGCGGCGGCAGAGTTTGTTTTGCAGACTGCCGGGTTCTAGCTTTGCTTGGTGTATTTGGAAAGCACAAGTTTCATTATTTCTACTGTTTCCTGTGTATCCTGCAGTTCATTTTTCAGCTTTTTATTCTCGGCTTCCAGTTCCAGAATTCTGGCAGAGACGCTTTCCTGTTCTGTTTTTACGGGAACAGGAGGAAATTTCGCCTCTTGTCTCGTGGTCCGGGCAATTCTGCGCTTAGTAAATTCGTCAAGCTCAACCACAAAATTCTCGTCGGTTAGCTCATTGAACTTGCCGCGGGGCACATAGTTCGTATGCAAAAGTTCGTGGGCTTTGTGACTGTTGGGTTCTCCCAGGTAGTTTTCATATAGTGAGATAACGTAGGTATTTTCATGCGATTTGCGATATACTTTACTTTCATCTTCCTCGTAGAGGCCGGCCATTCTTTTGCTGCGCACATCGGGATCGTCGCTTCTCGGCTGCCCTCCTCCCATGATACAGCCGCTGGGACAGCCCATGACTTCAATGAAATGATACGGTGATTCTCCTTTTGCCAGCTGCTCCATCAGCATTTTTGCCCCGGCAAGACCGCTGGTGACAGCTACCTTTACTTCCACCCCTTCCAGGAAGCTGTATTCGGGCAGGACATCAGTAAATTTTATTGTTGCCGTTTTAATTTGTTCAAGGCCGACAATTGGCGTGACATGCAAGCCTTCGAAGGGGAGTTCTCTTCCTGTCACCAGTTCATACACCGTGCGCAGGGCGGCTTCCATGACACCGCCTGTCATTCCGAATATATCCGCCGCTCCCGTCGACAGGCCGAGCGGATTGTCAAATTCTTCGTCCGGAAGAGATAAAAAGTCTATGCCGGCAGATTTAATCATTTGTGCAAGCTCGCGTGTGGTGATCACGGCATCCACATTTTTATGGCCGTTGTTTTTCATTTCCTCGCGCTCTATTTCAAATTTTTTGGCCGTACAGGGCATGACTGAAACGGTAAAGATATTTTCCGGCTTGACATTTATGCTTTCGGCGAAAAAAGATTTGATCAGAGCGCCAAGCATACAATGGGGGGACTTGCAAGTCGACAGGTGATCAAGCAAATTGTAGAAATTGTGTTCAATATATTTGATCCAACCCGGGCTGCAGCTTGTGATCATGGGCAAGACAGCGCCTTTGCCGGTCAGGGCGTTTTTGACCCTGGTTAAAAACTCCGTCCCTTCCTCCATAATTGTCAGGTCGGCGGCGAAATTTGTATCAAAGACCCGGTCAAAGCCCAGCCTGCGCAGAGCGGCAACCATTTTCCCGGTTATCCTGGAACCTGCAGGCAGACCGAATTCCTCGCCCAAAGCAACCCGGACAGCAGGTGCGACTTGAACCACTGTATATTTTTTGGGGTCGTGCAGGGCAGCCCAAACACCACTAATAGGACTGGTCTCTTTAAGTGCTCCCACAGGGCAGACGACAGTGCACTGGCCGCACATGGCACAGTTAACTTTTCCCAGGGGAAGGTTCATTGCCGGCCCGATCTCCGTTTTAAAGCCCCTGTTTTGCGGGCTCAAAGCACCCACGCCCTGTATCTCATTGCAAATAGTAACACAGCGGCGGCATAAGATGCACTTCGTCATGTCCCTGGTAATGGCAACGGAGGCATCCACCTGAAACGGTGAACGTTCTCCCTCAAACCTGGAATCGTCGACACCAAGCAATTTGCCCAAGGCCTGGAATTCACAGGATAAGTTCCTGTCGCAAGTTAAGCAATCCTGTGAATGGTCCGAAAGCATCATCTCATAGAGTATCTTTCTTACTTTGCGCACTCTGTCTGTATTGGTATGAACGACCATTCCTTCGGCCACCTGGGTGATACAGGCAGCCTGCAGGTTCTTTGCTCCTTCAACCTCGACGACACAAATTCTGCACGCCCCAATTTGGTGTATGTCCGGCAGATAACACAGGTTTGGGATGTAGATATTGTTTCTTCTGGCGGCCTCCATGATCGTCATGCCGTCTTCGGCTGTAATCTTCTGATTATTTATTGTTAAATTAACCACCTGCATTTACCTCCTTTCACAGTGTAGGCAACGCATGGATTCTGCCACTGCAGTCAGCTTATGATAACCCAGGACAACTTCTTCAAATGTTTCCTTCCTCTTGTTAAGATCAAGTATATCCAAGGGATAGCGTCCCAGCTCAACAACTTCATCATCGTCGTAGACGGGGTTGATTTTGATTTCCGGACCTTTGTTTAAAACTCCCCTTCCGCCGAGATATTTGTCAATGCCGATGGCGGCTTTCTTGCCGTCGGCGATAGCCTGAATGACTGTATCCGGACCCCAGACCACGTCGCCGCCGGCGAAAATGCCCGGTGTTTTAGTCATCATAGTTTCGTCATCCACCGTAAAGGTACCCCATGGCGTCAGGCCGATATGCTCGGGTGGGATGAAAGGAAGATCGGCAGACTGGCTGACTGCAGGAATCACCGTGTCCGCTTCAATTGTGAAGTTTGAACCTTCAACCGGCACCGATTTTCTCCTGCCGTCGGCGTCAAATTCGCCCAGCTGCATGCGGATGCACTCAATGCTTGCAACTTTGCCGTCCTCGCCGGCATTAAAGCGTACAGGTTGCGTGAGTTCGAGTATTTCCACTCCTTCCTCGACGGCTTCCTTTACTTCCGGCTCATAGGCAGGCATCATGCCCTTTGTCCGGCGGTAGAGTATGGTTACTTTTTTCGCTCCCAGCCTCAGGGCGGTTCTGGCCGAATCAATTGCCGTATTGCCGCCGCCAATGACCACAACCTTGTCGCCAATTTCTACTTTTTTATCGAGATTAACTGCTTTAAGGAAAGTAAGGCCGTGTATTACTCCGGGCAGGTCCTCTCCTTCAATATTTACTCGCATCGGAAGCTGTGTCCCGGTGGCGATAAACAAGGTGTCTGAATTTTTCCTTAGTTCTTCAAAGCTGATATCTTTGCCGACAGTGGTATTGAGATGGATTCTTACCCCTTCCCGCAACACAAGGTCTATTTCACGCTGCAGGACATTTTTCGGCAGGCGGTACTCCGGTATGCCAAAAGCCAGGACTCCGCCGGCAACGTTTTCCGCCTCATAAATATCGACTTCATAACCAATGCGGGCCAGGTAGTAGCCGCAAGTCAGCCCGGCGGCACCGGCGCCGATAATGGCTACTTTTTTGCCGTTGCTTGGGAAAACAACATCACTGGTAAATTCAGGTTCATGTTTATGGGCATAATCGGCGACAAATCTCTTGATATCACAGATGGCAACAGGCTCGTCAACCGTACCTCGGCGGCACTTGCTTTCACAGGGCCGTGTGCAAACCCGGCCGCAAATCCCCGGGAAAGGATTTTCTTGGCGGATAAGGTTATAAGCGTCAACAAACCTGCCTTCGGCCACAAGCGACATGTAGCCCGACACATTAATGCCGGCCGGGCATGTATTCTGGCAGGGAGAAATAAAGAGCTCCGAGCAAACACCCGCCCGGCAGTACTTGTTTTTAATATGTTCCTCAAACTCATGCCGGAAGTTTTCAATGGCGCTGAGGATCGGGTTGGGAGCCGTCTGTCCGAGCCCGCACATGGCTGAATCCTTAACCGTCTCACTCAATTCGACTAGCAGCTCGATATCGCCCTCCTGCCCTTCCCCGCGGCAGATGCGTTCCAGTATTTCCAGCATCCTTTTGGTACCGATCCGGCAGGCCACACACTTGCCGCAGGATTCATCCTGAATAAAATCCATGAAATAGCGGGCTGTATCAACCATGCAGGTGTCCTCGTTCATAACAATCATGCCGCCTGAACCCATAATGGCGCCCAGGGCTTCCAAGGAGCTATAGTCGGTCGGCGTATTCAGATTTTCAGCCGTAATGCAGCCGCCTGACGGCCCGCCCAGTTGAACAGCCTTAAAACTCTTCTTATTGGGGATGCCGCCTCCGATATCAAAGAGAATATTTCCGAGCGGCACGCCAATCGGAACCTCAACAATACCGGTATTGGCAATATCGCCGGCCAAGGCAAAAACTTTTGTGCCCTTGCTTTTTTCCGAGCCATAGCCGGCATACCATTCAGCGCCGTTAAGTATAATGGCAGGTATATTGACAAAAGTCTCAACATTATTAATAATGGTCGGCATGCCGAACAAGCCTTTCTGGAACGGGTAGGGAGGCTTCTGGGACGGCTCGCCGCGGCGGCCTTCAATGGAATTCATCAAGGCCGTTTCTTCACCGCAGACAAAAGCGCCGGCGCCGATGCGGATTTCAATGTTGAAATCAAAGCCGGTCCCCAAAATATTTTTGCCGAGCAAGCCGAGTTCCTCGGCTTGTTCAATGGCCTTCCTCAGCCGTCCGATTGCCAGCGGGTATTCCGCTCTGACATAAACATATCCCTGGTTGGCCCCGATCGCGTAGCCGCCAATGAGCATGCCTTCAATCAGGGAATGCGGGTCGCCTTCAATCAGGCTGCGATCCATAAACGCACCCGGATCACCCTCATCGGCATTGCAGACGATATATTTCCGTTCGCCCTGAGCCCGGAGGCCGGCCTCCCATTTGATGCCGGTCGGGAACCCGGCGCCTCCTCTTCCGCGCAAACCGGATTTTTTTACCTCCTGCACGATGTCGTCACTGCTCATTTCGTTCAGAGCCCGGGCCAGGGCAAAATACCCGTTCCTGGCGATGTAGGCTTCTATGCTGCCATATTCCATCATACCGCAATTTCTGAGGGCAATTTTGACCTGCTGGCGGAAAAATTCTATGTCGTCAATTTTGGGTACATGTTTGTTCAGTGTGACATCAAAAAAGGTGTATTCCTCCAGGACTTCGTTATCCACCAGGTGGGCCTTGATGATTTTGCCGACTTTTTCCGGAGTAAGGCTTGTATAAAAGATTCTTTCCGGCAATATCAGCATTACCGGCCCGATGGCGCAGGTGCCCATACAGCCTGTTTCCATGACTTTGGCTGTATCATTCAGTCCCAGCTTATCCAGCATATCCTCAACTGCCTGCCTGATTTCTGCACATCCTGACGATACGCAACCTGCGCCGCCGCAGACAAGGATCTGATGCCGGTAGGAATTTATTTCATCAATGTATTTCGCTTTTATTGCCTGAAGGTCCTGAATGCTCTTCACGATGCTCATCTCATTCCCTCCCTTAATACTGCTCAAGGATTTTATCAAGCTTGTTGACATTAACCTGCTTATACACAGTATCATCAATCATCATCGCCGGTGCCAAGCCACAGGCGCCAATGCACCGGGCAACCTCAAAAGTAAATTTACCGTCATCCGTAGTTCCGCCAAGTTCAACCTGAAGCCTATCCTGCAGGTGTTCAACAATTTTTTTACCCCCGCGGACGTAGCAGGCTGTTCCCAGGCAGACACGTATAGTATGCCGGCCTCTTGGAACGGTGGAAAAGAAAGAATAAAAAGAAACAACTCCTGAGACCTGAGAAAGCGGGATGTTCATCTCTCTGGCGATAAACTGCTGCAGCTCCAGCGGGAGGTATCCGTAGATTTCCTGTGCCAGATGCAGAATCTGTACCAAACTGTCTTTTTTGTGCTTATACTGTTTAATCACGTTGGCAATCTGCGCAAAAGCTCTATCCTTTTCCTCCTGGGAAAGAGCTTCTTTCGGTATTGCTGCGGTCATGATATTCCTCCTCTCCAGTTAATAGGCAATTTCCTTACCAGCCCTGATTGGTTAAATGGTAACACAAATTTGTGAGCTGATTATGATGCTTGAGAAAACTTTCACTACATTTTGATGAAAATATAAGCATTTTATGGTCGTAACTCATCACAAAATCATCACTCTTTTTACTAATATAACAGATTCATCACGATTGTGCAAATTTTTTTACAAATAAATTGTACTATGCCAACGCAAATTTGGGAAGAGCCTCATATATCATGGCCGGCATTACATGGGCTGGTGAATGTGAGATCAAGCAAAAAACTGCTTAAAATAAAAAATCCGCCCGCATAAAGCGGCGGCCGACAAGCGCATGAAAAGTTATGGGACTAATACTCTCCAGCCCTTGACAATATCTTTAATACGAAAGAAGCCAGAACTCCTCCAACTACAGCCGTTATAAATTGAGGCCAACTGAACATTAGACTCAAGGTTTTTGCCGCCTGTTCGGGGACCATCACAATATTGATTGCAGCCTTGACCAGCAAATAAAGGGCGACTGCCTTAATGAGGGACGACAGCCCTATCGCCATCCATTTGTTCTTTTTGTAAAACAAGCCGTACAATATCACCAACACCACGTTGCCTGCCGCAACTATGGGTATCATCCACACAAAGGCTATGTGCTGCTGCATAAAAGCGATTATCGGTGCAACAATGCTTATTATTATTCCTCCCCAAAGCCCCACAACCACCGCTGATGTTGC
>FZPS01000213.1_pt154 | contig 13532 bp, 14 predicted proteins | sample 1817821 | NCBI WGS metagenome assembly FZPS01 (sample SAMEA104158645, study PRJEB21678) | metagenome | place: Germany | collected 2015-04-21 | reverse complement strand
ACCACAAGCTTTGCTATATCGTCCACAAAAGGACTCATGAGCATGATATTTACACCGAAGGGTTTGTCCGTAATCTCCCGGGTCTTTTTAATCTCCTCACGAACTATCTCTGCAGGAGCGTTTGCAGCCGCGATAATACCCAAACCTCCCGCATTGGAAACGGCACCTGCCAGAGACGCATTGGCCACCCAAGCCATACCTCCCTGTAGGATCGGATATTCGATTCCAAGCATTTCCGTAATAATCGTTTTCATTCTGGTACCTGCTCCATTTCTTTAATAGTGATTAATTCTCTATCAGGCTATCTACAAGATCCACCAGATCTCCAACCGTCTTTATGTTTTCATCAATTTCCAACGTTATTCCGAAAGCTTCCTCGATTGCCATGACTACTTCAATCACGTCCAACGAATCCAGTTCCATGTCGTCAAAGGACGTTTCCATAGTGATATTGGATAGATCCATATCCTTGTTTTCAGCGATAAGCTCAGCTATTTTTTCAAATGTCATAATTCATTCCTCCATACACTTTGATTTTATATTCTTTTATAGAAAGTTCAATTTCTTTATAACTCTATAACGCAGGCCCCTGTGGTCAAGCCGCCTCCAAAGGCAGACATCACTATAATGTCTCCAGGTTTCAGTTTTCCTTCCTCTATCAGCTCATCCAGCAACAAGGGAATACTTGCAGATGAGGTATTACCATAATGATCGATTCCCATTGCCAACTGCTCGTCAGAGAAACCCAGTTTTTCTTTTGCTACCTGAAACACTCTCTGGTTGGCCTGGTGCGGAATCAACATTTTCACGTCTTTCACTTCCACGCCGGCCATTTTCATCACATCTTTAACATCGCGCAGAACCGACGTTACGGCAAACTTGAAAACTTCCCCGCCTTTCATGCGGAAATGCGGGTCAAGCTTTGGTTGTTTTCCGTATGGACTGGGACAAAAAGTATTGCCAATGACCAACAGTTCGTCATCACCTTTTGCCGTTATTTTAATGGATTTCAGTCCGTGGCCTTTTCTTACAACAACTGCACCGGCTCCGTCTCCGAAGAGCACGCAGGTGCTCCTGTCAGTCCAGTCGAGATGACGGGTCATCAGCTCTGCCCCGATAATCAATACTGTTTCTACTTTTCCCGATGCTATATAAGCATCCGCCTGATCCAAGGCATAAAGAAACCCGGAACATGCTGCGTTAAGATCTACTGCAGGACAATCTGCCCCAATTTCCTTCTGCACCAGACATGCAAGTGAAGGACAGGCATAATCGCCTTTCATTGTGGCACAGAGAATCAGATCCAGATCTTTAGCCCCTATCCCCGCTTTGCTTAACGCATTATCAGCAGCTTTTACAGAAAGTTCCGTAATTGTTTCATGAGTGCTTACGTATCTGGTATTGATGCCCGTCCTTGCAACGATCCATTCATCGCTGGTGTCCACAATCTGGGACAACATGTCGTTGTTCAGCACGAATTCCGGGTGCGCTCTACCTGTTCCTACGATTTGAAAACTCATTCGCTCCTCCATATTTTGCCATTTTTTTCTTGAAGAACTCGTCAAGGTGGCGAACTCCGATCAACAATGTTTCCTTCTCTTCTTCTGTCAGATCCTGAGCTGCAGCCCTTACAAGCTTATAATGAATATACCGTTGAAGCCGGTATATTTTCTCTCCTTCCCGAGTGAGCCGGACAATCACAGCGCGGCCGTCTTCTTTGCTCTTTTCTTTCGTAATAAAACCTTTTTTGACCAGTTTGTTAACCGCTATTGTAGCTGATGGCACCGCAATATCTAATTCAGAAGCAATCTCTGAGACTGTCAGGGCCCTGTCCTTGCTCTTCCGTACCGCTTCAATCAAATGTACTTCCGATACGGAAAGTTTGGGAGCGCTTCTGTCAAGAATCAGCTCTTCCACCTTCAGGATATCTCGGAAAGTTTGAATGAGAAGCTCGTTGAGCTCTCTTTCAAATGTATCCATACAGGCCCTCCTTTCTTTTAATACTAGGTTCTTCTTCTGCAGCTCGCTTCTTGCAATTATTTAGTTAGTCTATCTAATTATATCAGTAATTTTTCCCCTGTCAATCCTTTTTTATTACGCTTTACCCTTCGCCCACCGGCAAAACTCATTATAGAGAAAAACGACGTGTTCTAATCGCGAAAAGTATTATTCTTTTTTTCGTGATGAATCCTGTACTCACATCATAGATATGAGATATAAAAAGTGAATCTACCTATGAAACTATGAAAGGATTTGCCTATTTCCATGCGGTATTTGCTTCAACGCAAATTGAGCCTTTTCTTGATTGCAGGCCTTATAACGGTATTATTTATTGGCAGCGGCTGGTACTTCTCCTTTGCCCCTGCAAAAACTGCGGAGTCGAAGGATGCGGATTATATTAAATGGGTGGATTTCAATGTGCCATACGAAGCTCTGGATTATTCGCTGAAGCTGCATATCGAATCACGCAATAGTGAAATCCCTCTTGATTGGATTGAACTTCTCGCATATCTGGCTGCAGAAAACGGCAATAATTTCAGGAACTTTAAAACCGGTCAGATCGATTCAGTGGTTGATAAGCTTCGCGATGGAAAAACCATGGAAATGTTGGCCCAGGACATGAAGTATTACGATTATTACCATGAAGCTTATACAGCCATTCTGTCAGGACTGGTGGGTGACTATGAAATCGAAGTACCAGACGAAACATCACCTACCGGCAAGCGCTGGGAACGAAAATACGGGCTCAAAGCATTTTGTCCCATTGCAAAAAATTATTATTATAGTCATTATTATGATTTCGGCGCCGGCCGGTCCTACGGTTTTTTCCGTCGCCATTTAGGACACGATATGATAGGGTCCGTAGGCACACCTGTCGTTGCCGTGGAAGGCGGCATAATAGAAGCTATGGGCTGGAACCAGTACGGAGGGTGGCGAATCGGTATAAGAAGCTATGACAGGAAAAGATATTACTATTATGCTCATCTACGCAAAGACTTTCCCTTTCATAAATCACTCAGTGTGGGTTCCGTAGTCAAACCCGGCGATGTAATCGGCTATCTGGGACGCACGGGTTACAGCAGGACTGAAAATGTCAACAATATCCGGCAGGCACACCTGCATATCGGACTCCAGCTTATTTTCCATGAATCTCAAAAAGACAGCCCAAACGAAATCTGGATTGACGTCTATCAGCTCATGAGACTTCTTTCCCGCAATCGATGTGAAGTTGAGAAGGATCCCGAAACAAAGGATTATTACCGGGTTTACGATATCAGGGAAATACCCGAATCATATATAGAATAAAAAACTTGAAATTCCAAATTCGTTGAAATTTCAAGACTTTTTATGGTGCGGTTGAAGGGACTTGAACCCTTACCCTCTCGGACACGGCCCTCAACCGTGCGCGTCTGCCTATTCCGCCACAACCGCCTGTATTTCATTTTGCCGCGAATATTATACTAACCTCCCGGAGACTCTTTGTCAAGATATAAATCATACTTTAAATCAAGATCCTCTCCCCTTTTACTCAATTCTAACTACAATCCTGCATCTCACGTTGCAGGCATTACGCTTTTCTTTAGCCGCTTATTCCTCGGGCTTTACATAAGTGACACGCCAGTCTTCGCTCCCGTGATAAATATGATAGAAATAGGGTTCTATTTCACCTGTCAAATCGACGGATGCGGCAATTCCGTAAGTTTTATACAGGATACAATAGTAGGGTATTTCCTTAACATAGAGTTCATGAATAGATTGAAAAGTTTTCCTCTTCTGTTCTGCTGATATACCGCGTTGCAGTTCATCCAGCAACCCATCCATCCGGGCATCGGAATATCGGGTGTAATTGTATTCGCCGTCAGACTGAAGAACCGGGCGCAAGTCATAGTTCTCGCTGAACCGGAAGCCGCCCAGATATAAATCAAAATCGCCCCTTGTAAGAGCTGTATAATAATCTTCATTTTCCAAAGGTACTAATGTAACGGAAATTCCCACCTTCTCCAACCCGGATTTTATGATCTGCGCCGCCAGATTGCGCGCATGGTTTTCAGCATTAAAGACCAAACTGAGGGACAAGCCTTCGTATCCTGATGCTTTCAAAAGGGATGCAGCCTTGTCCAGATCGTATCCATAAAGTGCGCCTTCACTTTCAATGCCTCTATAACCCGGATAAAAGATGGTCTGGTTTAATATCCCGTTGTTATAATAACAAGTTTCCAGAATCATCTGATTGTCTACGGCGTGAGCGATGGCCTGACGAAGACCGCGATTCTGCAATGCCCCGTGGCTGAAATTGAATCCGAGCACCTCCACCTCATTAGACGGAAAGGACACCATTTTGACAACTTTATCTTCTACCAGGGTATTTCTGTTTATGGCTCTGAGGAATGCAAGATTTATTTCGCCCACATCAAAGAGATTTACAGCTTCCTCTTTATTCGGCATAAATTTAAATAACAAAATATTTTTGGGTACAGTTCCGCGATAATTGAGGTTTCCGGATAGGGTGATTTGCTTTCCTTCCTCCATATCGCTTATGATATATGGCCCCGTACCCATGGGAATATAATTACTCGTATCCCTGGCGAGATCGCTGGGTCTGCTGTATTTATGAGAAGGAAGAATAGGGAATACCAGGTTTTCAACGGTGGCGTTTTCCGCATCTGTGAATTGAATTTGAACAGTTAACGGATCAATCACTTTGGCAGACCTTATCAATTCAATAAACGGTCCGTAGGAACCCTGCTGAGCGGAAGAAACGCTTTTATAAGCATCAATGCTAAACTTCACGTCCTCGGCTGTGAAAGCAGTGCCGTCCTCCCAAATTATCCCCTCTTTCAATCGTACCTGCATGCTCCTGCCGTCTGCTTCGTATTCATAACTATCCGCAAGAACACCTACCGCTTCCAGATTATCATTGAGTGTGAAAAGCCCTTCCAAAATCAGCTTGTTAAGAAAGTAAGTGTCCTCGTCCAGCGACAGCAAAGGATTTAACGTCCGCACTCGTTCAATAGGAATGGAAACAATATTAGAAGTAATGCGTTCCGGCTGTTTTTCCGCTTCATTGCCGGGGAAAACCGCATCCTCAGCGCATCCTATGCCAAACATCATTATCGAGATTATCAAGATAAAGAACATCAATGCGATAAAAGGCTTTCTATTCATAGAGCTCATTCTCCCGCAGTTTGTTTAGTGCTTCGTCAATTTGTCTATAAAGTATTTCTTTAACCCCGCTGTTGTTCAAGATGATGTGCGCTTTTTTAATCTTTTCATCCCGACCCGCCTGAAATCGTATTCGTCTAAGCACGTCCTCCCTGCTGCTATCGTCTCGTTCCATTACCCTTTTAATCCTTATTTCTTCCTCCGCATCTACCATCCAAACCTGATCAACGTATCGATCCATGCCGGTTTCGAATAACAGTGGCACATCGATAAAGACGAAAGGCTCCTCTTCCATGGATCTTGCCCGCTTAAGCAAGGTGTCGATGATCTTCCCGTGCATTATCCCATCGATAATCTTCTTTTTTTCGGGATCGGAAAATACAATCCCGGCAAGGAAACGCCGGTTCAGGTTTCCGTCAGGATTGAGAATATCTTTTCCAAAAGCACGGGTAAGCTCTCCGAGGGTCTCGCTTCCAGGCTCTACTATTTCCCTCGCTACTTCATCGGCGTCAAGCACCGGATATCCTTTTTTCTTCAGATAATCGGAAACGGTAGTTTTTCCCGCACCTATTCCGCCGGTAAGACCTATAATCATCATCTTTTACTCTTTCCAGACATGTTTGTTTAAAATTGCAGGTTCGAAGATTTCTGTATCACTCTATTTTAACTCGTACCAATTTTCCCCCGTATTCAGCTCCACCGAAAGCGGTACCTTCAGTTGTATGGCATTCTCCATATTTTCTTTTAATATGGTCTTTACCCTTTCCAATTCATCGCGATGAGTTTGAATAATCAGCTCGTCATGAACCTGTAGTATCAACCTGGATTTAAGCCCTTCGGCCAAGAGCTGTTTATGGCACTTTATCATTGCAATTTTAATAATATCTGCCGCCGAGCCCTGGATGGGACTGTTCATGGCCAACCTTTCCCCAGCTTGCCTTTGAATATAATTCCTGGCATGTATTTCCGGAATCGGCCTCTTACGGTTCATGATGGTGGTAACATAGCCGTTTTTCTTGCACTCATCTATCTGTCGATCCATAAAGGCTTTTACCTTCGAGTATTTATTGAAATACTCATCAATATACTTTTCTGCCATTTTCCGGGAAATATTGAGTTCGGAAGCAAGTCCGAAACTGCTCATCCCGTATATAACACCGAAATTCACAGCTTTGGCATTGGTTCGCTGAAGAGGAGTAACTTCAGATTCAGGTACTCCGAATACTTTGGCTGCTGTTGTCTTATGGATATCAGTTCCCTTCCGGAAGGAATCAATCAGTGTAGGATCTTCCGACAAGTGAGCCAATACCCGTAACTCGATCTGCGAATAATCCGCTCCCACCAATATCCAATCATCGCTCTCAGGAACGAATGCCTTCCTGAGCTGCCTCCCCAGTTCCTGTTTTATGGGAATGTTCTGCAGGTTTGGCTCGGTACAGCTTATGCGTCCCGTTGCGGCCACTGTTTGCTGAAAATGTGCATGAATCTTCCCGTCTGCATGAACCATGGGAAGCATACCTTCTACATAAGTGCCGTTCAGCTTTGACAGCATCCTGTATTCAAGGATTTGCGCCACGATTTCGTGCTCGTCCTTCAAACGTTCAAGAGTTTCCGCATTGGTTGAATAACCTGTCTTAGTCTTCTTTCCTGCGGGAAGGCGCAGTTTATCAAAGAGGATTTCTCCGAGCTGTTTTGGAGAGTTGATATTGAACTCCTGACCAGCCAAGCTATAAATTCTGGACGTGACGGCGGAAATTTGCTCTCGCAGCCGTTCTCCTGCATTTAACAATTCCTCTCGATCCACCGCAAAACCCTGGGCTTCCATGTGGGCTAACACGCTGATCAGAGGCAGCTCTATCTCTTCAAATACAGGAAGTAGACCTTCTTTTTCCAGTCTTTCATATTGTAAAGGTCGAATCAAGAGCACTGCAGCACACCATCTCGCCCCGTATTCGGAATAATCCACTTGTTTCTGTTCTAAAAAATCCAGCTGTTCTCCGCCGGCACCGGTTTCGGGTCCCTCCAATTCCCGGTGAAAGTACTCCAGAGTCAGCGCATTTAAATCATAGCTGCTTCTGCCGGGTTGAAGTAAATACTGTGCGACGGCGGTGTCAAAAGCGGTTTTCGGTTCCCAATTATTCAAACCGTTGCTTATAAGGGCATAATAGTCTTCTTGGATGTAATGCCCTACAAAGCGCAATTTCGTTGCGGAAATCAGCGATTTAAGGTCTTCAAGAAGGCCTTCCGCAGACAGGTCAATGTAGAAGCACTTTTCCTCCGTGGAAAGTGTTACTCCCGTTAAAGTAGGGATGTCTTTATGGTTATTGTCGCTAAACACTTTAAGGGCAGCCGTATCTACCGTCTTGAAATAGTTCTCGATGGTTTTAAAGTCTGCTCTGCTATTTATAATAGTTATGAGAGGCAGTTTTTCTTTTTCCAGGCTACCGTGCCCTTCATCCCTGTCCTGCTCCGGTATTTGGAGCTTCTTTAAAAAACTGTTGAATTCCAACTTTTTATATAGTTCAATAAGCTTGCTGTAATCCGGTTCTTCTTCTATATAATCTTCCAGCTGTATGTCGATGGGAACTTCTTTATTGATTTCTGCCAAACGCCTGCTCATTAACGCCAGCTGAACATTTTCCTCTATCTTTTCCCGGAGTTTTGGATTGGCAATGTGCTCCGTATTGTTGATCAGATTTTGAATGCTTCCATATTCGAGTATCAGCTTCTGAGCCGTTTTCTCCCCAACTTCCGGAACGCCTGGTATATTATCTGAGGGATCTCCCATCAGTCCCTTGAAATCCACAAATAGTTCCGGAGAAAAGCCGTATTTTTCTACTATGGCATCGTAATCGTACTCTTCGAACTCCGAAATGCCCTTTTTGGTAATGATTACTTTAGTAATGCGGCTGGCAAGTTGAAGGGCGTCCTTATCACCGGTGATAATCAGCGGCTCAAATCCCTCTTCCTCGGCTCTTCTGGCTACCGTGCCGATGATATCATCCGCCTCAAAGCCGTCGATTTCCAGAATCCGTACTCTCATGGCTTCCAGTACTTCTTTTAGCACAGGTACCTGCATTGCAAGCTCGGGGGGCATTTTCTTTCTCCCGGCTTTATAATCTGCAAATTCAAGGTGACGGAAGGTAGGTGCTTTCCTGTCGAAGGCTACTGCCAGATAACCCGGTTCGTAGTCTTTTCGTATTTTCTGCAATATATTAAGAAAACCGTACACCGCATGGGTGTACAGTCCTTCTTTTGTCATCATTGGCCGCTGAATGGCATAATAGGCCCGATTGATCAGGCTGTTGCCATCAATCACTACCAGTTTGCGGTTCTTCTTCCTCGGCATCATTTCCTTCGAGCTGTTCTTCGATTGGTTCTCCTTCCGTTGATTGCTGTTCTGGTTGCTCATATATTACTCCTTGCTCTCCCCTGAGGGTCAAAGGTACATTTACAATCTGCCCCTCCGGATCCGAAAGTATCAAAACTGTAAACATATATGCTCCGGTGTCACTGTCTCTCTCACAGTCTGTCAATTCATATTCATAGCCGGACAGATACTCATCTAAAAGTTTTAAATAGTTCCGATATTCTTCTGTCGTTTTTATATAATATTGGCTGCCTTCCCTGCATAAGATATCCGGCTCTGTAGCCTGCATTCCAAAATAAAGTTCAGCATTATCCACATTATCACTATTGCCGTCGGATTCTTGGGGCAATTCTCTGGACGAAGGAGCCGGAGCGGACCTTTCCGCCATTACACGTAGATCGGCAGCAAGTTCCATATCTTCACTTTCAGCAGCTTTTTCGGCTCCCGCACCGGGAGCAGCTCCATAAGATGCCCTTTCTTCCGCCGTCGAGTCTGAATCCTCTGCGGCAAGCATTATATCTCCAACCGGAGCCTCTTCTGATACGTTATGCCATGAAAACAATCCGATATCATCATTATATACGGAGAGGGATGCAAAAACAACAACAAAGCATGCAGCAATGACCGCCGCCGCCTTTAGGTAACGATTGCGTTTTTTCCTGGCTGTGATAAGAAGTTTTTCCTGTCGGATTCTTTTTCCTTCTTCTTTGAGTGCCTCGCTTAAGCGCCGTTCAAATTTGTCCGGTATCTTCTCTTCCGGTATATTATGAAGAATTGCCAACAGTTTTTCTAAATCATTATCAATTATTTTTTCGTTGTCCAGTTCCATGTTCCTTTCCATCGGGCGCTCTTCCCCCTCTCATTCTGTTAGACGCATGATTCATCGTATTGTTCCAAGATCATGTGTTTCAATTTCTGCCTTGCCCGATTGATTCTGGATTTTACCGTACCCATTGAACATTCGAGAATCTGACTGATTTCTTCATAGGAAAAGCCTTGAATGTCTCGTAATATTATGATTTCTTTTTGATCTTTGGGGATCTTATCAAGACAACTCAATACATATGTAGCGGTAAGTTTTGCATCGAATGCTTCCGGAGGTGTAGGTGATGTGTCGGGGAGATCGATTATTGTCTCACCGTCCTCGTCTGCACGATAGATGCTGATATTATTCCTCTGGTGCTTGTTCTTTCTGAGAAAGTCGTGGCAGGTATTTACAACGATGCGGTAGACCCAGGTGTCAAATTTGCAATCTCCTTTGAATTTATCCAGGTGACGAAACACTTTGATCATACTTTCCTGAAGAACATCCATAGCATCCTCTTCGTCACGCAAATAACGGAGCGCCGTGTTGTAAGCTTTTGTTTTGCAGTTTTGAATCAACAACTCAAAACTGGCCTCGTCACCGGATTTGGCTTTTTCGATTAAAATCGCCTCGTTATAAACATCCGCCATCTGGATTATCCTTTTTCACAGAGAAAAATGTGTTATACTAGGAAACGATTATAGCACAGTAAATAAACGGAGGCAATTATGTATACTACCCCGCTGGTGGATTATCACACCCATACCACTTATTCAACAGACGGATATTCTTCAATGAAAGACATGGTGGCAACTGCTGCCGCCTTGGGAATATCTCAGATTGCCGTAACAGATCATTACGATCCGGATTATCCGTTGGATGCCTGGGGTGAAGGGTTTTCTCTGGCCGAATATCAAAACGAAATGGAAATCGTTAAAGAAGAATTCAAAGACCGTATTACGCTCATAAAGGGACTTGAGGTCGGTATCCAGCACGGCGGCACCATGGATAAGTGCAGTCAAGTTGTGAGAGGATATGACTATGATTTTATCATCGGGTCATTTCATTGCGCGGAAGGTTTTGAATTGTCCTGTGGATCCTTTTTTAAGGATCGATCTGTGGAAGATGCCACAGCCGCCTTTTATAAATATGTCTACGACTGTCTTCGCGATTACAAAGACTACGATGTGTTAGGTCACATAAACGTTATCGACCGCTACGGGTCATACATCCCTTTTTATGGTGATGAGCTGATGGATATAATAAGGGAAGTGTTGAAACGGATAATAGAAGACGGAAAAGGAATTGAAATAAACACCTCGTCATTCCGCTATGGCATGGGGGGTCATACCGTCCCTTCCCAGGGCATTTTGCAACTTTACCACGAACTGGGAGGCGAGATTGTAACCGTAGGCTCAGACGCCCATGCCGTTCGGGACGTAGGTTTTGGCATGCAGTGGGCCTACGATAAATTGAGAAGCGTTGGCTTCCGGTACCTAACTACCTTCTGCCAACGCAAGCCTTCTTTTATTAAGCTGTGATTGCGACCCCTGTAATTTATAGAAAATCCTTTGCGGCCTTAAGACCGTAAGCCGGTTCTGCCATGTAAACCGCCCGGTTAATGGCTCTGGCCATCACCTCTGCGGCCAGGGCTCCTACCGCATCCGGCATAACTTCTTCTTCTCCCGTTGCAAGAACGAAAATAGTATCCCCGTCCGCCATGGTATGTACGGGACGTATAGCTCTTGCGAAACCATTGTGCGCTATGGATGCAACCTTGTTAGCCTGAGTTTTTGTCAGTTTTGCATTTGTAACCACGCATCCGATGGTGGTGTTTCCGCTAAAAACGTTTCTGTTTTTGTCATACTCCTCGTACATGCAGGCCTCCGTGTTGTATATTGCCGTCTTATCTTTGTTCAGAATGCCGGCGATGCGCTTTCCCGTATCCACATCTATAACATCTCCTAACGCGTTGACGGCTACGATGGCTCCGATGATCCATTCTCCCATCTGCACCGCATAGGTGCCCAGGCCGCTCTTCATCATGTATTCCATTCCCAGGAACTTGCCAACTGTAGCGCCTGTGCCTGCGCCTACATTACCTTCAGCCGGCTTTTGGGAAGATGCGTTTAAACAAGCTTGGTATCCCATGGCTTTGTCCGGCCTGCATTTCGGATCGCCTACAACCAGGTCGAACAATGAAGCGCCGCAGACAATGGGAACAACTCCGATGCCCACATCAAAGCCTTTACCGTTCTCCTCAAGATACTGCATGGCGCCTGAAGCCGCATCCAATCCATAGGCGCTTCCTCCCGACAGCATGACGGCATGGATCTGCTCCACCAAATTGACGGGTTTCAGCAATTCCGTCTCCCTGGAAGCGGGTCCGCCTCCCCTTACATCCACACCTGCATATGCGCCTTCCTCACAGAGTATTACCGTACAACCTGTACCGCCTTCCACATCCTGGGCGTGACCTACTTTTATCCCTTTAATATCCGTTATACTGACTTCTTTCATTGCGCACCTCCCGGAGTACCGATAAGGACAGACCCTTTGAATGAGAATTCACTCACCGGGTCTGTCCTTGTCGTTTAAATATCTTAAAGCGCTTGCATGATTCGGATGGCTTGAATTAAAGCAATAATGACGCCGACCACTGCTTCACCGCCCAAAAGGCCTGCTGCAATAATCTGGCCGTTTCCGACCTTTTCATAATTAGGTGCAGCTTTCATAACGATGAACCGCAAAGCACCTCCTATAAAAGCTGTCATGGAAAGATAGAAAGGCAGGTAAACGCCAAGCCCTAAAGTCATTACAGGGAAATTGACGATATAGAGTATTATAGCCGCTATCAATCCGATGAGAAATGCGGGCATATGGGAAATTCCGCCTACCATTGCAGCTACAGCGCTGGCCTGAGGTGCCGGGAACATATCCGGGTTACCGAAGGCAGACGGTCCATAAGCCTTCATTATGACTAAAAGAACGATTACAGAAACAAAACCTCCTATAATGCCGCCGATTACTTCACCCAGCCATTGGGCTTTCGGATCGGATTTAAGTATGTACCCTGCCTTAAAGTCGTTCATTACGTCTCCGACAAGTCCGCAGGCAACGGCTACGATAGCAGCAACAAAGAAGGCCTCAGTCTGTCCGATGCTGGATACAGCCTTGGTGGCAATGAGCACTATGATTCCGAATATCTCCATAGGATTGATGCCCGTCTGGCCTACGCATTGAGAAGACATGGCAGTGGCAAGCCATACACCGATAATTGTGCAAATGGACGCCACTATGCCCATGTCAGCCAGAACTGTGAAGATAAAGGCCAAAATTACCATTGCGATGGGAGCCCAGCGGAGCGGGATCACGCCTCCCCCAACGCTGCCCTTGCTGAACATGGGGCCAAAGATCTCTTTCGCCTTGGGCAAAATTCCCTTGACAACGATACCGATACCGGTTCCCACCATGAGACCGATTCCTAGTGAAGATTTAATGCTTGCAGCGGTGGCAGCATCCCAAATCCCTGCTACCTGTCCTCCGATGAGAATACCGAAATCACCGATGATAGCGCCGAGGAACCATACGCCGATAAATACCGGGCCGATGATATATCCTACGGCAATCAGCATTAACGAAAGCCACATGCCACCTAAGGAGCCATAAGGCATCATCCTCTTAAACCATACAACGCCGGCTCCAAAGGTTCCAAACCAGTCTCGCAGAACCGTGAATACAGCAGCTACACCCAGGGATGCAAACAGGGTTCCTGCCTTTTTTCCGCCTTCGTCCCCGACGATTAACGTGTCGGCAGCGGCCTGCCCCATGGGATATGGAAGCTCTTTGAATTCAATAAAATATTTTCGTATCAGTGCAGTAAAAATCAAGCCTAAAAGTACGCCGCCGAGAGTGATAACGAACAACGCCAGGATACTGACTTCCGCATCAGGCTTCAGCATCCAGATGCCGGGTAACGTAAAAGCTAAGCCTCCTGCAACCATGGCACCTGCAGACATGGCGGTATGGGTCACATTGATTTCGTTGATATTTGTATTCCCCAGTGCTTTCAATGAGAACATGGAAACCAATGCAACGAACATGATGGGCCAGGGCAAAGCGCCAAGCTTCAACGCTACGAACATAGAGCTCATCGTAAGAATGATGGCCCCGATTGCGCCGATAATCATGCTG
>FZPS01000059.1_pt360 | contig 13541 bp, 26 predicted proteins | sample 1817821 | NCBI WGS metagenome assembly FZPS01 (sample SAMEA104158645, study PRJEB21678) | metagenome | place: Germany | collected 2015-04-21 | reverse complement strand
CAGTAAATAAAAAGTAAATATGCGGATACTATGCCGTTTAAAAGTCTTTTTTTGCAATTTCTAAACAATATTCTTTTTAATGCTTGACAGTTCTCTTCAATGCTGTTATCATGTAGGCAATGGGTAAGCCACAAAAAAACGGCAAAATTTTATAGGAGGTAATAATATGAAAAATCTAATAAATGAAAACCTAGCAAGAGAAGCAAAGAGAGCGAACAGCTTTTCGGATTATGTAGAAGGAAGTGCCACGAGCGGATACCTTTACACTATTACAGAATTCAACAAAGCAGTAGACAGATTAGTCGAAAGGTCTAATTTGCTTGATGCAGAAAAGGAAGCAAAGATGGAACTTGTTGAATACTATCAAAATAAGTATGCGACAAAACTTGCCTCTGCGATTAACAGAGAGAATGAAATACGGTCAAGAGTTCCGTCGATTATGATTTGCGGAGCTGGAAACTTCCCCGTAAGAAAGAAAGAAAAACAAAACGCAGCAATGCAAAGGTTCTGGGAAGAGAGCGGAGACCTATTCTCACCTACGGACAATTACTACTTTAAGAAAATCGAAAACATACTTCTGAATACCACTATTTATTCAGGCGATGCACTAGCGATAGAGAAGCTAGAAACAAAACTTGCTGACCTAACGGAATTCCAAGAGGAAATGAAATCGGCTAATGCTTATTATCGAAAAAACAAGACAATGAAAGGATATTCGGATGTAACAGATGAGCAAGCGGCAAATTGGGATGACAAAATTGAAAATGGTTATAGCTGGGAAAAACAAGCGTATCCGAGTTATGAGTTAACAAATAATAACGCGAATATTAGACGCCTAAAGCAAAGGCTAGAAGGATTAAAAGCAGCAAAGGAAAGAGGCAACAAGGAAATAGATTATTCGCACCTAGGCTTTACTGTTAAAGAAGATATCGAAATAATGCGCCTTCAACTGTTTTTTGATGGGAAGCCAGATGAGGAAACAAGGAAGGTATTAAAAAGCAACGGATTTAAATGGGCACCATCACAACAAGCATGGCAAAGACAACTAACCAACAATGCGAGACGGGCTTTAAAGTCTATTATTGTACAACTACAAAGAGCAGATTTTTAAAATAATAGGAGGACAAAATAATGGAAAAATTAACATCAGAAGAAATCAAAGAAGTAAAAAAAGAACTAGAACACAAACGGCTAGCGTTAGAAGAACGCGAACAGCAACATCTCAAAATGAGATTCTTCATTGAGCCAAGAACAGCATACGCTTTTATTAAAAAAATCAATGACAAGTACGGGTATTATACTTTTACTATAATGTTAGAACTAGACAACAATTATTATGTGTGTATCAAAGACACGACAACGTATGACACCTCGCGCGATGAAATCATTACTGACTCATTAGATGAAGCATTAGAGCAAATGGAAGCAGATATAGCAGATGATTTAGTTATCGCCAAAGACACTACAAGCGGAAGTTATGAGCTTGAAGAAAGTTGGCTCGCTGTTGCGTTTTTCAATGAAGATGATGAACTAGTTGACAGTTACCACATTACTACACTATCCCAAAAAATCACAGTTAAAGGTTAATCAACAGCACAAAAAATCACAATTGTGGACAAATAATCTTTTTTGCGAGTAAAAAAAAGTTTGATTTTCTTAAACTTTTCTATTGCAATTCGTTTTCAAGTATGATATTATGAGAGCATAAAGTAATGCGCTTGGCGTTGTAAACTTTAAATAACAAAAAAAGGAGGTAAGAGCGGATGTTTGATTACAGAAAACTACGTGGTAAGATACTTGAAAAGTGCGGTAGTGATAAGGCGTTTGCAGAAGCAATAGGTTTAAGTCCACAAAGCATATCATCCAAGTTTAATAACAAGACCTATTTTACGCAAGAGCAAATTATGAACGCATTGACAGTATTAGACCTAAATAAAAAAGACATACCAGAATATTTTTTTAAATAGAAAGTGAGGTGAAAAATGGACAAAGAACTAAACGCAAAGGAAAGATTAAAGATTATTTTAAAGCCTATCCTAACGAGCAAAGACATTATGAAACTAGAGGGTTGCAAGCAAAGATGGGCGAATGAATTGTTACTTAAATGGAGACCTGCTGACACGAAACTGATAAAAGGGCAAATCAAGTCTAGCGATTATTTGAAGGCAAAAGGCATAAGCCTAGAGGACTACGTAGAGAGAGCAGTTGCTGAAGTGCAGTTAGAGATTGCAGGAATTATTGACTAGAGAGGTGCGATATGAGAAACGAGAACATTGAGAGAGTAAAAACGAAGATGGAAACAATGCAAGAGATAGTCAAAAAGGTGTTAGAGGACTATCCCGAAACGAGAGCCAACGATGACAAATTAAGAGTTATCGTGCTTGAAAAAATGGGTGTTGACACAGGCAAGTCATTTTTTGCTTTGGCATTGAGTGGCGAGTTGAAAGGCATTGAAAGTATCACGCGAGCGAGAAGAAAGGTGCAAGAGATACATCCAGAACTGAAAGAGCCAGAGATGGCAGAAATTAGATTAAACGAAGAAGAAGCATATCACTTTTATTTTAGGGGGTAATTATGGAAACATTAAAAAGAGAACTAGAAATTAGAGAGTTTATTCGTACTGCAGTAGAAAAAGAGGCATGGGCAAGGCTTCATGGCGAATGGTTTGGCGAGAGAAACAAAGACCTAGCACGAGCAAGCCTAGATGCAGTTGAAAGCGAATACGAGATAGCAAAAGCAAGGTACGAGAACGCAAAGGTTGACAAAGAGTTAGATGACATTTGCGACAACTTAATCAAAGCAGTAAAGGGCTTTAAAAAGGCGTTAAGGGGGTAATTATGAAGATAACTAATAAAAGCAAATTGCCGATAGCGTTTGTGAGAATGGCTGAAAGCGAGTATCAACCGACACCGAATAGATACTCAATAACAACACTATTAAAGCCGACAAGAGAAATCATTTTAACTCGCAGGCATTTTGACAAGCTAGAAGCCGATGCAAGCGATATGATTTGGTCGTTGTTTGGGCAAGCAGTACACCATATTTTAGAGAAGAACGCAGATGACAAACGCAGTGCAGAAATGCGACTAGAGTACACCTTCCCTAAAGGACACGAGTTAGAGGGCTTAACAGTTAGTGGAATAATGGACTTTTACGACAAAGAAACAAAGACAGTCATTGATTACAAGACTTGCAGTATTTGGAAAGTGCGTTTTAACGATTTTAGCGACTGGGAAAAGCAAGGTGATGGTTATGCTTGGCTTTTGGATAGAAACGGCTTAGAGGTGGCAAAGAGCAAGTTTTACGCCATAATGCGTGATTGGTCAGTTGGTGAGGCGAGGCGTAAAGGCGATTATCCGCAAAGTCAGGTCCTAGAGGTTGAGTTTGTAGCCGATAGTTTAAAAGCAGATAACTGGATACAAGAGAAGCTGCTAGACATTAAGTACAACGAGAACACGCCCGATAATGACTTGCCTTTATGTAGCAAAGAAGACAGATGGGCGAAACCCGATAAGTTTGCAGTAATGAAAAAGGGCAGAAAAAGTGCGTTGAGGCTTTTAGATAGCAGTCAAGAAGCAAGAGACTGGATGGATAACAATAGCGGTGATTATATAGAGTTTAGAAAAGGCGAGGACACGAAGTGTATTTACTATTGTAGCGTGTGTAAGTTTTGCGATTATTGGCAAAAGAACTATGCGGACATGGAGGTAAAAGAGGATGTATAAGCAGATAAATAAACAAGGGCAATGGGGTATATTTTGCGATGAGTGTGGAGCTTACATTGAAAAGAATTACAGTAGCGATTATATGATGGAACTCTGCAAAGAGTGTGCGGAAAAATACGCCACTTGCAAAGAGTGTGGCAAGCAGTTTTTAACGGAAGAAATGCACGATGGACTATGTGTTGAGTGCTATGAATATGAACAATATTTATTAAAGGAGTGTAAATAATTATGAAACTATTAGAGAAGATTTTAGAAATACAAAAGGGTGTAGATAGGTTTACAAAAGATAGCGATGGCTACGGATACAAATATGTTAGTGGAAATCAAATACTATCGTATATCAAGCAGTCAAAAGATGAATTAGGGCTTTTATTGTATCCCGAGATACGAAATAGCAACAAAGAAGCAATAAGTTACACAAACGATAAAGGCAAGAGTTTGAACGAGGTTTTGGTATGGGGCGATATGAACTATGTGTGGCACGATGTGGCAAGTGGCGATAAGTTACAAGTACCGTTCGCATACTATGGGCAACAAGATGATATGAGTCAAAGTTTTGGTAGTGCATTGACATATAGTGAGAGATATTTTTTACTCAAGTTTTTTGGAGTGCCGACGGATGAAGAAGACCCCGATTTACTGAAGGGCAAAAAGATAGGAAAACCATCCGCAAAAGCATCCGCAAAAGCAACGACAAGTACGCCAAAACCACAAGCAAAGGCGAGTGATACGGACAAGCCATTAAGTCAGTACCAACAACTTAAAGAGGCGTGTAAGTCAAGTACGGTTACTTTTGAGCAAGTGATAGAGTCAAGCGAAAGGGAATACGGAACTAAATACTTGAATGATTTATCACCAGAGCAATTTAACGAGTTGCTAACTTATGTAGTTGCAAGACCAAGCAATGATGAAGAACTTCCCGACATACCACCAGTTAAAAGTGGCGCGTTTGACAGGGCAAAAGGGCAACTGGAAGCGTTGAACATAAAGCCTCCGTTTGACAGCCAACAAGCGAGCGTTTACGATGGCAAAGTGCCATTTTAGGAGGTAGAAAGTGAGTTTTGATTTAACGAGTGCGATAGAGCAAAAAATGGTAGAACTAGAACAAAGTATTAGGTTTTTAAGAACGCATGGCGACAAGTTAGCACTAGCAGAAAAAGAGTACAAAATGTGCTTAACACAAAAGGCGTTAGAACTACGAGAAAGTGGAATGGCAGTAACTTTAATTGACACGGTTATATACGGACTGAAAGAGGTTGCGCTGAAACGATACGAGCGTGATTTAGCAAAGACAATGTACGAGGCTAACCTAGAGCATATAAACGCAACGAAACTACAATTAAGGCTTTTAGAGGCGCAAATATCAAGAGAGTGGAGTCATCCAAGTGCGTAAGTGTGTAATATGCGGGACTACTAGAAACTTGCACAGACACCATGTCTTTGGTGGCAGGAACAGACAACAAGCAGAGAAACATAATCTAGTAGTCCACTTATGCGCCTATCACCATTCGCTAGTGCATAGGGATAACGAAAAGAACTTACAACTGAAACGATGGGCGCAACGAGAGTTTGAGAAAACACACACGAGAGCTGAGTTTATGGCGATTATAGGAAAGAATTATTTAGAGGAGTAGAAAATGGCAAGTAATAAAAGATACTACTGGTTGAAATTAAAGGCAGACTTTTTTAAGAGGCACGATATACGAGTTATTGAAAGTATGCAAAATGGCAAAGACTATGTTTTGTTTTTACTAAAACTAATGACTGAAAGCATACACCACGAGGGCAATTTGAGATTTAGCGACACACTACCATACAACGAAGAAATGTTGTCCGCAATAACGAATACAAATGTAGATATTGTGCGTAGTGCTATGAAAATATTTGTCAATTTGGGGATGATAGAGATTTTAGATGACGAAACAATTTATATGACAGAGGTTGAGAAACTTATAGGCAGTGAAACACAAAGCACAATAAGGTCAAGAAAAAGCCGAGCAAAACAACTAGAAAACGCAGTCTATACGGACAACTTGTTGCAATGCAACACTAATGCAACGCAAGTGCAACAAAATTGCAACACAAGAGATAAGAGTAAGAGAATAGAGAAAGAGAATAATCAACCAACGACAAAGACTAATAAACAATTAAGTAATCAAGATTTTAATATAGAGGCAGTCGGCGATGGCGAGAATATTCCTAGTTTGTTAGAGGTTGAGCAGTATGTAAAGGATAACAAGTTAGTTGTTAGTGGCAAGTACTTTTTTGATTTTAACGAGGCAAGAGAGTGGAAAACGAAAAATGGAGACACGATAAAGAATTGGAAACTACTTTTGTTGAAATGGAACCGTTACGAATTGGAGCATAAAGCGAGTTACTTGCGTGATGGTTTGACTGAAGAAGAAAGAGAAAAGATTAAGTCCACGATAGTAAATGCGACCGATTTAAGTGATGCAGAGTTAGACAGTTTAATATGTGGTGATGATGGGGAACTATAAGGAGGTAGAAAAATGAAAATAGAACCAAACAACATTTATTTAGGCGATTGCCTAGAAGTGATGAAACACATACCAGATAAAACAATAGAAAGGTTAGGCGAATTGGAGGAAATATGCTTGAATTAAATGGATTTTATAATATGGACTGCTTAGACGGAATGAAACAGTTCCCAGATAAGTATTTTGAATTGGCGATTGTTGACCCGCCGTATGGGATAGGGGATAAATTCAAAGGCGGCAAAACTGGGAAGATGAATTTTAATGAGATTGTAAACAAAGATTGGGATAAAGTACCTGACAATGAATATTTTGATGAATTGTTTAGAGTTTCAAAAAATCAAATCGTATGGGGCGGCAACTACTTCAATCTTCCACCGACACGATGCCTGATTATATGGGATAAGCAAATATCGGAGGACTTCAGTTTAGCAATGCTGGAGATGGCATGGACTTCATTTGATAAACTGGCGAAAATATTTAGATATTCAAATCCGAAAGGCGATAAAATCCACCCAACCCAAAAACCAGTTGCCCTATACACTTGGTTACTTAACAACTACGCAAAGAAAGGCGACAAGATACTTGATACACATGTAGGGAGTGCGTCATCGCTTATTGCCTGTCACAAGTTAGGCTTTCAATATGTAGGTTTTGAGATTGACGAAGATTATTTTAAATCCGCAACGGAACGCCTTGAAGCGGTCAAGTCACAAATTAGCATATTTGATGAACCAATAGCAAAAAAAGAATGCGAACAAATAAAAATCGAGGTGTGATATGTGGAAAAAAGAAATCAACGCTACCAACGCCGACCGCATACGGAGCATGAGCGATAAGGAATTGGCTGAATACATTTTCGACCTTGGCAATGGCTCTGAATATTGTTACGGGCATTGTGCCTATCAGGATGATTGTGCCACCAATGGGCTTGACCATGACACTTGTATAAAAGGCGTGATTGATTGGCTCAAACAGCCAGCGAAGGAGGAATAAATGAAAATAGAACCAAACAACATTTATTTAGGCGATTGCTTGGAAGTTATGAAAGAGTTGCCTGACGGAGGCATTGATTTTACATTGACTGATATACCTTATAATGTCGTTAATCGCTCTAGTAATGGGTTAAGAAATTTAGATAAGGGTAATGCTGATATACTTACTTTTGATTTACAGGAATTTTTGGAACAAGTTTATAGAGTTACAAAAAACAGTATTTGTATATTTTGCAGTAAAGAACAATTTAGTGAAATATATTCATTCTTTGCAGGGAAAAGGGGAACAGTAAGACCTATTATTTGGCAAAAATCAAACCCAAGCCCTATGAACGGACAGTACATTTATTTAAGTGGTGTCGAAATGGGCATTTGGTTTAAAAAGAGTGGAGCAAAGGTTTTTAATGCACATTGCAAAAATTCCGTTTTTAAATATCCAAATGGCAGTAGTAAATTGCACCCAACCGAAAAAAATCATAAACTTTTAGAAGAATTAATTTTAGACAATACGAATGAAAAAGATATAGTTTTTGACCCTTGTATGGGGAGCGGTAGTCATTTGTTTGTTGCAAAAAAATTAAATAGAGATTATCTAGGAATAGAACTAGACCCTACATATTTTGAAATAGCAAAGGAGCGAATAGAAAGCGTAACGGCAGTACAAATGGAGTTTAAAGGAGTATAAATTATGAAAACAGCTTACATATGCTCACCATATAAAGGTGAAACGGAAAGGAATGTAGAATATGCTAATCAAAGCGAGGTTAGGCGAATTGGAGGAAATATGCTTGAATTAAATGGATTTTATAATATGGACTGTATGGACGGGATGAGGCAGTTCCCCGATAAGTATTTTGAATTGGCTATAGTTGACCCACCGTATGGCATAGGTATGGACGGAGGGAATGTTGGTTATCAAGGCTTTAATAATTTTGAAAAGAAGAATTGGGATAGCAAACCGCCTGACGATACATATTTTAAAGAGTTGTTTAGAGTAAGCAAAAATCAAATAATTTGGGGAGGCAATTATTTTAGATTGAAGCCGTCAAGATGTTTTTTGATTTGGGATAAAGGCGAAGGATTTAAAAACAGGACATATGCAGAAGCCGAACTTGCTTGGACTTCATTTGATAAAAATGTAAAAATTTTTAAATACGATCCGCTTGCAAAAGGCGATTACAGGGGCAAAATAAATCCTTGTCAAAAACCCGTTGCGCTCTACACTTGGCTACTCAACAACTACGCAAAGAAAGGCGATAAAATACTTGATACACATGTAGGGAGTGCGTCATCGCTTATTGCCTGTCACAAGTTAGGCTTTCAATATGTAGGTTTTGAGATTGACGAAGATTATTTTAAATCCGCAACGGAACGCCTTGAAGCGGTCAAATCGCAAATTAGCATATTTGATGAACCAATAGCAAAAAAGAGAATTGAGAGTGTAACGGAAGTCCAACTGGAATTTAAAGGGGTATAAGTTATGAAAACAGCTTACATATGCTCACCATATAAAGGTGAAACGGAAAGGAATGTAGAATATGCTAATCAAAGCGAGGTTGGCGGGAATGGAGGAAATATGCTTGAATTAAATGGATTTTATAATATGGACTGTATGAAAGGAATGGCAGAGTTCCCCGATAAGTATTTTGAGTTGGCAATAGTAGACCCGCCGTATGGGATTGAACGGCACAAAAAAGGGAGCCTTAGAATATCAAAAGTTGGCGGACTCAATGATAATGGATGTTTAAGGTGGGACAAAAAGCCTAGCAAAGAATATTTTAATGAACTTTTTAGAGTGAGCAAAAATTGTATAATTTGGGGTGCTAATAATTTTATATTGCCAGAAAGTGAATATTTTATTGTGTGGGATAAGATGCAAACGGTTGACAATTTTGCAAGTGCCGAATATGCTTGGACAAATTGCAAAATGCCAGCAAAAGTATTTAGATATTCAATTCATAAATGTATGGCTGACAGAAAAGCAGATTTTGGCAAAATCCACCCAACCCAAAAACCAGTCGCCCTCTACACTTGGCTACTCAACAACTACGCAAAGAAAGGCGACAAGATACTTGATACGCATGTAGGGAGTGCGTCATCGCTTATAGCTTGCCACAAGTTAGGATTTGAGTACATAGGTTTTGAGATTGACGAAGATTATTTCAAATCCGCAACGGAACGCCTTGAAGCGGTCAAGTCGCAAATTAGCATATTTGATGAACCAATAGCAAAAAAAGAATGCGAACAAATAAAAATCGAGGTGTGATATGTGGAAAAAAGAAATCAAAGGCGTGATTGATTGGCTCAAAATGAAAATAGAACCAAACAACATTTATTTAGGCGATTGCCTAGAGTTAATGAAATATATACCAGACAAATCAATAGATATGATACTTTGTGATTTGCCTTACGGAACTACTGCTTGCAAGTGGGACACGATTATTCCATTTGAACCGCTTTGGGAACAATATAAAAGAATTATTAAAGACAATGGTGCAATTGTGCTATTCGGTAGTCAACCATTTACAAGTAAATTGGTAAATAGCAATTTACCCATGTTTGGATATGAGTGGATATGGCAAAAGCAGAAGCCTACTAATTTTTATCAAGTCAAATGGCAACCGCTAAAAGAACATGAGAATATATTAGTGTTTTATAAAAATAAACCTAATTACTATCCAATAGGAACTATTGAAGTCAATGTTAAAAGTGGTAGAAAGAATAAGTCATCAAATCTATATAGCAAGTATGATGGAGGAGACTATGTGCAGAAGATTGGGAATTACCCTAGAAGTATTATATTTTGCCCTACAGAGGGCGACAAAGATAGATTGCACCCCACTCAAAAACCAGTTGCCTTATTTGAATACTTAATCAAAACATACACGAACGAAGGTGAAACGGTCTTAGATAACTGCATAGGTAGTGGTACAACGGCAATCGCTTGCATAAATACAAATAGAAATTTCATAGGCATTGAAATAAGCAAAGAATATTTTGAGATAGCAAAAAAGCGGATTGAGAGCGTAACGGCAGTACAAATGGAATTTAAAGGGATATAAAATAAATGTTAAATAATTGTTGACATATGTTAAGTTATTTATTATAATAAGAGTATAGAAAAGGGTAAGACAGCACCGAAAGGGTTGCACCGAAAAGGAGGTAAAATGAAACAACGAATTCAGGAACAGACCAAGCCGAAGAAGCTAGGCGGTAGCGTGTACATAACGCTTTCGCCCGTCGTTCGCCGAGTTGCAGGTATCGAAGTCGGGCAAGCCGTAACGGTAACAGCCGAAGCGGGCAAGATTGTAATAGTCAAGGAGGAAAAATGAAAAAACTTTTAATAGTAGCAATAGTATTATTTTCAATACTGATAAGCCTCAACATCACATTACTTGCATTGTTTTTAACACAGCCAACAAGAGTAAATACCGAGGTTATCAAAACAGATATCCCAAATTTTGCGGTAATTGTTGACGACGATGCGCAAGAGTGCTACATCGTTGTAGTGCTTGATGTAATTGATAAAGGGGAAAGCGTTGTGATTGTAACTTCTAGCAAAGACATTGAAGCGGCAAAAGAAGAAGTAATATTTTGCAAAACATATAGCGAAGCCGATGTGTGGCTAGAAATTGTTAGCGGATTAAACGGCTAAAGGAGGATATTATGAACAAAGAGCAACAGATTAAGAAACTGGCAGAAGAAATATATAGGGCGGGTGTGGCATTAGACGGTAGTGACTTTGCACATAAATCAGACCACTTTGAACGGCTTGCGGAGGTACTACACAAAGCAGGCTACCGCAAGCAGAGCGAAACGGTTAAGGAGTTTGCGGAGAAGCTGACAAAAAGGCTAACGAAAGAAGTAAAAGACAATCCCGAAGCCGCCGCCAGTCAATATAAAGCAGGACTTTATTTTGCAATGGATTTAGCCGAGCAGTACGGCAAGGAGAAAAAAGAATGAGCAGAGACATAAAAAAGTCTAGAATTTATTACGATACTAAAGGGGTCAAAGCATACGACAAAATGATGACCGAAAGGTATAAAAACCGCAAAGACATCGAAAATATATTTCCAGAGGGGATAACAGACGCCGAGTTTAGAAAGGCTATCATTGATATCTTTTGTGGGGTAGATTGGTTTATCTCGTATCCAGCGTCACAGTCCCAAGTAAATGAGGAAGCAATAGAAACGATTATCGAAAGCATTACTAATAAATCCGCCGCCAAACGGCTAAAGGAGAAAACCAAGTGAAAACAATTTTTGGAGGTATAGAATGGAAACAAGAAGAAACGAAAAGGTAGAAAAAATGATGAACGAATATATAGAACAAAAAATCATTGAGTTGCAAAACTCTAAGACAGCAACAGAAATTACGCAAAATGCTAAGTATTTTATAAACATACTAGCCGAAAACGAAGCTCTCCGCAAACAGCACCCTGTACAAAACTTTATAAACGCTCTATACGAGACAAATGTCGCTACCAACGCCGACCGCATACGGAGCATGAGCGATAAGGAATTGGCTGAATACATTTTCGACCTTGGCAATGGCTCTGAATATTGTTACGGGCATTGTGCCTATCAGGATGATTGTGCCACCAAAGGGCTGGACCATGACACTTGTATAAAAGGCGTGATTGCTTGGCTCAAACAGCCAGCGAAGGAGATAGAGGAATGAAAATAGAACCAAACAACATTTATTTAGGCGACTGCCTAGAATTAATGAAATATATAAAAGATGAATATATAGATTTAACGGTGACAAGTCCGCCATACGACAATTTAAGAACTTACAATAACAGTTTGGAGTGGGGTGAACACATTTGGAAGCCTATCATAAAAGAATTGTATCGAGTGACGAAACAAGGTGGTGTAGTAGTTTGGATTGTCGGTGATGCAACAATAAAAGGTAGTGAAACAGGTACATCGTTTAGGCAGGCATTATATTTCAAAGAATGTGGCTTCAATTTACACGATACGATGATATGGCAGAAATGTTCGCCTTTCCAACACAAAAACAGATACATACAAGCTTTCGAGTATATGTTTGTTTTTTCCAAAGGGTTTAGGAAATCTGCAAACATCATTTGTGACAGAAAGAACAAATATGCAGGGTGTGTTGTTGGTGGTGGTGGAATGACAAGCAACGGAAAAAAATTTAAGTCAAGCGGAAGAAAAATAGGCAGAAAAGTCAAAGAATACGGTGCGAGATTTAACATTTGGAATATAACTCCTGCAAAAACCAACAACACAAACCATCCTGCTGTTTTTCCTGAACAATTAGCAAAAGACCATATAATAAGTTGGAGTAACGAAGGAGATGTAGTGCTTGACCCGTTCATGGGTAGTGGCACAACAGGGAAAATGGCAAAATTATTAAATCGCAATTTTATTGGAATTGAAATAAGTGAAGAATATTTCGAGATAGCAAAAAAGCGGATTGAAGCGGTTAAGTCGCAGTTATCATTTTTTGACGAACCCGAGCCGACTGAAAAATGGGAGCAAGATAAATTTATATGATACTAAGAAATTATAGCAGAAAGAATTAAGTATCACAGCTTATATCAATGGAAAACTTATATTTAAGGAGGTGAAAAATGAAAGGAATGTACAACAAAAAAATAACTAATCACGCAACGATAGCGTACGAGGTAGAGCGTGTGGTGGAACGGTTGAAAAAAGAAGGTAAGAAAGTAACAAGTATTAAGTATGCGAATGATGGTGCAGGGAATAGAGCAGTGAATATTTTTTATGAGGTGGCGTGATGATTCGAGCGATTTTAGATTTTAGCATAGAGATAGACAACGATATTTTAGAGGAGGTGGAAGATGAAAGCGAAAGAGATTAAGCGAATTTTGAGAGAGTTTAGCGATTACATTGTGCATTTTGATAGTTTAGAAAGCGATGGCGTACGGGCAAGTGAATTGCTAGCATCCGCAAAAAAGAACAAAAAGTATATAACTGCGAATTGTATTGAAGTGATTTTGAGCAAAAAACGGATATTAATTACGAGGTGAGAAATGGTAGAGAAGATAAATGAGTTTATCAAGGAGCTGGAAAAAGAGCGAGATGGTTTTGCTGAAAGAAACAAAGATGTTTTATTCATTTGTTGTTTTTTAAGTCTTTTTAATAACGCGCGGTATTATTTAGAAGAAGTAATTAAACTTTTAGAGAAAGAAAAGCGAGGTAAATTATGAAAGTAAGCGACTTGATTAAAGAACTAGAGCCATACAAAAACGACTACTTGTTGTTGAGTGTGAGCAATGAAAACTTTTTAACAGATGTGCAAAAGTATAGCAAGTACAGGCGGTGTGCGAAAAAGGG
>FZPS01000157.1_pt26 | contig 13544 bp, 12 predicted proteins | sample 1817821 | NCBI WGS metagenome assembly FZPS01 (sample SAMEA104158645, study PRJEB21678) | metagenome | place: Germany | collected 2015-04-21 | reverse complement strand
CGTCAACATTTATTTTTTTGATTCGGCGGCCGCAAGGTACGGCGACAAATATTACCGCTACTATTTTCTCTTTATTATAGTATAATGTAAAGAGAACATCTGTTCGATAGAGAGGGAACCCCGATGAAAAAACAGCGACAAGCAATTTTACTGGCCGATGCAGAATCTTTTTATGCCAGCGTTGAGATTACCCACAACCCCTCTTTACGCGGCAAGCCTGTCGCCGTCTGCGGCGATCCCGCCCTGCGACACGGGCTCGTCCTTGCCGCCAGCAAAGAGGCGAAGGCTTACGGGGTTAAAACAGGCCAGCCGGCCTGGGAATGCCGGCGTCTCTGCCCCGGGGTGATCTTCGTCCGTCCCCATATGAACAGGTATCTCGAATCTGCCCTGGAGATGACCCGGATCTTCGAGCAGTTTACCGATCGCGTCGTCCCCTACTCCATCGACGAGCACTTTCTCGACCTGAGCGGCTGCGAACGCCTCTGGGGAACGCCCCACGAGGCGGCCCGCCGCATTCTCCGGCAGGTCTGGGATGAAACCGGGATCCGCTGCCGGATCGGCTTGGGTGAAAACCCGCTCCAGGCGAAGATGGCCTGCGACCGCTTTGCTAAAAAAAGGGTGGACGGATTTTTTGAGCTCAACAGTACCAATTACGCGGCCCATGTCTGGTCCCTGCCTATCGGCAACCTCTTCGGGGTCGGGCCGCGAATGAAGGATCATCTTAACCGCATGGCTGTACGTACCATCGGCGATCTCGCCCGGCTACCCCGCGAAATCCCGACCCGACGCTGGGGTGTTAACGGCCTGCTGCTCTGGCTAAACGCCCACGGGATTGACTACTCGACCCTGCAGCCGGGGACACCAGCTCCCCAGAAAGGGGTGGGCCACTGTGCCACCCTGCCGCGGGATTACGCCTCTCGGCAGGAGATTGAGGCGGTCCTACTCGAGTTGACTGAAGAGGCCTGTTTCCGGGCCCGGACCCTGGGGAAAATGGGCACGACAGTTCATGTTTACTGCCGCGGCGCCGATTTTGATCACCCCTCCGGTTTTTCCCGCCAAAAAAAGCTGCCCGAGCCGGCCTCCGCCGCCACCGAAGTCTACCCCGTTGCACAGCAGCTCTTTCGCCGTCACTGGGATGGCCGGCCGGTGCGAGCAGTGGGACTCAACCTTAGCGGGCTGACCGACCGCCGCTGCTACCAGCTCTCCCTCTTCAACCATCGCGAAATCACAAATTCGCTCAGCGCAGCAATGGACGAGATTCGGGAGCGCTTCGGGCCAACCGCTCTTTTTCGGGCGGCCTCGCTGACTTCAGGAGGGCAGCTCTTTACCCGTGCCAATATGATCGGAGGACATGAAAAATGAGAAAGAAACTATATCACCAGTTTGCCTGCAGCAGCCTGATGTTACCCGAGCACCGTGCCAGGCTAGCCCAGCACTACCAAAAAAAAGCCCGGGAGGCATGCCGCGGGGAAACGAGTTTAGCCGCGGCTGATGAACAGCAGCAAGAGCAGTTTCAGCGCCTGGCAGAGCAGTCACTCTCCCGGCAGCTGCCGCTAAAAGTAACCGTCCGGGAAGGCGGAAGTTGCCGCACCATCACCGGGGTGATCATAGAACAGCAGTCACTCTCCGGCAAGATCCGCCTTCAATCAGGTGAGTGCATCATCACCGTCGCCGTCACCGCAATAATCTATCTCGAACCTGCTTTTTGATCGGTAGAACAGATAGCTGGCCAGGAGGAGAAAATCCCAAACATGTTTTTCCTTCCGTTCGGTTGCCATTAGACCGGTACAGCTTTAGTCTTTTCCTTTTTTACTCCGGCTACCAGTCACATGAGGTTCGTTTAGGTAGAGGTTAAAGAGAATTCCACGGCCGCCAGCCTGCCGATCATGGGTCACCTGGAGCAGCGAGAAGAGATCTACGCCGCCCAATCTCTCCTCAAGTACCGTGAAGGAAGGCATTTTATCCAGCTCCAGGGTTAGCTGGCTCTCCGACCAGGTTATTCCGGGCTGGCCGGCCAGGCTTTTTTTAAGTAAACCCGCAATCAGCGGGTTTAAAATACGGGGCCGTAAATCCAAAGAAAGCTTTAAGTCAACCCGGTAAACGGAGGGTTCAAACTTAAATTGCAGCAGATCTGCGACGACAAGACCCTTAAAGTCAATGAGGGAATATCTTCCAGAGATCTTGGCCGTAATAGTATAATCCACAATTTGAAAAGAGAGATCATTCAAAAACCGGTAGCGCTCCAAGAGCAGAGGAGCCGCAACCCTGTTCAGTAATTTACCGGTTAAAAGAAACTGGCCGATATAGAGAGCCATAACCTAAATTCAAATCTCCATTCCAGATCTAACCTTTGAGCAAGTGTGATCAAGCAGCCCGGTCTACGCTTCGCTTCTCTTCAAGATATCGCTGATCTGCGGCAGGGCTTTCTCCAGATCGGCCCGGGAAATATCTTTATGCGTGGTAAAACGGATTCTTGCGGGGCCAACAGGATTGGCCAGTATGGCCCTCGCCCGTAGAGCTTCGCTAAAAAGAGCCGCCTTCATCCTGGTTAACTCGGCGACAACAATATTTGTTTCCACCAGTTCCGGATCTAGTTTGATCCCCGGCATCGAGGCGAGCTCTTCGGCTAAAAAACGGGCGTTGGCATGATCTTCGGCCAGCCGCTCGACCATTGTTTGCAAGGCGATGATCCCCGGAGCAGCAATAATCCCGGCCTGGCGCATCCCCCCGCCCAGGATTTTACGCCAGCGGCGCGCCCGGGCGATCCAGTCCCGCGGCCCGGCGATAACCGAGCCTACTGGCGCGGCCAGCCCTTTCGAAAGACAGATCTGGACGGTATCGGTACAGGCAGCAAACTTATGTGCAGGTATCCCCGTGGCCACCGCTGCGTTAAACAGCCGTGCTCCGTCCAGATGTACCGGGATGGAATGAGCCCGGGCCACCCGGTAAATTGCCTCCATCTGCTCCAGGGGGATAATGGCTCCCCCGGCGCGGTTATGGGTATTTTCCAGGCAGATCAGGGCAGTGGGAGGAAAATGAATATTATCTTCCCGGATCACATCAGCAACCTGTGCGGCGGTAGGGGCCCCTCTTTCGCCCTTTAGAGTTCGAAACTGCACCCCGGCTAAAACCGGAGCTGCACCCGCTTCATAGTAAAAAATATGCGCTTCGGATTCAAGGATTACTTCGCTGCCCGGTGGGCAGTGTGTTAAAATAGAAACCTGGTTGCCCTGGGTGCCGCTAGTAACCAGGAGAGCATCCTCTTTCCCCAGCATTTCGGCCACCAGCTCCTGTAGCCGGTTAACCGACGGATCTTCGCCATAAACATCGTCACCAAGTTCGGCTGTAGCCATCGCCCGGCGCATCTCTGCAGTAGGTTGAGTAACTGTATCGCTACGTAGATCAATCATTGCTTAGCCTCCGCGATCTGTTTATTATATTTTACCACATCTCTACTGTAAAAAAGAAAACCGCTGCAGCAACAACAGGAGCAGACCATGAACCTCAAAATTAGCCCGTCATTAAGCCCCCCCTTGCGTAGGGCAGGCTTAGATCATTTAAAGAACGGAGGTAAAAGATCGGAGAGAGTCGGCTTGCCGAGTTCTTGCAGTTCATATTTCACCCGCAGAACAGGCTTCCGGATCTGCATGATCCGGCGCAGATCAATCGGCGTGGCGATGATCACCAGGTCGGCTTCAGAGCGGTTGATCGTCAACTCGAGATCCCGGATCTGCTTCTCTCCATAGCCCATGGCCGGTAAAAAGGGACCGATATGGGGGTACTTTTCAAAAACTGCGTTGATCGTCCCGACCGCAAAAGGACGCGGGTCGACCAGGGAGGCGGCTCCGTATTTTTTTGCCGCGATCACCCCTGCTCCGTATTTCATTTCGCCGTGAGTCATGGTCGGGCCATCTTCCACCACCAGGACGCGCTTCCCCCTAATGAGTTGGTTCTCTTCGATAGAGATCGGAGAAGCAGCTTCGATGATCACAGCCTCACTGTTGGCTTGCTGAATATTTTCGAGGACAGTACCGATATCGCCAAAACTAGCGGTCTCCTCTTTATTGACAATGATCACATCGGCGAGACGCAGATTCGTCTCCCCAGGATGATAAGTTAACTCGTGGCCGGGCCGGTGCGGATCAACCAGGGTAATATAGAGATCGGCCTCGTAAAAAGAGAGATCATTGTTTCCGCCGTCCCAGATAATGATATCGGCCTCATTTTCCGCTTCGGCGAGAATGCGGCCGTAGTCTACCCCGGCATAGACCACCACTCCACAATCCAGGTGCGGTTCATATTCTTCGCGCTCTTCGATAGTGCAATTATAACGATCCAGATCGGCATAACTGGCATAACGCTGGCAGATCTGCGCGGAGAGATTTCCGTAGGGCATCGGGTGACGCACCACCACCACCCGCTTCCCCCTTTCCCGTAATAGCTCACAGATTCGCCGCGTAGTCTGGCTTTTCCCCACTCCCGTGCGAACCGCGGTGACGGCAATCACCGGCTTACTCGACTTGAGCATAGTCGCCCTGGGGCCTTGCAACCTGAAATCGGCTCCCGCCGACATCACCACAGAGGCTTTTGACATGACATAGTTGTGGGTCACGTCACTGTAAGCAAAAAGAACTTCGCTGACATTATGTTTGTTAATCAGTGGGATCAGCTCTTCTTCGGGGTAGATCGGCACCCCCTCCGGATACAAACTACCGGCCAGTTCGGGAGGATAAACCCGCCCATCAATGTCGGGTATTTGCGTTGCTGTAAAGGCGATAACGCGGTATTGGGGATTATCTCTGAAACAAACATTGAAATTATGAAAATCGCGCCCGGCGGCGCCCATAATGATCACATTTTTACCTTGATCCATCGTTGGCACTCCTGTCTATATTTTTTAGATAACCAGTGCTAAAATCGCTTTCTGCACATGAAGTCGGTTTTCGGCCTGATCAAAAACGATGGATCGTCGGTCATCAATCACTTCATCGGTTATTTCTTCACCCCGATGAGCCGGCAAACAGTGCATCACCAGGGCATCATCCTTAGCATTTCCCAGCAAAGCACTGTTAACCTGATAGGGGGCAAAGATCTTTACTCTCTCGGCATGTTCCTCCTCCTGGCCCATACTGGCCCAAACATCGGTATAGATAATATCTGCCTTTTTCACCGCTCTGGCGGGATCGTGATTAATCTCGATCAGAGTACCAGTAGCAGCGGCATCTGCTTCAGCCAAGCGGGTTACTTTCGGATCTGGAAGATAGCCCGGCGGGCAGCAGATCGTTACATTCATTCCTACTTTGGCACCGGCATACATCAGGGAGTGGGCCATGTTATTACCGTCTCCGACGTAAACCAGGTGTAAGCCAGCCAGCGAGCCCTTCTTCTCCTCGATGGTAAACAGATCGGCCAGAGCCTGGCAGGGGTGAAGTAGGTCGGTGAGGCCGTTGATCACCGGAATAGTGCTGTTGACGGCCAGGTCGATTACATCCTGATGAGTATGAGTGCGGATCACCAGCGCATCCAGGTACCGACTGAGGACCCTGGCCGTATCGGAGATCGTTTCGCCACGCTTCAGCTGCAGGTCAGCTGAGCTCAAAAAGAGAGCATAACCACCCAACTGCCACATCGCTACTTCGAAAGAGATCCTCGTACGGGTGGACGATTTCTGAAAGATCATCCCCAATGTCTTACCTTTAAGCGGCTGGAAGGCCGCGCCAACCAGATTTTTCATCTTTAATACACAAGCCGTATCGAGAATCTGTCGGACTTCTTCCAGGCTTAAATCATGAATCGAAATAACATCTTTACCTTTCATCTGGACAGCCAATGATGAAGCCTCCGCTACTCTATCCTGGTTTTAATTACAGCTATATTCGTGATACAGCCGTTAATTCCTTCTTTTATTAAAGGGAAATCACCATTAACAGATGTGCACCACCTTCATACCGGCAGATTCAAAAATTTCGGTAACCTTCTCGATATCGCCGGTGCTCAGTCGCAAGATCAGGTGGACCTTCTGATCGGGCAGGCGTTGAACGATAGTCGAAATAACATTGATGCCCACAGCACTAACTATCTCGAACACGTTTTTCAGTACGCCTATCTGGTCATCCACTTGCAGGGTTACCCGCATGCTGGGATGGTTTAAACCCAGGACATCTATAAACGCCTTAAAGATATCGCTTTCGGTAATAATCCCTACCAGTTTATCGCCATCCAGCACCGGCAGCGTGCTGATCTGGTTTTCCTGCATAAGCAAGGCCGCTTCCTCGAGGATAGTCTCAGGAGTAACTGTAAATATCTCCTTGGTCATAATATCTTTGATCTTGATTTTGGGAAAAAGATAATTGATCTCCCATATCGATAAACTCGTAGCGGAGGAAGGAGAAGCCTTCATTAGATCCTGTTCCGTGACCAGGCCGGCAATCTTCCCCTTTGTCATCACCGGAAGCCGCCTGATAGAATGCTCCTTCATCAACCTAAGAGCCTCTCCCAAGGAATCTTCAGGAGTTACGGTCACTGGACTCGTCGTCATGTACTCTCGGACAAACATAGATCTTCCCCCCGCGCAATGAATTTATTGATCATATTTCTATTCTAATTTCTGCAGACAGATGATAAATCCTCTCTCGATTGACAGAAGGAATCATTATCAGGCCACCGCGCAGAAGAAACTTTATCTTTATATTGAAGTGGTTAAAGAGAGAGGCCAGGAAGCTGTTTAAAAAATAAACCGCCCTTAACCCACCGGGGTTAAAATATTCTCGGTTAAAATTAATTGTCTTCACTGTCGTTTAAATGTGTTCTTGACTCGCTCCATTCGAATACCTCCCACCCTGATTTTTCAGGTTCCAAAAAATGTGGCGGGGCATCATAGAGCATCCTGCTGTCGTGCGCATAATCTTTGATATAGCCTTTTCCTGATGTTAGCCCTACCGGTCCCCGAGTCTTTTGAATAAGAGCTCCTCGCAGGGTCAACTTTCCTGAACTTGGGGGATAATATTGGTAATCTTTGTTTTCAAAACTACCGTTAATAGCAAAAAGGGCCGCATGGATGGTTAAATTCTGTGGATAAGAAATTATGGCTGTATTCCCGCTCCCGTTTTCTTTAAACCAGCCCCTGGTTAAAATCCAGATATAATTGTTCGCCACCAGGCCCAGGATATCATTGCCGACAGCTTTGTAGCCCGTGAGCTCATTTCGTTCATAAACCGGGCTAAAAGTTGTCGCCGCAAGTTTAATACCCCCGGTAGGGGTTACCTGATTTGAATCAAAATAACCTTGCTGGTTTTTTTCTTTATCCGGGATCCACTTAGTAGGATCTTTACCGGTAATGTAAATATCATTTGACGCAGCGATGGTTAAGCGCCCTTTCAGCGTTCCAGAAACAAAGGCGTTGCCACTACCTGCATTAAACCTCTTATCATAGCTAGATGTAGTACCGTTCACGTAGATAACGCCATTGTTAGGAAGCGCCATCTTCTTCGGTGCCCAATTATTGATGTTCTGATTTCTAACAGTGATGGTTCCATCTGCATTTAACATGATACTGGTTCTTCCTTCAAAGAGATAGCCATCAGATTGGGCCAGAATTTTCAGCTTTGTGTTTGTGGTCGGAAAATTTATCGGCGCAACCCGGCTAGCTCCTTTCCGAAAATCAGGATTACTGCCGGATGAATGATAAACTATATTTTTAACGTAACTTACCGGCCCATAAAATACAGGCCTCCCTTTGACCCGAAGGGTAGTGTTGGTATGATAAGGGCCAAAGCATTTTTCACCGTCCGTCCACCAAATATCGTCGCCATCATTATCCGAGAAATAGACATGTTCGGTGAAAGAGCGTTTTTTTAAGACTACGTCTACCGTCCTGAGATCGCTTTTTTCGTTTACCGGGTCCTTCGGCCACCCGGTAGAACGGATGGTTACCTCGTTGCTCTTATCATCGTTAATTACCTCCAAGCGATAGTAGCCGTCTTCATAAGCGATATCTTCATTTAACAGCGGAGGACCCTGGCTGGAGCTATCTTCGCTATTAATGTAGGCCAGGTAATGATGAATTCCGGCCTCGGCATAATGAAAAGCTTTTACCGATGACGAAAACCGCGAGCCCATCACGAACTGGTTCGTGACCAGGGTTAAAGTGACAACAACGATTATAGAAAGAATGCCCAGCAGAATCAAAACCCAGGGCAACAATACCCCTTTCTCACTGGCCCATAACCGCTTAACCATCTAGAGAACCTCCTTGCTGCGAATGGTGAAGGTGGTATCTACCTCCAGCTTTCTGGAAAAATGACCCTGTGAAGTCCCGATAAGTAATTTTAGCTCGACCTTATCGCCAGAAATAGAGAACACTTGTAGCGCCTGACCATATTCGTCTACATCCTGATAGATATTTTCGTACTCTGTTTCCGTGACGGCTTCTCCAGCAGGGGTGGAGACTTTTCTTCGCAGGACATTGTCACTTTGAAGAGCATACTCGATAATCTTCTCTTCTCCATCCATGAAATTATGTATCCTTAACCCACGACCGTTGTTTAGAATCTTAACCCCCGGCTGGCCCTGGCTTCCTCTTCTTGCCGAACGAATATCGCGTTCAACGTGCATTAATAAGAGCTGTGCCTCCGAGGTTACGGCAGCTTCATTATTGGCCATATGCCAGCTTCTTTGTGAAAACCCTAAAAAATTAAATATGGCTACCGCAACAATCGTGAGTAGGCTTAAAGCTACCAGAAGCTCCGCAAGCGTTATCCCCCGGCAATCCTTTATTGTGATCTTTACTCTCTCAAACAAAGCATTTCACCTTCTTGCCATCACCAGCTATTAGCAGCTATTCCCTTAAAAATGATCGCCAAAACAGGCGATTGCTTAAGGTAGATACAATGATTCTTTGTCAGTACAACGTTACTGATATTAGTCTTCATCATTTACATTAAGAGCTAGAGTTACCGAAAGGCTTGTCCCCGGTGCTTCAAATGTCCCATCCCAGGGCGAACCGTTTGCCCGCAGGGGCTTATTATCATCTATTGACATATCGTAAGAGAGAGCTTCCCCGGTTAGTGTTAAGTAGTAAGCACCGCCAAAACCGTCCCCTACCGGCCAGAGATCGGTGAAGCTAACCGATGAACTACCGGTAATCTTTTTTTCCTTGTAAAGCGCTTCGCCATTTTCGTCCATAAAAGGCATACACAGGGTGACCTTCCCGCTTACTGGGAGGGCATTTCCTTCGGGGTCGGTAAATTTAACCTTCAGGCTGCAAGGGATTTCAAGTTCGATAATAATATCCTCAGTAATGCTGCCTTCGGCAACCGCTACCTTAAAAAAACTGGTGCCAGGCATCATGATCATCGGGGGGGTCACACTGTCAAGAACCGGTTCGACTGTGTATGTCCCTTCATCAAGCTCTAAAAAAAGGGCCTTTCCCAGGGCATTGGTCCAGGCACTGACTCTTTTCTTATTTTTAATCGCAGAGATCCTTAAATTACGAACCGGCAGCCGGCGCCCTTCTTCCAGCCAACCCCGGTAAGCATAAATCCTAATGTTCGCCCCTTTGAGAGGAGGAAGCGCATAATCTCTGGATACGGCAGTCTCAGCGATAACCGTTGTGCCCTTGCTAGCAAATAGACCTTTAGGAGATACTATTACTTTGATCCCCTTGTAGTCCCAGCTGGGGTAACCGCTGTCATCTAACTCCAGCCAGTTGATAATCGTCTTTACCTTGTATTTGCGCCCATCGACAGTCCTCTCCTCTTCCATAGCCAGTGCTCCCCCAGGACTTCCTTCTTCTAAGCCGATCTCATCGAAAGGCATCGTGCGCAACTCTTCAATGACCTCATTGGCTAAGCTTGTCGCTACTGCTCGAATACGGTTTTTCTCTGATGTTTCCAAAACAAACAGAAAAAAGGGAGAAAAAGTCAGGGCGATTAACAAGATCAATGCAACTGATACCAATACCTCGGTTAGAGTGAAACCGCTCTCACCCTTTACATGGAAATCAGGCTTCGGCATTTTTGTCGCCTCCGCAAGGCCACTCGAGGATAAAAGATTATTTAAAATATTGCTTAACTTGTTGAATTATAGCAATATTTTCTATGTCTGTCAATGGTATCTTTTTTCTATATTTTTAAAAGCAGGCTAAAAGTGCCAAAGCCTGGAGAGGTTTCCCAACACCATATTTATCCTAGAACGGTTTCACCCAGCCAAATATATTATCATTACCACAGCCCATGTTCCCCATCTGGGAGATTTAGTATACAAAGAGATTGAAGCCGGGAAAAAAGAAGCGATATGGTATATTATTGAGAAGTTACCTCTCCCTCTATCAGCGCCACCAGTCACCGAAGGGCGGAAATTCTTCCAGCAGTTGCTCGATGGTTACCTTGGCAAGGGATCTTTCCAGCGCCTCTCGCGCCTGTTCCAGGTGCGGCAGAAGAACCTGATTAATCCTGTTCCCAATGGGACAGCGGGGATTTTGAGTCTCATGCAGTCCAAACAGCCTATCCTCATCGGTCAGCTCCATCGCTCGGTAGACATCAAGCAGGGTGATCTGATCAATATCCCGCGCCAGCTTCATCCCGCCGGTACCGGGCGCAACGGAAATTAGATCTGCCTTCTTCAAATAACCCATGATTCTACGAATCAGCGCCGGATTTGTATTAACGCTGAAGGCTATCGCATCGCTTGTTACCTTTAGATCTTCTGGGCACCAGGCCAGAATAATGAGCAGCTGCACCGCAACCGGAAACCTGCTACTTAGCTTCATTGTCTCATCTCAATACCGGGGCTCATTATATTTTCTCTACTCGGCATGGGATACGGCGATGCATGGGAGTACACATCTCGTCACGGTCTGTCCTATGCACCAGCTCATTGACGTTGACACCATATTTCTTACCGTCATAGATTAGACCGCCGCCATGACGGATATAGACGCAGCCTTCTGCTGCACGTGGAGTTATTTCCACTTCGATCTCCGCTGAAGAGGCCCGGGTGGTAATTCGCGCCTTTTCCCCGTCGGCCAGGCCAAGACGAGCTGCATCCGCTTCGCTGACCAGCATGGTCGCCCAGCGGCGTGACCTGTTCCAGGCCGGGTTGCGCAGGTAGGTATTTGCCACTGTATCCACATGTAATCCCGCATGAAGGATCAGTGGATATTCTTCGGGCATTTCCAGTTCTTTGAGCTCACTTTCAATGGTTGCGCTTTTAACCGGCGTAAATAGTTCTTCAATCTTTAAAGCAAGCTTTTTGTCATCGGTGCGCAGCATGCTAAAATTATCCTCTTGGAATTTAGACAGGTATAAACCCTGCGGATGAGCCAGGATATCATCAAACATGGTTTCAATCATGGTAAAGTCGGTCGGATAGCCCATCGCCGCAGCACCTGCTTTAAACGCCTGGCTGCTGCTGACAAGAAGGCCTACAATCAGCGCCTGATTAACCGAGCCAAGGGTGCGTCCCAAGGTCTCTGCCAAGATCAAGGGCATTATACGGGCATGCTGAGGATTTTCTTGCATGAAAGCGCTGATAACACTTAAATGGGCGGTGATGCCCTTTGTGCCTGCTTCATAGAGAGATTCAGGCAACTCTGGCAAGAATCCCATCGCCTTTGCCAGCTCAAGGATGATCGCTGAACCTTCCTTGCTCTCTTCGCTGAGCGGCTCCAACACCGGCTGGCGCATCTGGAAGAAAAGATCGGGATAGCTATAGTTAAAGCAGGTAGTATCATAGGTTTCCATGTAGCTGCGGCACGGTAGGATATAATCACAGAGCCGGGCCGTTTCGCTGTAGGCCACTTCAATACAGACTGAAAGCTCCAGCGCTGCGAAGGCCTTCTCATAAGCCAGTGTATCCGGGTACGAACGCAGCGGGTTGCAGGCGCTGACAATTAACGCTCTGATACGTTCAGGATGGTCATTTAAGATTTCATCAGGGAGAATAGCGGGCGGAAAGGAGCCCATGACCGGAAACATATTGTGCTTGACAGTACGCCATGTCTTTGGATTTCGCTCATCGCTGTTACTACCCATCGGATAAAGAAAAGCCGGATAGAGCTGCCCGCCTTCCACGCAAAACCGGCCCGTTATCGCCCGCAGAATATGCAGCATGTAGCAGTTAATGGTGGAGTTACGGTTCATATAGATGCCCAGATCCTCATGGATACAGGATTTGGTTTGCGCAATGAGGCGGGTTGCCTCGAAAACCTGGTCATAATCGAGGTCGCAGACTTCTTCCACGGCACGGCGGGCCTCAAAGCCCTCAAAAAGAGGCTCTAGTTCATCCCATCCGTTGATATGTGCTTCGATGAAATTACGGTCCTCCCAGCCGTGGTCCAGGATAAGGCGGATCATGGCCTTGAGAAGCATGGTATCCGTCCCCGGGCGCAATGCCAGGTGGATATCGGCACGCTCGGCTGTTTCTGAGCGACGCGGATCGATAACGATAAGCCTACGCTGGGGATCTGCTTTAATCTCTTTGATTAGCTCCCGGGTGCGCGGCTCTTGGTGACTCATCCACCCGTTCCAGCCCCAGGCCACCACCGTATCGGCACGGTGCGGATCCGGCAAGGTGATCAATCCCTGCCGACCGGCAACGCGGCCGTCTACCCAGAAAACATTGGAGAATTCCTGGGCCAGGGAGGAATAATAATAACGGGAGCCGAGAAGCCTTAGCAAGCGCAGGCCGATACCGACTTCCATCTGCCCGCCGGTTCCCCCGCCGCCCATGTAAGCAAAGGCTTTCGGACCGTGCTGCTCTCTAATATCTAGCATTTTTTCGGAAATTTCACTAATGGCCTGTTCCCAGCTGATCCTTTCATGACTGTCGCCAACTTTTTTCATCGGATAAAAAACACGATCGGCATTATGTGCATAATGGGCCATGTTCAAGCCCTTACGGCAGCAGTAGCCCCGGCTGCGCGGATTATCCTGATCACCGCGCACCTTTACAATACGGTTGTTCTCTACCTTCATTTCTAGACCACAGTTCTGGGCACAGAGTACACAGCTACTTTTTTTCCATTCTCCCACCCGTTTCACTCCTTTTGTGGTTATGCTGCCCCTTTTTACAGGGAAAGATGTAACTGCCTTGGTTACAAGGCTAACATGGCTCTAGTTACCTGTCAATGCCATTTTAAAAGCACCCGGTGATGATCACCGGGTGCTTCCTAGCCCTGAAACCTTTCAGTATGACCGGGTATTTTTAACCGCTACTCCTAGCCCCGCTGCTTGTTGTCGTTATTTCGTAGCAGGCTCTTCTTTGCAAACATCGCCTGGAAAAATCGAAAGCAAATCAGCACATCTAGACGAACTGCTTTCGCCTGCTGGATTGAAGGTTATCCTGACGCTACAATACGCGCTCTCACTCTACAATATTAAATCCCGGGACAGTCAGATTATATTTATATAAAACATCAAGAAGATTCTTATTATCCGGGGAAATCTTAACTTGAATTTCCCTGGCTTTGGCGGTCAACCCGTTTAGTTTTTCCACAAATTTCACAATCGTTGCTTCAGAAGCAAAGTAAACCTCACTTATATTGA
>FZPS01000062.1_pt2429 | contig 13562 bp, 15 predicted proteins | sample 1817821 | NCBI WGS metagenome assembly FZPS01 (sample SAMEA104158645, study PRJEB21678) | metagenome | place: Germany | collected 2015-04-21 | reverse complement strand
AATTATGAATGAAGAAATTTGGAAAAAGCCCAAGGTTTGTAGTGAAATCGGCGGCGAAGCTCTCTTAGAGGGAGTTATGATGCGTGGCAACAACATGATTGCCATGTCTGTACGAAAAGCCTCAGGCGAAATTTATACAGACGTAAAGCCATGCATTCCGGTGACTAAGAAATATAAAATTCTAGGCCTTCCTTTTATACGGGGCGCCGTATCTTTAATAGATTCTATGGTTGTAGGAGTAAAGGCCCTTATGGAATCGGCCGAACTGATAGAATTTGAAGAAGAAGAAGAGAGTAAATTTGATATATGGGTTAAAAAATGGCTTGGGGAAAAGTATTTTAATTATATGATTTATTTTTCTGTAGTTATTGCTTTAGCAATAGGTATAGGCCTCTTTATGCTTCTTCCCAATCTGATTGCCGGGCTGTTTCGCTTCGATAAGCAGACTGCCGGAGGAGCCCTGTTGGCTAATTTAATCGAGGGTTTGATACGCATCATCATTTTTATTTCCTATGTTTTTTTAGTTTCAAAGAATAAGGAGATTAAAAGAGTATTCCAGTACCATGGCGCCGAGCATAAAACTATTTACGCATATGAGAACGAAGAAGAGCTTACTTTAGAAAATGTAAAAAAACACACAACATTACACCCCAGATGCGGAACAACCTTTATGTTTATAGTAATAATAATAAGTATTATAGTTTTTTCTTTTACGGGCTGGCATAATCCTCTGTTAAATGTAGTTATACGTCTGGCCTTACTTCCGGTAATTGCCGGTCTTTCCTATGAAGCATTTAAACTCTCGGCAAAATCCAGCAGCAAGTTTGTGCGCCTGATCAGCATTCCCGGACTGATGCTTCAAAAGATTACCACCCAGGAGCCTGATGATTCGATGCTGGAGGTTGCTATTGCTTCTTTGAAGGCCATATTGCAGGAAGCTCCAAAATCAGAGGAAGAAACGGCTGTTGTTTCCGAGGGCACTGTATGACACTTGGTAAACTCTTGAAAAAAGCAAGTGAATATCTATTTGAAAGAAATGTGGAAGACCCCTCTTTAGAGGCAGGTCTTCTTTTGTCCTGGCTTCTAAAAAAAGATGTTGGCTATATTTACGCTAACCCGGAAATTGTCCTGGATGATGAAAAAGAGAAGGAATATCTTTCAATTGTGGAAAGAAGGGGTCGCCACGAACCTTATGCCTATATTACCGGCGAGTGCGGATTTCTGGATTACACTTTTTATGTGGATCCTAATGTTCTGATACCCAGAGGTGATACTGAGCTTTTGGCCCAGAGCGCTCTCTACGCTCTTGGGCAGCAGCCGGCTTTTTTTAACCAGGATATGTTCAGGCTTAACAAAAAGAAACAATACAAAGTATTGGATATCGGCACCGGCTCAGGGTGTTTGGCTGTCAGTATAGCAAAGGGCCATGCCTCTGCTTTTGTGGATGCTGTGGATATCTCGGTAAATGCTTTAGATATTGCCCGAAAAAATGCAGAACGCTATGGTGTCCAGGAAAAAATAAATTTTATTAATGCTGATTTTTTGGACAAGAGTATTGTTTTATCCGGTGATTATGATCTTATAGTATCAAATCCTCCATATATACCTATAAAAGAAATGCCTTATCTTATGGAATCAGTTAGAAACTATGAGCCTTACAATGCTCTGGCAGCCGGAGAAGACGGTTTGATTTTTTACCATGAGATAGCTAAACGGGCTGCCTCACTTCTTTTAGATTCAGGAATTATTATAGTTGAATGCGGTTACAATCAGGGGCATGAAATAAGTGAAATGTTCTTTGATAAGGGCTTTATAACTCTTCTTTTGAAAGATTTGTCCGGTATCAACAGAGTAGTGGCTGCAACAAAAAAATAAGGTATAATTTCCCCGTTTTTGATCTATACTTTCAATAGGATGGCATTATAGTGTATATTTTTGTCCCTATAAAGCTTAGATAAATGCGATTACAGATATAGACGAGTCAAAACGGGGAGATGTTTATGACAGACGAAGTCATCAATAATAAAACTGAATCATTTAGCTTTTTTAAAAGATTATCCGGTGCAAAGATTCGGGAAGCCGCTGAACTGGCAAAGAAAGAAGCACTTATGCGGGAATTGACCGAGAATATTCACGATGCCTACATTGAATGGAAAAATGCCATGGCTAACTTTGAAACGGCTGAAGGCAAGGAAATGGTGGATTATTATGCCTATAAAATCAAGGCTTCAGAAATTCGCTATGATTACCTTATAAGAAAGGCCAAGGAGAATCAGGCACAATAAACTTTTATTTACCCTCCAAATTGGACGAATTTTTCTGTTCCCTACTGTATATAAATTTAATAGGGTATAGACCTTTAAACTATATGGATACGGCTATCCCTCGCAGCTATTTAATATAACTGGGGATAACCGTTTTCTTTTACCTATGCTGTCTGTGGGGTGGATTTGGTCCTGAAAAAAGGAGGGATTAACTTGGACAGGGGCCTTATAATACTAGCCTGGATAATCGGTGTTTTAATAGTATTTGCCTTTGGTAAGGCCATGCTTTTACCTCTTAAAATATTGCTTCGGCTGGTGATAAACGGTATTTTGGGCGGTATAGCAATCATAATTATTAACCTGATAGGAGCACCACTGGGGTTTACTATTTCTTTGAATCTTTTTTCTGCCTTTGTTGCAGGTATTCTCGGTCTTCCGGGAATAATACTTCTTGTCATCCTAAAGTTTCTTTTATAGCTCTGTCAAAAACATATTGGATTTTTGCAGAACATATAATGTTAAGACAAACCGTTAACTATTATCATTATTTTTAAGCGGGGTATGAATTAGAATGATTGAATCAAAAGATTTGATTGAAGAGGCATATGACGTAACTGTTACATCCATTAAACCTTGCAGAGGCGGTTATATAATGGACACAAATTTAGGCAAGAAACATCTTCGGCAATGCCAGTGTTCGGAAAATCGGATATTATACGTACATGCCGCAAAAGAGCACCTTTATAACAAAGGTTTTACAAATATAGATACATACCTGGTTACTTCAGACAATAAGCCTTTTATGGTAATTGACGAGCAGAATTATGTTATAACCCCTTATTTTGATGCCAGAGAATGTGAATTCAGTGATGACGGGGACACCATAAAGGCCTCAACCGCTCTTGCATATATGCACAGGTTGGGAAAAGGCTTTAAATATAAAAATGACGCGGTGCCAAGTGATTTGGGAAAGCTGCCCGACAACCTCGGAAGACGCTATGATGAAATATTAAGAATGAGAAGAAAAGCTGAGCGGGAACGCGGTGCCTTTGATTATGTTTATCTTGGTTGCGTGGACAAATTTATTGAGCTTGCCGAAGAAAGCCTTTCTTTACTTAATGGCATCGAATATCCTCGTCTGGTTAATAAAACCCTTCATGAAGGCGTAATATGCCATCATGATTATTCATATCAGAATATTCTTATTAAAGGGAATGTAACTTATATTGTCGGCTTTGAGTGCTGTTGCGAGGAGCTTAGAATATATGATCTGGTGAACCTGCTTCGGAGGAAAATGAGAAAATGCAACTGGGACATTCAAAAGGCCTCAATCTTATTGGATGCCTATGTAGGAATTGCGCCTGTTTCCAGGGATGAAATAGCTGTAATGACTGCAATGCTCCTGTTCCCTCAAAAATTCTGGCGCGTGGCAAATAGATATTATAATTCCAGAAGAAGCTGGGCACAAAGAAACTTTACCGGCATGTTGGAAGAGGTAATAGCCGAATACGATGATCATATCCGTTTCATGAAACAGTTTAAAAAGCTGTTTTGAGTTTATTTCCCTGTTATCCTGAGGGTGGTACATGGTACCCCAATAATGTTATCCTGAGCGAAATCGAAGGATCTTATCAAATGAAGGTTTAAAGTGTGGTGCCTGTAGAGTGAGTCAAATGCGCCGCTTAAGTGAATCCATCAATTGGGAGATGAGAGGTGCGATGTTGGAAGTAAGAAATTCTATATAAAGAATATAAGCAAATATCTCACTTCTCACATCCCATCTCTCACATCACGTTATTGTCATCCTAAACAAACGTAGCCCCTCCTTGTCATTCTGAACGGAACGTAGACACCGCCCCCTGTCATTCTGAACGGAACGTAGCCCCCTCCATGTCATTCTGAACGGAACGTAGCCCCCTCCATGTCATTCTGAACGGAACGTAGTGGAGTGAAGAATCTTTTCCGCCAACGCAAAAGATTCTTCGCTGACGCTCAGAATGACATGGGGAATGTCATCCTGTACAAATTTCATTTCAATACATCTCATGTTAAGGTTCGACCCGATTGGCAAAAGTATAGTTGCGGAATAATCAGGTTTCAATACATCTCATGTTAAGGTTCGATTTCGGATCAAGAACACACAGGCTCCTTAAAACAATCCGGTTATTTTTCCGTTGGGGTCTATGTCGATATTATTTGCGCTTGGAACTTTAGGCAATCCCGGCATTGTCATAATATCTCCTGTTAAGACCACAACAAACCCTGCCCCTGCAGAAAGTCTCACTTCTTTTACATTTAGTGTGAAACCTTCGGGACGCCCTAACAGGGATGGATTATCCGAAAGGGAGTATTGAGTTTTTGCTATACACACAGGAAAATCGGAAAAACCCATTTCTTCAATCGCTTTTATTTCATTGAGAGCTTTGGTGGTATATTCCACATTTTTCCCACCATATAGCTCTCTATTTATAATCTCTATTTTTTCCCTGATGGACAGATTAATATCATAAAGCATTTTAAAGGCTGACGGCTGCTGCTCTATTGTTGCACAGAGCTTTTGGGCTACCTCTGTTCCTCCTTCTCCGCCCTTTAAGAACACCTCTGCAAGAGCAACCTCAACGCCCCATTCCTTGCACTTGTTCTTTACAAAGTTCAGCTCATCATCGCTGTCGGTAGAAAAACGATTTAGTGCAACCAATACAGGCACACCGAATTTTTTTATGTTTTCAATATGCTTCTGAAGGTTTACTATGCCGCGGCTAAGGGCATTTACATCCTCCCTGGACAAGTTCTCCTTTTTTACCCCGCCATTGTATTTCAATGCCCGAACAGTAGCCACCAGAACAACTGCATCTGGTGCTAATTTACCGTATCTGCACTTGATATCAAAGAATTTTTCAGCTCCAAGTTCAGCGCCAAAACCTGCCTCAGTAATGACATAATCCGAAAGTTTCAATGCTAGTTGAGTTGCCCTTATACTATTGCATCCATGGGCAATATTTGCAAAGGGGCCTCCGTGCATAAGGCATGGTGTATTCTCCAGTGTCTGGACTAAATTAGGTTTGATGGCATCCTTCAAAAGAAGAGTCATTGCGCCATGGGCATCCAAATCTTTTGCTGTTACAGGATTCCCGTCAAAGTCATAGGCTACGATTATTCTTCCCAGGCGTTCCTTTAAGTCTGTTATGTCTGCCGCAAGACACAAAATAGCCATTACTTCAGATGCTACAGTGATATTAAATCCATCTTCCCTTACAAAGCCGTTAATCTTTCCCCCCAGACCAACTACAATCTGACGCAGGGCCCGGTCGTTCATATCCATACAGCGCTTCCAGAGTATTCTTCTTGAATCAATCCTTAATATATTACCTTGATGAATATGGTTATCCAGCATGGCTGATAACAGATTATTAGCTGCTGTTATTGCATGCATATCCCCGGTAAAATGCAGGTTTATATCCTCCATGGGCAATACCTGCGCATAGCCTCCGCCAGCTGCTCCGCCTTTGATCCCCATAACAGGGCCAAGGGAAGGTTCTCTTAAAGCAATGATGGCTTTCTTTCCGATTTTCTCAAGGGCTTGTCCAAGACCTACAGTTATTGTTGTCTTCCCCTCACCGGCCGGAGTGGGATTAATAGCCGTCACCAGCACCAATTTACCGTTTTCTTTATCCTTTAATCTTTTATAAACACTATCTTTTATTTTTGCTTTGTAATCACCATAGAGTTCTAAGTCTTCACGGGTTATCCCCAACTTATTGCCAACTTCTTCAATAGGTAATAATTTTGCATTCTGAGCAATATCGATATCGGTTAACATTGTTGTATTCTTCCTTTCACTATAATTGGATTATTTAAGCATTTTGCGAACTATAATGATATATAATTTTCAAAATATTAATAATAGAATTATAACACAACCATATTGCAAAGTAATTTGCTTTTTTAACATCAGAGAACAAATAATCTAACCGATAGCATAAATATTTACAGCATCGTAACCTTTTATAGGCTTGACCATATATTGTATTAACGCCACATGAAAGGAGGTAAGATTATGTTTCAACAGTTTGACAGAGACAGGGATAGAGATAGAGATAGAGACAGAGATCGGGACAGGGGCAGAGATCGAGATAGGGATCGGGATAGAGACAGGAGAGATTTCAGACGTGGAACCCCCTTTGATATATTCAGATTTTTATTTCCATTTACTCCGTTTACGCCGTTTACTCCACAGCGTCCCCCAAGCGGCCCTCCCTCCGGCCCACCACCTGCCTTTATACCTCAAAGGCCGTCTATAGGCACTTTTGCTGTTGACCCCGGTGCTATTGCCAACTGTCTCTTTAGATTCACATATATCTGGCCATATCAATTAAGAGCATTTTGGTTTTTCCCCACATTTGTAGGACCAAGATCTGTTGCTGGTTATCGATGGGATGGATTCAGATGGAGTTATTTTGGTATAGATTTAAGAGAAATACAGTTCTTCCAATGCTTCTAAATAACATGCAATTATATTAGCTTACCGCAGGAGGCGGGGGATGTACCCTCGCCTGAAATAATGTCTTCCCCTCTTTTAGTTTTTAATAAATTGCTATTGCTTAATATATTAGGCTATAATATCTTGTAATGTCTTTATTATTGGAGGAGTTTTGTGGATAAATATAAAATTGACAGAATAAATGAACTGGCACGAAAAGCTAAGTGTGAAGGGCTTACCGAAGAAGAAAAACTTGAGCAGCAAGCACTGAGGAAAGAATATATTGCTGAGTTCAGACAAAGTATGAAATCTACTTTAGAAAATGTTGTTATTGTTGAACCTGACGGAACAAGAAAACCTTTAAGAAAAAAAGATAAGCCTGTCCAATAGCTTATCTTATAAGTATTCCTTTTTATAGTTGCCCCCATTAGAAACTACTCATGGTATCTTTATAGTTTAGCAATTCTGAGGTATTGCGAGGATCTTTAATGCGTTATAATAAAAGATCCTTCGACTCCGCTTACGCTCCGCTCAGGATGACATGGAGGGAGCTACGTTCTGTTCAGGATCACATGTAGGGGGCTACGTTTGTTCAGGATGACAATAATATGATGTGAGAGATGGGATGTGAGAAGTGAGATATTTGCTTATATTCATTATATACAATTTCTTACTTCCAACCTCGCACCTCTCATCTCCAAATTGATGGATTCGCTTAAGCAGCACATCAGAATGACTAAATCATTATTTTTTCGGATAAAGACGATCTCTGCCACCCATCCATTTTCTTAAAACCTCAGGAATAATAACGCTGCCGTCTTCCTGCTGATATTGTTCAACTATAGCCGGAAGCAATCTGCTGGTAGCAAGACCTGATGCATTAAGAGTATGCACCATTTCTGTCTTTTTGCTGTCCTTGCGCCTAAATCTTATATTTCCTCTCCTGGCCTGGTAGTCATAAGCATTTGAGCAGGAGCTGACTTCTTTATAATCATTCATGCTTGGAATCCAGATTTCGATATCATAGGTTTTTCCCATACTGGCGCTGCAGTCCTGAGCTGCCAGCTTACTGACCTGATGGTGAAGCCCAAGTCCCTGAACAAGACGCTCCGCTTTATTTACCAGTTCATCCAAAGCAGCTTCAGAATGCTCAGGTATAGTGTACTGGAACATTTCTACCTTATTGAACTGATGACCCCTTATCATGCCTCTTTCCTCTGCACGGTAGCTGCCTGCTTCCTTACGGTAACATGGAGTGTAGGCAAAATACTTTTTGGGAAGGTCATCTTCGTTTAATATTTCATCCCTGTGGAAATTAATAAGCGCCGTCTCTGCTGTAGGAAGAATAAACTGCATTCTGTCATTTGTCTCGCCAGTTTCCACTTTAAATACATCATCAGCAAATTTAGGGAATTGCCCAGCTGTATAACCACATTGATATGTTAATATATGGGGTGGGAGCAAGAATTGATATCCGTCTTTCATATGTTCTTCAATAAAATAGTTTAATAGCGCCCACTCTAAAAGAGCACCATCACCAGTATAAACCCAAAATCCGGTTCCGCCTATTTTTACTCCACGTTCATAATCAACTAAACCCAATGAGGTAACCAAATCCACATGGTTCTTAGGCTCAAAATTAAATTTGGGTTTTTCACCAAAGGTACGAACAACCTGATTATTTTCTTTTCCTCCGGCAACAACATCATCGGCTGGAATATTAGGCAGAGCTGCTAAAAAGTCATGGATTTTTCTTTCGATATCCCTAAGCTCATCGTCCATTACCTTAATCCGGTCTGATATTTCCTTCATCTCCGCTTTTAGAGGATTTACATCTGTACCCTGTTTAATCAAAACAGGTATTTCAGCAGAAACTTTATTTCTTTTAGCTTTTAATTCCTCAGACTGAGAAATAATACTTCTTCTTTCTATATCCCAGGATAAAAGCTCAGTAAAATCCACCTCATATAGTCTTTTCTGAAGAGCAAGCTTAACCTCTTCAGGATTGTTTCTTATTTTTTGAATATCTAACATAGAGTTTCTCCTCTCTTTTATATGTATAACATAATTATTTTTTATTTTTCGAGGCCAAAGCCTCGTTTAACGCTTCATGTTCTTCCCTGGAAAGTTCTTTATTAGGCTCTCCGTTTACTATTTCTTTTGAATATACATAAGAATTTTCTCTTGTATATATTCCGGTAATAATAATACCATTATTGTCATCATTAAGTACTGCAAACGAAAAGCTCATATTATTAGAAACATTTTCGAAGGCATTATAGGAAACCATCCCAAAGTGTCGCAAGCAAGTCGGCATTTGTTTCTCTAATTCTGAAAGCCTTACCTTAATATTTCCTTCTAAATCATCTTTTACTTTAAAGATTTCATCAGAATATGAAATCATTAAGTCTTCAACATTTTTATCACTAAGACCTTTTATTAACAGATTATATTTTTTTGTTAGCTTCGCCAGTTTAACATAAGCAATTATAATAAGAATAATACAAAGCGCAAACAAAACTGCACAACTATAAATAAAATAATCTTCCATAATTCCTCCAAAAGGGTATTTATCGTTATAGCTTGTTATTTTGCTTTTTGAGCCATTTTACCATTTCAATATGATAACATATTACCGAATAATAAAAAATTAAATACAGAGCAAAATAGGACTATGATTTATTTTCCATTATTTAGCAACATTTCAATAATTCTATCAAGCTCATCCTTTGAATAAAACTCAAAAATTATCTTTCCTTTTTCTTTAGCCTTAACAAGATTTATTTTTGTTCCATACACAGCCATTAATTTTTCTTCCAATTCTGTTATCTCTATTGATTCTTTTGTCATTACTTTTCTTTTTTCTGTTTTTCTCTTTGGTTTACCCTCAGATGCTGCAAGTTTCTCACTCTCTCTTACAGAAAGTTTTCTTTCTGCAATGGTATTTGCCAGCTCATTTTGTCTTTTTGGATCTGTAATAGTAATTAATGTTCTGGCATGACCACTGGTTAGTCTTCCGTCAGTCAGCATATCCTTTATCTCATCAGTCAAAGTAAGCAGTCTGACTGAATTTGCAATAGCGGCCCGGCTTTTACCAACAATTTTTGCTACCTCTTCCTGAGTAATTGAGTACTCCTCAATGAGCTTTTGATAAGCTTCTGCTTCTTCAATGGGATTTAAGTCCTCTCTTTGTAGATTTTCTATAAGAGCTATCTCCATAACTTCTCTGGAAGTTATGTCTTTTATTATTACAGGTATAGTCTTCAATCCTGCCAGCTTTGCAGCGCGCCATCTTCGCTCGCCAGCAACTATTTTGTAATATGGTCCTTCGCTGCGAACAATAATCGGTTGAACAACACCATGATTCTTTATTGATTCAGCCAATGCATCCAACTTTTCCTGATCAAAGATTTTTCGGGGTTGTTCACTGTTTGGCTCAACCTGGTTAATCCTTACTTCCATTACGCTGTTTCTTGCATCATCAAGAGCATTTGTTGAGCTAATAAGTGCCTCAAGTCCTTTACCTAAACCCTTTTTCATTCTTTATATTTCCTCCGAACTTAATATTACCTCTTCTGCTAACTCCATATAGCACTCAGCGCCCTTAGATTTTTCATCGTATAGAATAATAGGAAGGCCATAGCTTGGGGCCTCGCTTAAACGTACATTGCGAGGTATTATAGTACGGTAAACCTTATTGCCGAAATACTTTTTAACTTCTTCAACTACTTGAATTGAAAGGTTAGTTCTTGCATCAAACATTGTTAAAACAACTCCCTCAACTCTGAGAGATTTGTTCAAATGTTTCTGGACAATCTTTACTGTATTCATTAACTGGCTAAGACCTTCAAGAGCATAGTACTCACATTGAATAGGTACCAAAATAGTATTGGCGGCAGTCAGAGAATTAACTGTTAATAATCCCAGTGAGGGCGGGCAGTCTATAACTATGTAATCAAACTCGTCTTCTATTTCGTCAATAGCATACTTTAATCTGGTTTCCCTTGATAATACCGATACCAGTTCAACCTCTGCACCAGCTAAATTAATATTGGAGGGTGAAAGATAAAGGCCTTTTATCTGGGTTTCCAGCATAGTATCTTCTATTGGTATTTCATTAATAATTGTATCGTATATAGAGTTTTTTACCGAATTTTTGTCTATACCGAAACCGCTTGTCGTATTTCCTTGTGGGTCAATATCAATAACAAGGACCTTTTTGCCCTTAACACCCAGGCAGGCACTTAAGTTTACTGCCGTTGTAGTTTTCCCAACTCCACCTTTTTGATTGGCAATAGCAATTATTTTAGCCATATAGCACCTCTCTTATTTGTATTAACCCGGGAAAGGGCTGTTTCTTAACAATTATACCATAGAAAACACAGGCACAGCTTATATTATACAATATAACCATGAATAAATGTAGTATTGTTTCACGTGAAACATATGTCTAGTTGGGTTAAAAGATATCTTAATATTTTTTACGTTAACGTAAAGATTCTTCATTTCGCTTCGCTCCATTCAGAACGACAAGAGGATGTCATCCTGAGGGGTCGAGCATTTCACCAAAATACATTAAGATATAACTGGTGTTCATCAATAGTATGCTCCTAGTAATATAGATAATGGTCTTACATACCGTACCGTTTTGAGGGTAAGTGTAGAATCTTTTTGCATTAACTTAATAAGACCCTTCGACTCCACTGTGTTCCGCTCAGGGTGACATATGGGATTTCTATGCTTTGCTCATGATGGCATGTAGTGAGTATTACTTAACGCTCAGGATGATACTTTCACTGTCATTCTGAGCGGCAGCGAAGAATCTTTTGCGTTAACTTAATAAGACCCTTCGACTCCACTGTGTTCCGCTCAGGGTGACATATGGGATTTCTATGCTTTGCTCATAATGGCATGTAGTGAGTATTACATAACTCTCAGGATGACAATAAAGGTAAAGTTCAGAATTCCCATGCCATACCTGCTCCATGATATATGATTGATTGTTTAAGGGTGTTAAGCTAGCAATCTTGATTAGAGCTCATTTCTATTTATAATAATGTTAATTAGCACTATGAATAGTATTGTGGTTTATGATAATAATGCCTACTTCTATTCTTTATAGTTGCTATTAGTGTTGTTTTTTTTATATACTAGAGTGTAAGTGCTAATTACTAAAATATTTTTAGAGGTTTTTATGATTAATGAGAAAGACTTTGTATATGAAATCGAACCGGATGTTTCTGAATTAAATGAATATGGCTATTTAAAGCCTTATGCATATCAAAATTTATTTAGTGCAATTGCAGAAAAACATTTAAACAGAATAAATCTTAATGTAGATACGACAATGAAATACGGTTTAGCATGGGTACTAATCTCTATATCCCTAGAAATTATGAAACCGGTTAAAGGATGCATTAAATTATTCGCTCAAACATGGCATTCACAGAAGAAGGGCCCCTTCTTCCGCCGTGAACTTGTTTTTAAAGATGAAAATAATAATCTTTTGTTTCATGGTTCTACTTTTTCTGTACTTCTGGATTTAGAAACAAGGAGCGTATTCAGAAAAAAAGAAGCCCCTTTTTATATTGGCTCCCCTATTAGTGAATTCACTATCGATGCAAATCCTTCTTTCAAAACAGACATAACATTAAATGAAGTAGATAGAAGGAAAGTATATAATAGTTATATAGACTGTTTGGGACATGTAAACAATACACGGTACGGTGAATTTGCCTATGATGCCTTAAATGATGAAGAAAAAGAAAACCTCCATAAAATGAAACGCTATGAAGTTTTCTTTTTATCAGAATTGAGAGATAAAGACATTTTCTCGGTTCAAAAAGGCAGAATGAATGACAGAATTATCATCAGAGGAGTAAATGAAACAAATTGCGATACATCTTTTGATGTCCTGATTGACTTTGATAAATAGAAATGTTTCACGTGAAACATTTCTATATTACCTTTTCATATGCAACTCTTTCACTGCCGTCTTCCAGGAATATTATTCCACAGTATTGAAACCCGTTGTTACTTAGCATTTTTTTCATAGATTCATTTTGCTTATGGGTATCAACCTTTATGCTATAAATGTCACTTTGTAAGCACATTTTCTCGACTTGTGCTATTATTTCAGAAGATAATCTTTTGCCTTTAAAATTATTGTCAACTGCTATTCTGTGTATTACTGCATATTCATTCTCTGTAATCCATTTGCCTTCATAAATCTTTTCATAGGTTTTTTCATCGCTGAAAGAAATTGCTACAGTGGCAACTACCTGGCCATCCTTTTCCAGAACATAGCCTTTTCTTTTCTCGATATCATCCCTGATAATATTTAAATTGGGGTAGTTATCCTGCCATTGGTCTACCCCTTTATTCCTTAAATATTCCTGAGCTTGCCTGATAATATCCATTATTCTATTTATATCTGATATTGTTGCAATCCGAAATTCCATCTTTACCTCTTTTATCAGATATCTAAATTATGAACTGATTTTGCATGCTTTTGTATAAATTCTTTTCTTGGTTCAACTTTTTCACCCATGAGTATTGTAAATATTTCATCGGTTAATACCGGATTCTCAACGTCTACCTTTAATATTTGTCTTGTTTCAGGATTCATAGTGGTCTCCCAAAGTTGTTCAGCGTTCATTTCTCCCAGACCTTTAAACCGCTGCATAGTAATGCTTTTATCTTCTCTGTCCCAGTTTCTTTCTTTCATGAGTTTTGCAAGCTCACGATCATTATATACGTAAATCTCTTCTTTTCCTTTCTTCACTTTATACAAAGGAGGCTGCGCAATATATATATGT
>FZPS01000070.1_pt297 | contig 13577 bp, 10 predicted proteins | sample 1817821 | NCBI WGS metagenome assembly FZPS01 (sample SAMEA104158645, study PRJEB21678) | metagenome | place: Germany | collected 2015-04-21 | reverse complement strand
GTAGACCAGGGTGCCCCTGTCTGGATGGATGTAGGGCGGCTTGTTGTAATCGAGCACTTCAAAGTGGAGGTGGACGCCGGTGCTGTCGCCGGTACTGCCGGCGATGCCGATACGCTGGCCCCGGGTCACCTGCTGGCCCTCACTCACCATCATGCTGCCGCTGCGCATATGTTTGTAGATCGTGCTGAGGCCGTTTTGATGGTCGATGGCGATATAATTGCCAAAAGCGCTATTATAGCTTACTGTAATCACCCGGCCGTTATCGGCTGCAAGGATATAGCCGGTGGTAGCGATATCGATCCCATCATGATGGCGCCATGCGTAATAGATGGGGTGATAGCGCATGCCGAAGGCCGATGAGATATATCCCCGCGGCGAAGAAGGCCAGTAAAGGGCGCTGCCGCCGCTGCCGGTACTCTGTTCCCGCATCTTCCGCTCCAGCTCTGCGCTGGCTTTCTCGAGCTCCCTGATCTTTTTACTGGCCCGATCGATCTCCGCCTGAAGCTCTCCCCTCACCGCCTGACGGGAGGAAACTGTGCGCTTTACCTCCTCCTCGCTGGCCAGGATCTGACGGCGCAGCCCATCGAGGCGGTTTTTTTCCTGCTGCAGCTCCTCCTTCATCGCCTCGATACGGTCCTTTTCAGCCCGCACCTCGTCGATGAGGACCTGATCATTCGAGGCGATAAGCTTAAGATTATTGAAGCGGGTCAAAAAATCATTAAATGAAGAAGCGCCGAAAAGGATGTCGATATAGGAGAGGGAACCCTGTTCATAGATCGCCCTGAGGCGGCGCTTGAAAAGAGCCTCTTTTTCGGCGAGCTCAGCCTCAGTCTCGGCGATCTTTTCTTCTACCCGGGCGATCTCGGTTTCGGTAGCAGTAATCTCACCGTTGATCTGCGCCAGCTCAGATTGCAGCTCCCGCAGGCGGCGATCGAGCTGCGCCAACTCATCCTCAAGATCCGCCTTGCGGCTGCGCTGCTCTTTAAGATTGCTCCGCTCCTGATCGAGTTTTCGATGGATATCTTCTCTCTTCTGCTCAAGCTCCTGCATGGAGGCAAAGACGGGCGCCACCGACGACGCCAGCATAAGCAGGGTTAGCACAAGAGCAAGCAACCCCCAGATTTTAGTCCGACCCATGATCGATCCCCCCCGGTAGCGGTTTGTCAGTCAGCCCAGCCATCATACCCGTAAAAATCGGCCCATGGAGAAAGCGCTCCCCAGAATCCCCAGCCCTGTTCCCAGGGGAAGGAGGCACTTCACCAGCTCGCCCATAATCAAAGAAGCAGGCACGAGCGTCAAAAACATGAGGTTGTTCGCCATGACCCATTCCAGAGATGCCTGGTAGATATAGTAGATCGCTCCCAGCGGCAGCGCCGCCCCTAAGGCGCCGATAAACATCCCTTCGAGCACAAAAGGCCAGCGGATAAACCAGTTTGTTGCCCCTACATATTTCATGATCATGATCTCGCGGCGGCGGATAAAAACAGTTAGCCTGATCGTGTGGGCGATTAAAAAAACCGCAGTAACGGCCAGCCCCGTCATCAGGCCGAGGCCCACCAGCTGCACGGCGCGGGTGGCCGCGAAGAGCTTCTCCACCGTCGCCTCCCCATAATAGACTTCGGCCACGGCGGGGTATCCCTCCAGCTCTCGGGCCACATCTCCCACCATCTCAGGGCGAAGGGTGTGCAGCTCGTAAGAGTCGCGCAGGGGATTGTCTGCGGCGCCCTCGTATCCCTCCACTACATCCCCCAGCTGTTCTTTCAGGCGTTTCATCGCTTCATCTCGGTGAACAAAGCGGACTTCGTTAAGGGAACGGTGGGCCAGCAGCTTGCTGTGCAGCTGCTCCTGCTCCTCCGCCGTCGATTCTTCATCGATATAGAGAACGATCTCTACCTGCTCCCTGACATCGGAGGTGATCTGATTCAGGTTCAAATTAACCACCATGAAGCCGCCCAGCATCAGCAGAGTCACCACGACTACTCCCACAGAGGCCATCGTCATCCACTTATTCCGGTAAAGATTGCTCCAGGCTTCACCGCAGGCATAAAGAAAGCTGTTAAAGGACACTGGCATAAGCCCCCTTCTCTTCGTCGACGGTGAGCCGGCCCTGGTTAAGATGAATGACCCGCTTCTTCAGGCGGTCCACAATTTCACTGTTGTGCGTCGCCACCAGGACGGTGGTGCCGCGAATATTGATTGTCCTTAAAATATTCATGATCTCATAAGAATTGTCCGGATCAAGATTTCCGGTGGGCTCATCGGCGATGATCATGGCAGGGCGGTTGATAATGGCCCGGGCCAGTCCCACCCGCTGCTGCTCGCCGCCGGAAAGATCACAAACCCGGGCCGCAGCTTTCTCCCGCAGGCCCACCAGCTCGAGAACATAGGGCACCCGCCGCCTGATTTCGCGCTGGGAGGCGCCGGTAACGCGCATGGCAAAAGCGATATTTTCAGCGGTGGTCCGCTCATCGAGGAGCCGGAAATCCTGGAAGACCATGCCGATATTGCGCCGCAGGTAGGGCACCCGACTCTGCCGCATCCCCGACAGATCATGGCCGAAGACCTTCAGATAACCCTCCCGGGGGATAATCTCCCGGATGATCATCTTAAAAAGAGTCGATTTTCCCGCCCCGCTGGGGCCAACAAAGAAGACAAATTCGCCGCGGTTGATCATAAAATTGATATCAATTAATACATCTTTGCCTTTTTTATCGTAGCGATGATAGATCCCTTTAGCTTCAACCATAGTCCAACCTTCCCCCAAAAATAACTTAACATAAACTTAACAGTCGAAAACAATATTCGACACCGATAAACTATTTCCTGCTTTATTATTAATTTAATTTAATAACTTTTACCAGGGATATTTTAACATGAGGGTGTTTTTAGCAAGATGGGGCCCTCTGGATAAAGGAGCGGCTTTTAACAGGAAATGCTTCGCTGCGCTCAGAATGACGGACCGGCGACCGACCAGATCTGCAAATTTGTCAATCAGGGTGAGAGAGCGTCTTGAAGCCCTCGCCATGAACGGCACCGGCGCTGCCGATAATGACGAAGGCCGTCGGATCGAGCTCGTGGACCAGCGCTTTCAACCGGGCTACCTGGGGGCGGGAAATAACGCAGAGCAAAAGCTCACGCTCCTCCCCGGTATAGCCGCCCCGCCCGGTGATCCTGGTTACCCCGCGCTCCAGCTCGGCGAGGAGACCGCGGTTGATCTCCTCGCCGCGCGTAGTGATGATCAAAGCGGTCTTCGCCGGGTTGATCCCCTCCTGAATGAGATCGATCACCTTGGTGCTGATAAAAAGGGAGAGCGCCGAGTACATCGCCGCCTCGGCCCCGAGCATAAAGACAGCCATCCCGATCACCACCAGATCAGACCCTAAAAGAGCCTGCCCCACTGTGAGGCCCGTGGTCCGGTTCAGGATGAGGGAAAGCAGGGCGGTTCCCCCCGAGGACCCCTGGTAGCGAAAGATCAGCCCCAAGCCCAGGCCCATGACGATCCCGCCGTAGACCGAGGCAAGCAGGGGATCCCAGGTCAGGACGGGCAGGTAGGGTGCAGTGAGCTCAATAGCCAGAGGGAACAGTAAAGAGCCCAGCAGATTACGCCCCACCTTGTCAGACCCCAGCAGCAGCCAGGCCGCCACAAAGAGGGGTATGTTCAGTACGATGATCGTTAAACCGGTGGGAATTTTGAAAAGGTGAAACAGGATCACCGCAAAGCCGCTAAACCCCCCTGCAGCCAGGCGATTGGGGATAAGGAATGAGTTCATCCCCGCAGCCATGAGCAGAGAGCCGACGATTACCGCCGCAAAGGCACCGCCGGATGCTCTAAATCTACCGTAAAGCGTCTTCATTTAAGCGCGGCCTTTCTCCGGTGTCTCCAGCTCCCCATGGCGCCGGCGGGCCTGCCAGCGCAGGTAGGCCTCCACAAAGGGATCGAGGGCACCGTCCATCACCGCCTCGATCCGTCCACTTTCGACACCGGTACGATGATCCTTGACCAGGGTAAAAGGATGAAAGGTATAAGTACGGATCTGACTGCCCCAGGCGATCTCTTTTTGGGAGCCGCGCAGGGCCGACAGCTCTGCAGCCTGCTCCCGCCGCTGGATCTCCGCCAGGCGTGCCTGGAGAATGCGCATCGCCTGAACCCGGTTGCTGTGCTGGGATCGGTTATTCTGACAGGTCACGACTATCCCCGTGGGGAGATGGGTGATCCGCACCGCGGAATCTGTTTTGTTGACATGCTGCCCGCCGGCACCGCTGGAGCGGAAGGTGTCGATCCGCAGATCGTCGGCGTCGATGACGAACTCCTCTTCCTCCACCTCAGGGATCACATCGATGGAGGCAAAGGAGGTATGGCGCCGCCGGGCGGTATCGAAGGGCGAGATCCGGATGAGACGATGAACCCCCTTTTCCGCCTGAAACAGGCCGTACGCCGCATGCCCGCGCACGATGAGGGTAGCGCTCTTGATCCCGGCCTCATCATCTGCCAGCAGATCGACGAGCTCCACCTCCCAGCCTTTCTGCTCGGCCCAGCGGGTATACATCCGCAGCAGCATCTCCGCCCAATCCTGCGATTCCAGCCCGCCGGCCCCCGAGTGAATCGAAACGATGGCATCGTTGAAATCGTAATCGCCGCTAAAAAGAGTCGCCAGCTCCAGGCGGTCAAGCAGCCGCCCGCTCTCCTCCAGCGCCGCCGCCGCTTCCCCCAGCGCTTCCCTGCCGTCCCCAGGATCCTCCCGGGCCAGCTCCAGCAATACTTCGATCTCCTCCAGCTGTTCGGTTAGCTCGCGCAGGGGGCGCAGCTCTTCGCGAAGGGCCCCCAGTTTTTTCATGAGCTCCTGGGCGCGAGCCCCCTCTTCCCAGAGAGCAGGATCGGCGGCCTTCTGCTCCGCCCTTTTCAGCCGCTCCTCTTTGCGAGCAAACTCAAAGAGAAGCCCCCATTTCGCGAAAACGCTGCCGCTGCCGCTCCAGCGCCTCAGTATATTCCTTCAACACTATGCTCACTCTCGCTTTCCTGCCGCCCCGCAGTGAAGCGGCTGATTCATGTTGCACCGCTTCACCTCAGGCGCCGCAGCACCTTTTGTATTTTTTGCCGCTGCCGCAGGGGCAGGGATCATTACGGCCTATTTTTTTACCCACCTTGATCGGTTGCTGCTTCGCCGCCGGTGCTCTGTCCCTGCGCTCCTCGCTGCGCTCCGCCGGAGCGCTGTCGCCTCCGGCCCGGGGCAGCTGCGGCCTGATCGCCGCCGCCGGCCCGGCTACAGCGCGGCGCCGCGGCGGCGCCGCCACCCGGGCCTGGTAAACCCCGCGGACGACCTCCTCCTGAATCGTCTGGATCATCCCTTCAAACATATCATAGCTCTCCAGGCGGTACTCTACCAGGGGGTCTTTCTGCCCGTAAGCACGCAGATTGATCTCCTGGCGCAGCTCGTGCATCTCATCGATAAAATACATCCAGTGCCGATCTACAGTGCGCAGCAGGACCACCCGCTCCAGCTCCCGCATGATCTCGGCACCCAGCTCCCGCTCGCGCTCTTCGTAGAAGGCGCCCGATTCTTCTAAAAACAGCGCCTCCGCCTCCGCCCGATCCGCTTCCAGCAGCGCCGTCACGGCGATCCGCCCGCGGCGCAAGAAAGAGTTCTCCCCCGCCTGCAATAGGGCGCGGGCCTCGGACTCTTCCAGGTAATCGTGCTCGCGAAAGTGCTCCTGCAACAGGGCGGCGATCACCTCGCCGGCCATATAGGTGATCTGCTCGCGCATATCCTCGCCCTCGAGAACCTGGCGGCGCTGCTTGTAGATCAGCTCGCGCTGCTTGTTCAGAACATCGTCGTAGTCCAGCAGGTGCCGGCGGATCTCGAAATTTCGCGATTCCACCTTTTTCTGGGCCCGCTCGATGGCCCGGCTGACCAGGGGGTGATCGATGGGGATATCCTCTTCCAGGCCGAACCGATCCATCAGCGAAGCGATATTGTCAGCGCCAAAAAGGCGCATCAGGTCGTCCTCCAGGGAGACGACAAATTCTGAAGAACCGGGATCGCCCTGGCGGCCCGAGCGGCCGCGCAGCTGATTGTCGATGCGCCGGCTCTCATGGCGCTCCGTGCCGAGCACATGCAGGCCGCCTAAGGCGATCACTTCATTGCGCTCCCGCTCCACCTGGCGTTCCGCCTCTTCCATCAGCTCGCGGCGCCTTTTCTCCCACGCCAGATGCTGCTCCGGATCGAGTTCATGCTCCTTGGCGGCAAATTCTTTCTCCAACCTCGCCCTGACCCGGTATTCGGGGTTCCCCCCGAGGATGATATCGGTACCGCGTCCGGCCATATTTGTCGATAGCGTCACCGCTCCCCGGCTCCCGGCCTGAGCGATGATCTGCGCCTCGCGGCTGTGGTTCACCGCATTGAGCACCTCGTGGCGGATACCCTGCCGCTGAAGCATCCGGCTGAGCATCTCTGATTTTTCCACGGAGATCGTCCCCACCAGGACCGGCTGTCCCCGTTCATGGCGCTGCGCAATCTCCTCCACCGCCGCCTTGAACTTGGCCCGCTCGGTCTTGTATACCCTGTCCGGCAGCTCTTCCCGAATCAGCGGCCGGTTCGTGGGGATGGCCACCACATCCATGCCGTAAATTTTGCGGAATTCTTCTTCTTCAGTAAGCGCCGTCCCGGTCATCCCGGAGATTTTTTCATACATCCGAAAATAGTTCTGGAAGGTAATCGAGGCCACGGTGCGGGTATCGGCCTGTACCTCTACCCCCTCCTTCGCCTCGATCGCCTGATGCAGCCCCTCGGAGTAACGCCGGCCCCACATGAGGCGGCCGGTAAACTCATCGACGATCACCACTTTACCCTCCTGAACGACATAATCGACATCTCTTTCGTAAAGAGAGTACGCTTTCAGAAGCTGGTGAATGAAGTGCAGCTGCTCCCCAGCGCCGCTTTCCTCATCGGGGGTATCGGCAGAATCAGCCTCGCCATCGCCCTCCGGAGCGCTTTCGAAGCCGAGCAGCCGAGCCAGCATGGGGTTGCCCCGCACGAGCTCGCGGTAGCCCATCTGGGAGATGGAGACGGCCCGGGTAATCTCATCGATGGTGTAATAAAGCTTCTCGTCAAAATGGTTCAGTCTCTTCTCGGTCATCAAGATCTGTTTGATCCGTTCGACCGCCCTCTCCATACCCCGTTCCTTGAGCAGCTTGAGCAGCTTCTTATTTTTGGGGGCGCCACGGCGGGCCAGAAGAAGTTTTTCAGCGGCTTCCTCCCTGTGGCCCTGATCAATATCTTCAGCGCTGCCGCTGAGAAGATCGTTCACGAGGCGGTTCTGCTTGCGCAGAAGCTGCTCCACATCGCGGCGAAAGCGGCTGTACTCCTGCTTCGTCTCCAGCCGGCTGCTGATAATCAGCGGCGTCCGCGCTTCGTCGATAAGGATACTGTCAACCTCGTCGACGATGGCATAATTTAGCTCTCGCTGGACCAGCTCCTCCCGGTAGAGGACCATATTATCGCGCAGGTAATCGAAGCCCAGCTCATTGTTGGTGGCGTAGACGATATCGGCACTGTAGGCCTGCCGCCTCTCCGCCGGGGTCAGATCATGCACCACCAGCCCTACCGTTAGGCCGAGAAGCTTGTAAATCGGCCCCATCCACTCGCTGTCGCGGCGGGCCAGGTAGTCGTTAACGGTGACGATATGAGTCCCCCTGCCGCTTAAAGAATTTAGGTAGGCGGGCATCGTCGCCACCAGCGTCTTCCCCTCGCCCGTCTTCATCTCCGCAATACGCCCCTGATGGAGGACAATAGCGCCGAGAAGCTGGACATCGTAGGGCCGCATCCCCACGGTGCGGCGGGCCGCCTCCCGCACGAGGGCAAAAGCTTCCGGAAGAAGCTCCTCCAGGCTCTCACCCTTCGCCAGGCGCTCCTTCAACCGGGCGGTCGTCTCCGGAAACCCGGCGGGGGTCAGCGTTTTCATTATCTCCTCGAAGCTGTTGATCTTTTCCACTATCCCGCCGAGACGGCGCACTTCTCTTTCGTTGGCGCTACCGAAGATCTTGCTCAGAATACCGGCCATCTGCACCACACCACGCTTTCTCAGGTTACACTAATGAGAAAGGAACCCCCGGGTTCCTTGGCTGCATTCTTATTTTACCACACCGGCCGCTGCTGTAACAAGAGACCTGACCCTCTGTCCGGGCGACGCCGCCCCGTGCAGGACGCGATCAGGGGGCGGCCTGAAGCTCCGGGGCAAGCTCGCAGGTGAGCGCCCAAAGGCTGCCGGAAACAAGGGAGTGCCCCCCCAGGAGCACGGGGATAGCGCACCCGGCGGCCAGGCGAGTGAACTCTTTCAACCAGGGATGCTCGATCTGCTCCCAAAGACCGAGATCAGAAAGGAAACGCTCTCGATCTGTAAAGTCAAATTTGAAGTGAGCGAAGAGAACGCGGCTGTCGATAAAAGCACAGCGGGCGACCCCGGCGAGGTGCTCAAAGAAGTAGGTCAGCCCGGCCCGCTCGATGAGCAAGCCGAGAAGAGAGACAACGGCGCCGCTCTCCAGGCGTCCCAGCGCTTTCATCCCCCGCTCTTCAGAAAAAACCCGCAAGTGCAGTTTCAGCAGCGCGTTGAGGCGCTCGATGATCGGCGCCCCCACCCGGCCGATAAGGGCCACATCCTGGTAGCTGTCGCCGAGCACCGCCTTCGCTCTTTCCAGAGGCCCGTAGTCGAGCTCTAAGGTGTCCAGGTGAGCCCGCGCCCGCGGACCGGCAAAGGGGCCGGCCCCCAGCACCAGGATATCCGCCGGTGTATCGAGATCAAAAAGCAGCCCAAGCGTTTGCGGCATCAGCTCCAGCTCCAGGCCGCCCTGATCGCGCAGTGTCATCGCCAGGCTGTTATCCCTCTCCGGCAGCTCCAGGCTCGCAAAATTATCGGGCACCGTAAAGGCAACGATATCGGCCGATTGCACATTGTTGGCGTAGAGCAGGCTGGAACTTTTCGACAGCTTGCTGCAGATCCCGTCGAGCTCAGCGGGGGTGATCAGGGGGCATCCCGCTCCGCTGAGGTAAAATACTTTTTTCAAGCCCTGACCCAGAACCAGCTTTTTTAGCTCGCGCCCGAAATGAAAGGAGCGCGGGTGCTGCCGGTTTAACAGGAACTCCGCCCCGGCGGTGCGGGCCATCCCGGCCAGGGCGGGGTTGTTTGATACCAACAATATCCGGCCGATCCGGTCTGCACGGCTCAGTTTTTCCAGGTTGTCATGGAGCAGCGCCCGCCGCACCCCCACGATCATCTCTTCGACGGGGCTGGCGGAGGCGGTCCCTTCAAAAATTACGACACTGACAGCTTCATCCATAGCCCAAACCTCTTCCCCGGATAGCGGCCGCGGCTAGGAGCCGTACTCCGGTTCGATGAGGCCGTAATCGCCATCTTTGCGTCGATAAAGAACATTCACAATCTCGGTTTCGGCGTTGGCAAAAACAAAAAAGTCATGCCCCAGCAGATTCATCTGCATGATCGCCTCTTCCAGGTGCATCGGCTTGAGGGGGAAGCGCTTCGTTTTGACTACGCGGTCCTCTTCGGTCTCTTTTTCCCGCGCCTCCGGGGCGGCCAGTTTTTCACCCAGCGCGCGGAGTCCCTGCTGTCGCAGCGATCTGCTCAGCCGGGTCTTATACTTGACCAGCTGCTTCTCCAGCTTATCGACCACCATATCTATAGAAGCATACATGTCCCCCGTCGATTCCTCGCCGCGCAAGATAAGACCGTTTAAAATGACGGTAACCTCGACGATATGTTCATTGCGGATCACACTCATCACTACCTGGGCCTCTTTGGGCCGATCGAGGTACTTGGTTAATTTATTGACCTTTTTGTTGGCGTAATCAACCAGGGCATCCGTTACTTCAATATTTTTTCCACGAACAGTGATCTCCATCCTGATCCTCCCTTTCTGCCTTCTCTTATCCATTACTATTCCCCAAGGCGGGGAAAATCCCTTCAGCACAGCGGCGCGAAGTGCGCATTCAGGAGGGGCGCTGTGTAAAGGCGGCGACAGCGCCAAAGACAACAAGGCCCTGCTTCTGTAGCACCGCCGCCGCCTCCTGCATCGTCGCCCCCGTGGAGTAGATATCATCCACCAGCAGCGCTCTTTTCCCCGGCAGCGCCGCTCTCCGGCAGGCGAATACGCCGCGCACATTCTCCTGACGCTGGTGGTGGGAAAGAGAGCTCTGTGCCGCTGTGGGCCTGATCCGGGCAAGCAGGGGGCGCAGGGGAACACCCAGCGCCGTAGCGGCAAAACGGGCCAGCAGTTGAGCCTGGTCGTAGCCGCGCTCCCGCAGCCTTCTGCGGTGCAGCGGCACGGGGATAACGAAAGCGGGCTCCCAGCAGGTCTCCTCCCGGATCAACCGGCCCAGCCAGCTCCCCAGAGGCCGGGCCAGAGACCGCTTTCCCCTGAATTTAAATCGGTGCAGCATCTGCCGCCAGGCCCCCTCGTACCAGGAGAGAGCAAAAAGCCCCCGCAGGGGGGCGCTTTCCGGTATGCAGGAGCAGGGGGCGGCGGGGGGAAGCAGCTCCCCGCAACGCGGGCAGAGCGGGCCCGCCGGGATAAACGAGCTTAAGCAGGAGCGGCACAGGGGCGCTTCCGCCCCCGCTGGCAGCAGCACTGCGCAGGTGAGGCACCGGGGCGGGAAAATAAGCCTCCAGAGGTATTCCCCGCCGCGCCGTTCGCCCCCCCTAGCTTTCCCTGCTCTCCACCTCTCTGCCAATCTCTCCATCCTCCCGGTTTAAGCGGCGGTCAAGAAAACTGTAGCGCTCCTCGGCCCGGTTGTTGCGTATGGCGATGGCGAGCGCCTTCTTCGTCCCCACCAGAACCACAAGTTTGCGGGCCCGGGTGATTCCGGTGTAGAGAAGATTGCGCTGCAACAGCAGGTAGTGCTGAGTGATCACCGGCATTACGATAACGGGATATTCGCTGCCCTGGCTCTTATGCACCGAGGTGGCGTAAGAGAGGGTGAGCTCGTCAAGCTCGCTGAAATTGTAGACCACGGGACGGCTGATGCCGGCATCGCGATAAGCGACGATCAGCTCCCCTTCCTCCAGGTTGAGCTTGGTGATCCGACCGATATCGCCATTGTAGACCTCTTTCTGATAATTGTTCCGGATCTGCATCACCTTGTCACCACTGCGGAAAGTGATCCCGTGGATGGTCACTTCGTTTTTGCGCCTATCGGCAGGATTTAGCGCTTTTTGCAGCATCTTGTTCAACTTCTCCACCCCGGCTGCAGTCCGCCGCATCGGCGTGATCACCTGCACATCCATAACCGGATCAAAAGGGCCGAAATTGGGGATCCTTTCGCGGCACAGCTGCACCACTTTCTGGGCCACCAGGTCGGGGACCGCCTCGCTGACAAAGAAAAAGTCTTTATTTTTGACGTTCAGCTGGGGCATCTCACCATGATTGATCCGGTGCGCATTGACCGTGATCAGGCTTTCGCGGGCCTGCCTGAAGATATGGTTTAACCGGACGGCGGGGATCGCTCCGGAATCGAGAAGATCGCGCAGGACATTGCCCGCTCCCACGGCGGGCAACTGATCGGCATCGCCCACCATGATCAGGCGGCAGCCGGCAGGGATCGCTTTGACCAGATGGTACATCAGGATCAGGTCGACCATGGAGGCCTCATCGATGATCAGCACATCAGCCTCGAGAGGACGTTTTTCATGGCGCATGAACCGGAAGCCCTCTCCCTCGTTGTAGCTGTACTCGAGGAGGCGGTGGATCGTGGAGGCGTCTTCTCCGGTGGCCTCCTGCACCCTTTTCGCTGCACGCCCCGTGGGGGCGGCGAGCAAAACCCGCTGGTTCAGCGAATGAAAGAGTGAAAGTAGCGCCCTAATGGTGGTGGTTTTGCCTGTCCCCGGGCCGCCGGTGACGATCAGCAGCCCCTCTTCCAGAGCCTGCTCCATAACGCGGCGCTGCTCTTCCGTTAAACCGCTCCCTTTCCCCGCCGCAGCCTCCAGGGCAGCCCGGCTCTCCCGGCGGTCCCAGCTCAGCGGGGCGTCGGCCAGCGCCTTTAACCCCTGCGCCACCCCCACCTCGGCGTGATAGAAGGGCGCGGCATAGACAATGCTGTCCTCCGCCCTCTCTTCGCAGTAGATCTTTTTATCGACTGCCAGCTTCTGAAGATGATCTTTCAGCGGGGGGGCGGCGGCAATTTCTCCGGGAATCGCCAGCAGCTCCATCGCCCGCTCCAGAAGGATCTCCCGGGGCAGGCAGACATCGCCCCTGCCGGCGGCATCGCGGAGGGCAAAAAGAAGCGCTGCGCGGACCCGGGCCGGAGCATCGGCGGCAAGGCCCATCTGCCGGGCAATGCGGTCCGCAGTCTTGAACCCGATACCCGCCACCTCCTCAGCGAGCATATAGGGGTTATCTCTAACCCGATCGGCGGCCTGCAGTCCATAATGGCGGTAAAGGCGCAGCGCCTGGCCGATGCCGATGCCATGACCCTGTAAAAATACCAGGACCTCCTGCATCTCCCGATATTTACCGAAGTTCTCCTGGATCATGGCCCCTCTCTTCGGACCGATGCCGGGCACCTCCTGCAGACGCTCCGGCTCTTCCTCCATCACCTGCAGCGCCTCCAGCCCGAACTGATCCACGATTGCTCCGGCGGTAACCGGACCGATCCCCTTGATCAGCCCAGAAGCAAGATAGCGCTTCAGGCCCTTTACAGTTACCGGCAGGACCCGCTGCCAGCGCTCCACCGCCACCTGCCGCCCGTAACGGTGGTGCACCTGCCATCTGCCGATGATCCGCAGGCTTTCACCCTCCTGCATGGGCGGGAAGTTGCCGACGATGGTGATGGCATCACCGCCGACACAGCGCAGCCTTCCCACGAGATAGCCGTTCTCTTCGTTGTAAAATCTAATCCTTTCCAGAGTCCCTTCAAGACTTTCCAAGCCCTCCAGCAAAATCCCTCCATCATCCGCCGGCTCAAACCGGTAAAATCGAAACGGTTTACCCGGCTTTTTCTTTTAACTGGGGCACTTTGTCCAACCTTTCCCAGGGGAGATCGAGCTCCGGACGGCCGAAATGGCCGTAGGCGGCCAGCTGCTGGTAGATAGGGCGGCGCAGATCGAGCTCATCAATAATGGCCGCCGGGCGAAGGTCGAAACATTCCCCGATGAGTCGTTCAATCCGCTCCGGCGCCAGGGTAGAGGTGCCGAATGTCTCCACTGCAATGGATACGGGTCTGGCCACCCCGATAACGTAGGCTATCTGTAGCTGGCATCTGCGGGCCAACCCGGCGGCGACAATGTTTTTGGCCACGTGGCGGGCGGCGTAGGCTGCCGAGCGATCTACTTTGGTGGGATCCTTTCCCGAAAAGGCGCCGCCGCCGTGCAAGGCGCTGCCGCCGTACGTATCTACAATGATTTTCCGCCCCGTGAGCCCGGCATCGCCCAGGGGACCGCCCACGACGAAACGCCCGGTGGGGTTGACCAGTAAACGGGTCTCCGCGGTGAGCAACTCCGGGGGAACGGTGGCTTTGATCACCAGCTCACTGATATCCTTCTCGATCTGCTCCCTCGATACCTTCTCGCTGTGC
>FZPS01000048.1_pt161 | contig 13577 bp, 14 predicted proteins | sample 1817821 | NCBI WGS metagenome assembly FZPS01 (sample SAMEA104158645, study PRJEB21678) | metagenome | place: Germany | collected 2015-04-21 | reverse complement strand
GTCCATGAGAGAGGTTCTTCACTTTCAAAAACAATGTGTTCGGTATGTGTCAGAGAAATCCCGCTCTGATCGTATTTGCCCTTAGCCAGATCCCTCAGTATCTCGCTTAACTCTGTCATACTCTTCGGCATTTTTACTATCAGAACCTCAAACTTCCCATCTGAAAAATCAACATCTTTCCTGTTCATCTTAAGAACGCCACCTGCCTGCAGAGTGTTCATAACCCCGCCGAAGAGTATCTCGCCGTCGTATTCAAACTCGCTGCTCTTGATGCTTACACTGTGTGGCTTTATTTCATTAATATTCTTAATGCCCTCCAGTAGGTATGCTAGATATCCTACTGCATTCTTTGCTTGTTGGTTAGTCGCGTAGGAAACTTTTGTGAATGCCCCGAAGGAGGCAATATAGGAGAAGTAAGATGTCCCGTTAAACTGACCGATGTCGTGATCACATGGGGTTCCATCAATAGCGATAGAGGTGGCTTTTATTATATTTCTCGGTAAGCCCAGACTTGCAGCGAGATCGTTTGCGGTACCCGTCGGTATGTACGCAATCGGAAATCGCTTTTCGTGTGCCATCATACCGGTAATTACTTCGTTCAGCGTACCGTCACCCCCACAACAGAGTACAACCGAGTACTCTCTATCGAGACTGGCAACGAAATCTATAGCATCATCTTTTTTAGTTGTTGCGTGAACAGTAATATCGTACTCATTTTGTGACAGATGATTGATTATATCAAAGACACCTGTACGTGATCTCATTCGGCCGGCATACGGATTGATGATAACAAGCGCCGACTTCTTTTCATTTTTTCCCATACAGTTATTCATTCCCCATTTACCTAAATCAGATTACTAATTATGTTTTGATAGGATGGTTTTTTATATGATTTTTTATGATGTTTATATGATATTTACAGGATATTTACAGGATATTGAAAGTCTGATTGAATGCTTCCAATATGAAGATGTGAACACATATATCATACGACAATACACAAATAGAATCAAGTATCACTATTCTTACCAGGTATGCAAATATGCGGTCTGTCGCATAAAGCACAAATGCGATATGGGAGTAGTCGGTCCCCCGCATAATGTGTAAAGAGTATGTCATATCATATGCTACATATAGCGCAAAAAATGAGCAAAAATCGAAGTATTGTGTGGATGTAGAGGGAATATTCAGCACTTTTATGCGGAATATGTTATAGAATATGCTGTGTACGATATATCACTCTTAAGTAAACCACACAGAACTCAAGATTCTGCGCAAAATCCGTGATTCTTGTGAATTCAAGTTGTACATCGCTCTTCCCTTCCTTCCACGTCTTACCTATCTTGCCTGTTACTCTGTCCAGTCGCCTCGTCTCCCCGCCTTCCCCGTCTTCCTCGTCTTCCTCGTCTTCCCCGTCTTCCTCGTCTACCCCATCTTGTCTGTCTTCCCTTTCTTCCCCAGCTTGCCTCTCTTGTCTTCCCCGTCTTTCCCATCTGGCGGTCTGCCCATTTGATGCGTCATCCTTTTCGCATTTTTCCCTTTCCCTTTCTTCCTCTCCCCGTTCTCCCCGTTCTCACCGTTCTCCCCGTTCTCCCCGTTTTCCACGTTCTCCACGTTCTCCACGTTCTTCCTGTTCTTACTTCTTTTCCTCTTCGTCCTCCTCTTTTGTCCTCCTCTTCTCGCCCTCTCGATTTTCTCTTCTGGTGATATTATTGTTGACAAATTTCCGGCGATGGAGTAAAATTAATATACCCCTAGGGGGTATGCAAGATAAGACTAAAGTTCAAAGAAGGTTATTAGATTCTAAAGAATGTTTTGGTGCCACAGAGAAGACAACAGGTCATAGAGAAGACTATAGGTCACATAGAAAAGATTATGTAGGTCATTGAGGAGGTAATGAGGTTATTATGTCAGTTGTTAGTGTACCGGAAAGGTGCAAGGGCTGTACCGTAGAGGGAGACTGTATACGTACCACATCGAGGGAAGACGACTTCAAAAAGTCGCTGATATCGAGACTGAATAGGATAGAAGGTCAAATACGCGGCATCCGTGGGATGATCGAAAGAGATGCGTACTGCGACGACATAATCAATCAAGTCTTCGCTGCTCAGTCAGCCTTAAGCGCTGTTAACAAGCTAATACTCGAGAGTCATCTGCGCAGTTGCGTAGTTAAGAAAGTTAAAAATGGAGAAGATGAGATTGTAGATGAACTGATGAAAACAATCGGAAAGCTCATCTAATATGATTTTCTCTCACCTTTTGAAAGGATTGTATTGCTATGATAATCAAACAAACCTTACCAGTCAGTGGCATGTCATGTGCTGTCTGTGCTGGACGTGTAGAAAAAACAGTCGCAGACCTCGATGGGGTCAAGAACTCCTCGGTGAATTTCGCAAGCGAGAGCCTTACAGTGGAGTATGATTCAACTGTCACCTCTCTTGACTTAATAAAGGATGCGGTTGAGAAAATAGGGTATAAAGTCGTTGAGGAAGATAACTCGAGAACTGTCACCATACCGATTTCCGGTATGAGTTGTCAAGCATGTGCTCAGAGAGTTGAGAAGGGCTTGAATGAACTGGAAGGTGTCGACAGTGTCTCGGTGAACCTTCTCACCGAAAAAGCATCGGTGGCATTCAACCCAGAGAAGACCCGACTTTCAATAATAAAGCACAAGATCGACGAACTCGGCTATAAAGCCCTTGAAATCGAACAGGAGGAAATCGTTGACGCCAACAGAGCCAGGCTTGAAAAGGAGTCACGGTCACTTCGTAGAAGGTTCATAATATCGGCAATTTTTGCATTACCTCTGCTCTATATTGCGATGGGGCCAATGATTTACCTGCCGGTTCCTGGATTCCTATCCCCCGATAACTACCCTCTCAGATTTGCGCTCACCCAACTGTTGCTTACTATTCCAATTGTCATAACTGGACGTCGGTTCTATAGTGTAGGTTTCAGAGCACTTTTACAGAGAAGCCCAAACATGGACTCCCTTATCGCATTGGGAACATCAGCAGCGGTTGTCTACAGCCTTTACTCAACAATCCTCATATACCTTGGTGATGGACATGCGGTCCATGGACTGTACTTTGAGTCTGCGGGTGTTATAATATCCCTCATTCTTCTGGGAAAGACACTTGAGGCCATTTCAAAGGGAAAAACCTCAGAGGCGATAAAAAAGCTTATGGGGCTTACACCAAAGACTGCTACCGTTTTACAGGATGGCAAAGAGATTGAGATATCAATAGACGAAGTTGCCGAGGGCGATCTTATCTTGGTCAGACCCGGTGAAAAAATTCCAGTAGACGGAGTTGTAATAGAGGGTTACTCTGCTGTTGACGAATCTATGTTGACTGGCGAGAGCATACCGGTTGAGAAAAACCCAGGCGATAATGTCTATGCGGCATGTATAAACGGAAACGGCTCCATTAAGTTTCGAGCTACAAGGGTGGGCAAAGAGACCGTATTATCCCAGATAATAAAGCTCGTGGAAGACGCACAGTCAGCGAAGGCACCTATAGCGAAAATAGCAGATACAGTCTCAGGGTATTTTGTACCAATTGTTCTGGGGATAGCACTGTTTGCTCTTGTCGCATGGCTGATTGCTGGAGAGACAGTAACATTCTCTCTCACAATATTCATATCCGTCCTTGTAATAGCCTGTCCCTGTGCCCTTGGTCTTGCAACACCGACAGCTATAATGGTCGGCACAGGAAAGGGAGCTGAACTCGGAATTCTGTACAAGAGCGGTGAGGCTCTTGAAATACTGCATAAAGTGGACACTGTTGTCCTCGATAAGACAGGAACAATTACAAATGGTAGACCACAGGTAACCGACTTCGTTGAATCCACAGAGGACGGAATGTCTAAAGAGAGAGTACTCTCGCTTGTTGCCGCTGCAGAAAAGAGCTCTGAACACCCGTTAGGGGAAGCCATAGTACGTTATGCCAAAGAGATGAGTATTACCCTCCCCGAAGTCTCACGATTTGAGGCTCTACCTGGACTCGGCATTGAGGCTGAAGTTGATGGAGTGGTCTTACTTATCGGCAACAGAAGACTGATGAAGGAAAACCAAGTTCCACTAGATGACTATCTACACCACTCCACAAGGCTTGCAGACGAAGGCAAGACGCCAATGTTCATTGCAATCGACAAGCGATTCGCAGGCATTATAGCCGTTGCAGATACCGTTAAAGATAACAGCGCTGCAGCTATAGCAGAACTCCACGAAATGGGAATCGAGATTGTGATGATAACAGGTGATAACCCCAGAACATCGGAAGCAATAGCAAAGCAAGTAGGCGTGAATAAGGTACTCGCTGAAGTGTTACCGAAGGATAAATCTGACGAAGTGAAAAAACTCCAGTCCGATGGAAAGGTCGTCGCAATGGTCGGTGACGGTATCAATGACGCACCTGCACTTGCTCAGGCAGATATAGGTATTGCCATTGGACACGGAACGGATATCGCTATGGAGTCAGCAGATGTAGTGCTCATGAAGAGTGACCTAATGGACATACCAACTGCCATACAATTGAGTTCAAAAACAATCAGAACAATAAAGCAAAACCTCTTTTGGGCATTTGGTTACAACACAGCAGGCATACCTATTGCAGCAGGCCTTCTGCATATATTTGGAGGTCCCCTGCTCAGTCCCATGATTGCTGCTGCTGCGATGTCTTTCAGCTCAGTTTCTGTTCTGCTAAACGCGCTCAGGTTGAAGCGATTCACGAGAGTAAAATAATCGCACGGAAGACTGATGTCAGAGTTTCACTTCTACACATCAAAATTGCACATCATTCTAAAGTGCACATCATTCTAAACAGGACAATCGGCAGCGCTATCGCTGCCGATTGTTTTTATAGCAATACAAAGTTTATCATATAAAGTTTATTAAAAACATATGGTAGTGAGCTCTGCTTCCCCGTTAGAACATTTCAACTGCTTCAGGGTGTTCTCTTACAATTACAGAAAGCGCTTCGGCGTCGCCGCACACTACTAGATCGGGAACAATCTGCAAAATCGAAGCTGGTACTCTCGGTGTTACAGGTCCGAAAAGCGACTTGTATATGATCTCGGCTTTATGTAGTCCGTTTACAACCATCAATATTCTTTTCGCCTGCGCAATTGGCCGTATGCCCAAGGTGAATGCTTTTTTAGGCACTGCCTCCTCACTACCGAAGAATCTTGAGTTAGCTTTTATTGTCTCCGGCGTTAGATTTACGCAGTTCGTATTCATATGGAAGCAATCGTCAGGCTCATTAAAACCCAAGTGGCCGTTATTTCCTATGCCAAGAAGCTGCAAATCGATTCCACCAAGGGATTTAACCAGATTATCGTAAGCCTCACACTCAGCATGGATGTCTTCGTTTAGGCCATTGGGCAGATGTGCATTTTCAGGGAGAATATCGATGTGGTCTAATAAGTGTTCATGCATGAAATACGCATAACTCTGAGGGTGATCAGCAGGCAAGCCACAATACTCATCTAGGTTTATTGTAGTACACTTGCTAAATGAAAGCCAATCCTCCTCATACCATTTAATTAGTTTCTGATAGATACCTATGGGGGTGGATCCGGTTGCTAGACCAATAACAGAGTTTGGCTTTGTATGGATCTGGGCTGCTATAAAGCCTGCAGCCTTTGCACTCATTTGTTCATAAGTCTCTGAGCATATTATCCTCATGTGTTTCCCTCCGACTGATGAATTCCATCATTATGGGATTTGATATATGGTAAGCCCTTAATGACAATATTTACTGTAACACTAATTATATTTTTTTTCAATGATTTTATTTCCTTTTTTTGTGATTAGGTAAGAAAGCTAGACAGGGTAAAAGCAGCTAAAACTTTTATCCTATCTAGCCAATCCCATCTTGCTCTAAATATTATTCGGAACCTCCACCTTCTTTTTCCTCAGACTTACCCGACTCCGACTTGCCAGACTCAGACTTCTCTGACTCAGTGTCGATATCAAGCCTGTAAAGAACTCGCCTTCCAGATTTGTCCATATCGGTGAATAGCAGAAACTTTCCATCAGGTGATGCGACAGTGTCCTCTATGGGTGCAGCATTAGGTTTATCCGTCTCAAACTCATAAAGCTTGTTTTTATTTGTAGTGCCTACTACCTCAAATCTTCCAGTCCACTTGCTTCCGCCACTCTCGCCGCCCTTACTGTCCCCGCTTTCTCCACTTTTCCCATCTCCTTTGCCTTCTTTGCCACCATTACCTCCGCCGCTTTCTTCACCGCTACCACTTTTCTCTTCCTTCTTGGGCTCCTCCTTATTAAGTCGATAATAGGACACCCATTTACCGTTTTTGTCAAAGGAAAACCCTTCTTTTTCGAGTAACGCTTCGGTTATATATTTCTTTCCGCCTGAGTTAGCGTCGATTAAGGCAACTCCCTTTCCACTGTCAAATCGAGCTATATAGTCACCGCTTATAAGCGGGTAGATAGTTGCTTCCTTAGCTTCAGGAAATGTTTTGCTTGAGGTGCCGTCACGGTTGATGATCGCGCAGCCTGTTGCGCCTTCCATAGTGACCGTTTTGTATGCTATCCTATTACTGTCGAGCCACCTTGGATATCTTGCAATCTCAGTATCAAAAACACTTTTACCTTTCAGCGCAGGCACAAGTAGAGTCTGGTTCCCGAAATCCAAATCTGACACAAATAAGCCTTCATCGGTCACATAGGTCAGTAAATCTCCTGCTGGTGAAATGTCAATACCTTCGTCTATGTTCTCCAGCAGACTTATTGCTTTTTTAACGTCGTTACTAACACTGTCAAGTATAAGATATTCGGACTTGCCGCTCAGTTTCACAAAAAGATCATTGTTATCCAGCCTCTTAATTACATCAATATTATCCGGAAGCTTTACTGCCTGCTTCATCTCAAGGTCAAATACCAGAGCCCTCTGCTCGCCAATATCCGTCGGACACGTAATTGATATCTTGCTTGTATCCAGAAACACCACATGACTAATATCAAGCTTTGCCGAATCAATAATATCTATCTCAACTCTCTTGGCATCCGAGATATATTCATGTGTCTGCTCCTGTTCCTTATCCTTACCACCGGAATCTTGGTCGTCGCTTTTCTGGGAATCTTTCTCACTTCCTGAGTTCATCGATGAATTTGGTTTTTCGGAAGCATTGCCTTCCTCTTTTGAGTGAGATCCTGAACCTGCGGTGCCACATGATACGAGAATAAGAGATATGAGTAGCGCAATAATGCCTACTCTAAAATTTACTTCAAATAACCACTTGAACTTACAGCTTTTTTCATTTATATTCATATTAATACAAACCTTTACTCTACTTTGTCGGAATTTGTTTGCGAAAATCAGAAAAATCGCAACATTTCTATTTGACTTATATGATAGAATGAATTATGAGAATTTTCCGGAATGTGATCCGAGAATAATAGTTGTGAGACCAGCCGAGCTTAATAAAGCTGGATGAAAAGAGGTTAAGATATGGATGCTATTCAATATAAGGTTTTCCGAATTGACGGTGATTATGCGGTATTAATAACTGCTGACGGCACGCAGAACAGAGTAGCGCGAGCACTGCTGCCCGACGACATCGAGGAGGGTAAATTTCTCATTTACGAAAATTTCGAGTACAGAATCATATAATTTCGATTTGCCGGTTAACAGTCAATATATTTCCTAAGCCCATGCGATTTATTTTGCCTCCCAAAGGCAGAAATCGTATGGCTTTTTATTTTGTATCGTAAAAACAGTGAAGTAATATCTATGTTTCCTTATCGCATCGTTTTTAATTCATACCAGAGTTAGTGGAATATATTTTTTGAAATAACTCAAACTAACATGCGGAGGTGTAAAACATGAATCTAACTTGGTCACAGAAGGAACGGCTGTATCTGGAGGATCTGAAATCGCATGAGCAAATGTGTGTCTCAAAGTACTCTCTCTACGCAAACCAGGCGCAATGTGAACAGCTCAAACAGATTCTTAAAGCAAATGAGATGGTTGAGAGGAGCCACCTAGACTCGATAAACCAACTTCTAAGCGGTACTCTACCCAATACTAGCCAGAGCGGACAGGACCCTCAGCAGAAATATCAGGAGTTTATGAGCACTACACAGGTATCCGGAACCCTTTCTGACAAGGATATCTGCACAGATCTTCTCAACACCGAAAAATATGTATCGAGCACATATGATACTGCAATATTCGAATTTCAGAACACAAATGTCCGCGATGTGCTAAACCATATCCAGAAAGAGGAGCAAAAACACGGAGAAGCAATCTTTCAGTATATGCAGAGTAAAGGGCTTTACAATGTGAAGTAGCTACAGCGACCTTAAAGGGAATCATGCCTGGCTGAAGCAGAGATCATATTACTTCGGGTATATATAGGGATAAACCAAAAGCAAAAATCAGCGGCTGACTTCTGGTCAGTTCGCTGATTTTTGGTACAGTCCAGTATTTTAATATATGTCCGCAAATTTGTCCGCAAATTCAGATTACGCGCGTTTTAACACAGCTCCAGCTTCAGAATTCTTATTCACACAGAAGCTCCTAATAATATCTGCTCTGGTTACTATACCAATAAAGATATCTCTATCATCAATAACGGGTATGAAATTCTGGGTCAATGCGTGGTTGACCAAATCACCAACTGTGGAAGTGATCCTTGAAGGCGGATTGCCGTCTTTGTCCAATATCTCAGAGACACAAACCTTCTCTAGATCTTTTAGATTTATCTTCCTTGTCTTGTCCAAGCGATCATCTACCAAATACCAAAGAAAGTCCCCTTCGCTAACAGTTCCAACATATTGGTTATCCCTGTTGATTACCGGAATGGCGGCATATCCGTGGCTTCGCATTTTCTCCAGAGCCTGACGGAGCGTAAAGTCATCATAGAGGTATGCAACATTCTGTTTAGGTACAAGTAAGTATGCGATGTTCATATCAAACTCCCCCGCGCTTGTTTTTCTTATATTATGATTATACACTCTTTTGCCCCATACATCAATAAATGCAGTGGATTACTTTCGTAGCACGGCCACTTTCGAATGTTGACTTTGGAAAAATGCGGTGCTAATATCAGACTGTAATTGAAACTCACTTTGGATTCTTTGAGGAGGCACCATGATAATCGCAGGAATGCAAAAACTCACACTGCTAGACTATCCCCATAAAATAGCCGCTACCCTGTTTACTCCGGGGTGCAACTTCCGCTGCCCGTTTTGCCACAATGCGCCTCTCGTGACTGCTGCCAGTGATACACCGTTGATTTCGGAGATGGAAGTACTGGCTTTTCTTGAGAGTAGAATAGGTATTTTAGACGGTGTATGCATTACAGGCGGGGAACCACTTATGCAGAAAGACATCGCCTCTTTCATCCAGAAAATAAAGTCCTTGGGTTTTCTTGTAAAGTTGGATACAAACGGGAGCTTTTATTCTTCACTGAAGGCACTAATCGACGATAGACTCGTTGACTATGTGGCCATGGACATAAAAAACTCACCGGAGAAATATGAAGTTACTGCTGCTTCATCCGGTATGCTCTCCGAAATAGAAAAAAGTGTGGCACTGCTGCTTGAAGGGCATGTAGAATATGAGTTCAGAACGACCGTTGTTAAGGAGTTTCACACACAACGCGACTTCGAATCAATTGGGCGCTGGATAAAAGGCGCAGATCTTTATGTGCTTCAAAACTTTGAGGACTCAGAGAATGTTATACAGAAAGGACTAAGTAGCGTGACAAAAGAAACACTGGTTTCATACGCCAATGTTCTATCCGAGCACGTGTCCCGTGTAGAAATTCGCGGTGTCTAGCATATACTAGCACATAAAGGTTCAATTACTATTTGTATATATTGTATACTACGAAATTAATAAACACAATATATTGTGTTTTAATCTTGACATCGCAAAATCAGCAAGTTATAATGATTACACTGACCACGTCACATCTTGTCACTAGCTGTCAGTTTATTACTACATAAGTTTCCGTAGCTCTAAATTAAACTTGAATTCATAAATACATAGATTCATGTTTATGGGTGGAGAATATCTAAGGATAATAGGAGGACTATTCAATGTACCAGGTGATTAAACGGGATGGAAGTATTGTAGAGTTTAGCATCACAAAAATTGCAAACGCAATACAAAAAGCATTCGATGCACAGGAGAAACAGTATAACCCCGACATAATTGATTTTCTTGCTCTTAAAGTAACATCCGATTACCAGGATGAAATTGTAGACAACAAGATAGGCGTAGAGAGTATTCAGGATAGTGTTGAGCGGGTACTGGTACAGGCAGGCTATGCCGATATTGCCAAGGCGTACATCCTCTACAGAAAACAGAGAGAAAAAGTCAGAAACGCAAAGTCTACCTTCCTTGATTACAAGGAACTCGTAGACAGCTACGTGAATATTGAGGACTGGCGCGTAAAGGAAAACTCCACCGTTACCTATTCGGTTGGTGGACTTATCCTCAGCAACTCTGGAGCGATTACTGCAAACTATTGGCTGTCAGAGGTATACGACGAGGAGATCGCAAATGCTCACAGAAACGCCGATTTGCATATACACGACCTCTCTATGCTCACAGGTTATTGCGCCGGCTGGTCACTTAAGCAGCTAATTCAGGAAGGGCTTGGAGGCATCGAGGGCAAGATCACATCCTCCCCTGCCAGCCACCTCTCTACATTATGTAACCAGATGGTAAACTTCCTTGGTATTATGCAAAACGAATGGGCGGGCGCACAGGCCTTCTCATCATTCGACACATACCTCGCACCTTTTGCTAAGGCTGATAATCTCGACTACAGAGAAATCAAGCAATGCATACAGTCATTTATCTACGGTGTTAACACTCCCAGCCGTTGGGGAACACAGGCTCCCTTTACCAATATCACTTTGGACTGGACTGTTCCAAAGGACCTCGCTGACCTCCCTGCAATCGTGGGCGGCAAGGAGATGGACTTCACATACGGTGACTGCAAAAAAGAGATGGATATGATAAATAAGGCGTTCATAGATATTATGATTGAGGGTGACGCCAACGGACGCGGCTTCCAATATCCAATCCCCACCTACTCCATCACTAGGGACTTCGATTGGAGCGACACCGAAAACAACCGCATGCTCTTTGAGATGACTGCAAAATACGGAACACCTTATTTCTCAAACTATATTAACAGCGACATGGAACCTAGCGATATCCGCAGTATGTGCTGCAGGCTGCGTCTCGATCTACGTGAGCTCCGCAAAAAGGGCGGCGGCTTCTTCGGCAGCGGAGAGAGTACCGGGTCTATCGGAGTTGTCACCATCAACATGCCACGTATAGCATATCTGGCTAATGATGAGAAAGACTTTTACAAGCGTCTAGACAAACTCATGGACATCGCTGCACGCTCACTAGACACAAAGAGGCGTGTTATAACCAAGCTCATGGAAGCAGGCCTGTATCCCTACACAAAAAGGTATCTAGGCACATTCGAGAATCACTTCTCTACCATCGGACTCATCGGCATGAATGAAGCCGCACTAAACGCAAACTGGGTCGGTGTAAATATGCTTGATGAGAGAGCACGCCAGTTTACAAAGAACGTGCTCAACCACATGAGACAGCGCCTTGTCATCTACCAGGAGATGTACGGTTCACTGTTCAACCTAGAGGCAACACCTGCAGAGTCAACCACTTACAGACTCGCTAAACACGATGTCTCTCGCTATCCAGACATAATAACCGCATCCAACAATCCTGAAGAGGCACCTTATTATACTAATAGCTCACATCTTCCTGTCGGAGCAACAGATGATATGTTTGAAGCCCTGGAGATGCAGGACGAGCTCCAGACACTTTACACTTCTGGTACAGTGTTCCATGCATTTATTGGGGAGAAGCTTCCCAACTGGCAATCAGCCGCTGCACTGGTCCGAAAAATCGCTGAAAACTATCATCTCCCCTACTACACCATCTCACCAACATATACCGTGTGCAGAACCCATGGATATATTCCGGGAGAACACTTTATTTGTCCGACCTGCGGTAAACCTGCTGAAGTGTACAGCCGTATCACAGGTTACTATCGCCCGGTGAAGAATTGGAACATCGGAAAAACAGAGGAGTTCAAGGATCGTAAAGAGTACAGCACGATCGATCTCTTCAGCGACTCTTCCGACAGGGGATCCGCAAAATCAAATAAAAAAGAAGATAGTGTACTGATGCTCTTCACTACAAAAACCTGTGCCAACTGCGACAGTGCAAAAAAAATCCTTGACGACTCCGGCGTCAGCTACCGTGTAATGGATGCCGCAGAACATCAAGACCTCGTCGTCAAATATGGCATCATGCAGGCACCTACCCTTGTCTACTCTCAGGGTGATAATGCACTTAAGTATGCCGGGCTTTCGAGCATAATGCAGTATCTAAAAGAAGCTAGATAAATCCGGTCGGACACTAGTAATGTTCGATTAAGAAAACCGTATAGAGACCACAGGACCAAAGGCAATTTGTGTAATATCTCCTTGCCTTTGGTCCTTTAGTATGCCAACGTATTCTCTTCAAAAAGCACCATTGAGCTAGAAAGTATTTTCCAGTATTACTTCCCCCATCCTATCCCAGTTAACTAGGCATGATATGCCTGCCATAACAACTTTCACTCTGTGACTGTGAATCTTGTGGAGCATCATGGAAGCAGTTGCAGCAACACATACAGCTTCCTCTGAAAAGGAAGATTCACCTTTGTTTCGCTGCCAAAGCCTCACCTTAATTGAATCACTGTCAACTACCTCAATAAAAACGATGTCCGCCCCTTTTGGAAAAAGCACATGTGTTCCAAGAGATGCTCCCAATGAAGGTACATCAACTTTGTCTACATCACTTACTATGATGGCGCCGTGCGGGGTGCCGAATGATAATGCTGTTACCCTATACTCTTTTCCGTCTACCATAAACGGATCATTTATACAAGTGGGAGTTGAGGCGTGATGTACAGGTATCAGGCAGGGAGCTGTAATTGGTTTCCCGAATGATGTTGGAATATTTGCGTTTGTTATCATGGGTCTCACCTCTCATAATCAAATTTATACTGCACCTTGCTGCAGCATAGCCTCAGCGACCTTCTTGAAACCGGCAATATTCGCACCTGCCACAAGATTATCTTTCATACCATATCGCTCAGCTGTTTCGGAACTATTTACGTAAATTTCGTGCATAATGGTACGTAGCTTGCAGTCAGTCTCTTCAGCCGACCAGAACACTCGCGAGCTGTTCTGTGCCATTTCTAGCGCAGAGACTGCAACACCTCCAGCGTTTGCTGCTTTTCCCGGTGCAAAGAGTACACCGCCCTTCTGTAGCAGCTCAGTAGCTTCAGGAGATGTGGACATGTTCGATCCCTCTGCTACAGCTATGCACCCGTTATTAATCAGTAGCTTTGCTCCGTCCTCCCGCAACTCGTTTTGAGTGGCACAGGGTAGTGCAATATCACATGGAACCGACCACACTAATCCCTCTTCAAAATACTTGGCACTCTTATGGTAATTCAAATATTCGTATACTCGACCGCGCTTTACTTCCTTTATTTCCTTTATT
>FZPS01000065.1_pt564 | contig 13587 bp, 12 predicted proteins | sample 1817821 | NCBI WGS metagenome assembly FZPS01 (sample SAMEA104158645, study PRJEB21678) | metagenome | place: Germany | collected 2015-04-21 | reverse complement strand
GGATACCGGCATCCTGCAGGCGGCAGATGGCGTCGAGCGCTGTCGTATAGGCGCGGGTCTTCGGCTTGACCTGGTGGAAGAGATCGCCGGCATGGACGAGCGCATCCGGGCGCATCCTGATGATCTGATCGATCGAGGAGAGGAAGTTTTCGTAGATGAGCTGCTCGCGCAGGTTCATCCCGGTCTCCGGATCGACCCGGTTGAATGCGGATAGTCCGAGGTGTGTATCTGCTATGTGAATGATCTTCATCTGTATCGGACGTGAGGCCCCGGTCAGAAGACCGGGGAGGTATGCGGCCTGCCGGCTCCGGCACACCACTCTGTTCTCCAGACGGTTCATGGTGGGATGGCACGATCCCTTCTTCCTTTGCGGTCCGGGTTTCCAGCCCCGCCGACGGGAGGCAATGCAGGCGGTATCCCTCCACAGGAGAGGTGTCAGGCTCTGATCCCATGCGATCCAGACCACTCTCTGACGAAGATTTCATGTGAGCCCGGAGTCGGTATCAGGGGGCCGGATCCACAGAATTACCCCTGCCTGACCGCTTATAAAGCCAGGCACCGATGTGCGCGGGAGAGTCGGCGGTTACTGCCACCACATTATAATGAGGTTGGAGATCCAAGTATATGAGTGACATGGACGAAACCCTTGGCAGTAATCCCGGAAGCGAGTATGAGATGCTTGCGCTCCAGATTCAAGATCTAAAAGCGCAGATCCTGGATTATAAATTAAAGAATGAGTTGCTTGAGAAAGAGATCCTGCAACTGAGAAAAGAGAACAGTCAGCTAAAACGGATGCCGCTGTTTGTCGCCGCCGTGATCGATGTGCTGGATAACGGTGAGGTATACCTCAGACAGCAGGGCAACAACCAGGAGTACGTCACCACAGTCAACGCAAAACTCCACCGCATCCTCAAGCCCGGGATGAAGGTAGCGGTGAATAATACGCTCTCTATAGTCAAGACGATCGGCAATATCTACGACTCAAGGGTCAGGGTCATGGAGCTCGATGAACAACCGGATGTCACGTTCGAGCAGATCGGCGGTCTGAGAGAGGAGATCGAGGAGGTCAGGGAAGCGGTCGAGTACCCGCTCACAAAGCCTGAGGTCTACGAGCGCGTGGGCGTTGAACCCCCGAAAGGCATCCTCCTCTATGGCCCACCCGGGACCGGGAAGACCCTGATCGCAAAGGCGGTCGCTCACCAGTCCCACGCGAAGTTCATCAGGATGTCGGGAAGCGAGCTCGTCCATAAGTACATCGGAGAGGGTGCGCAGCTCGTGCGTGAACTCTTTGTCCTCGCCCGGGAGCGCGCTCCGGCGATCGTCTTTATCGATGAGATCGATGCGATCGGGAGCATGCGCACCAACGATGGAACCTCCGGTAGCGCCGAGGTTCAGCGGACGCTTATGCAGCTCCTCGCTGAGATGGACGGGTTCGGGAACCGGGGCAACGTCAGGATCATGGCGGCAACGAACCGCATCGATATGCTGGATCCGGCCCTCCTTCGCCCGGGCCGGTTCGACCGGATCATCAGGATCCCCCTCCCCGACAATGGAGCACGCCTTGAGATCCTGAAGATCCATACCGCGAAGATGACCCTCGCCGGGGATGTCGATCTAGCCGGGATCGTGGAGCGCACAGGGGAGACCACGGGCGCAGAACTGCAGGCGATCTGCCGCGAGGCCGGTATGATGGCTGTCCGGCGTGACGCTGAATCTGTTGAGCAGGAAGATTTCTTTGCGGCGATCAAGAAGGTGAAGCGCAACGTGGCGACACCCGATATCCGCATGTATATCTGATGGAAACCCTCTGGTTCCCATAATTTTTTCCCATGCACCGCTATTCCACCTCCGGGAAGCCTTATCGCCCTTCGCGCATACATGATGTACGATGAACGTCCTCCTCATCCAGCCGGAGGGTGTTGATCTCTACACCACCCTGCTCAACTCCGAGACCAGCAGGGATACCCTTCGCTTCTATCGGCCTGACAGGCTGGAGTACGGTATACGCATCAGGACGGCGTCGCTTGGAAGCGCACTCGCTCTCACATCTGAGCTCCGGTGGTATATCCAGCGATACGTCGAGGAAGTCCTCTTCGAGCCAGAGGAGGGTGTCTTCTGTTCATCGAACCTTGCCAGGCAGATCTACGAGCGCGACGTAAGGCCCGCATCACCCTGGAGGTACCGCTACCTCTACCGCATCTCCAGACACCTGATCGATACCATATGGATGGATGCAGGTACAACGCCTGATGCGTATGCAGATCGGTTTGAGCCTGAGGATACGGTGCTTGAGGTCTGGTGTACAGAAGAGGAGTATCCGGCGGAGTAGCCCGGATACAGAGACTCCACGCTCGCTTCACTCCGAGAGTCCTCTGACGAAATGCCCGCCAGTGATGCCCCCGAGGGCGCGCTCTTTCACCTCTTCTTTGAGGTTGTCGAGCGCCTTCCGGTCTCCCCGGCCGGCAGCCTCGACCCCTGCACGGTAGAGGCGGACCATCTCCTCTGTGTACCGTGGCCCGCGTCCCCGTGCATCGATCGCGACCGCATCGATCCCCATCCCGATGATCCGGGGGAGGTGATCGATCAGGCAGGTCTCGACCGCGTTTGCGATGTACACCCGGGACTCGCTATCGCACCGGAGAGGGAAGATGCGGTTGTGCCGGTCCTGCAGCCCCATGAATCGGTCGCCCGGGACCGCCGCAAGCCGGTCTTCGGTCACCATCGCCTCGGTGTTCCCCTGCACAAGCACCTCGAGCGCGGGAGAGTCGCCGGCCATTTCAGTCAGTCTGGCGAGGTCGGCGGCGGGGAGCTCAGGGGACAGTGTGCATCGCAGGAAGAGGGGGGCAAGTTCCTGCGTGGTGCGGTGGTTCCAGACGTTCAGTCCGGCAGCCCCATAGAGGTGCATACGGGGCTCGGCCTCCCGCATCGCACAGGCAGCGCCAACCCCGCTCACCATGACGCGCCGGATGCCGGCATCGTAGAGCGATGGGAGGAGCGGGGCGGCGGCATCAAGGAAGGTGCGCCGCGTGATCGACGGCCACTTCCAGACGAGATCTGTGCCGCCTGCACGGCAGAGGGCGGCAGCCTCCTCAATACAGCCACCCTGCTCAACCGGCTCGAAGTAGATGGTCCGGGCGCCGCCCCGGATGGCAGCCCCGACGCCTTCGAGAGTGTCGGTGTAGACCGAGACCGATGGGAGCCGTCCTGTGATCCGCTTTTTGGGTAGCATTCCGGCGATCACCGCGTCCGCCCGTTCCCGGGCAGCGAGCACTGCATCCGGTTCCGGTCGATGCGCGGCAACAACGGCCTCCTCGACCCTCTCCAGGAACGCCCGGCGGATCCGGTTCAGCACACCCGGCGGTGCGAAGAGTCCACCCGGATAGCGGAGATCCAGTCTCCGGATGACAAACGGTGTTCCCCCGGTCCTGGAAAACTGCTCTGCGATCTCCTCCGGGGTGAGCGGCCGGCTCCGCGCAGGCTCCATCTCTATGTCCGCCCGGTAGGTGACCTGGAGAGGTTTACCGGCGAGTGTCCCCAGAAAACAGGGCGTGCCATCCTCCCAGGTGACTACGAGATCGATCGGCAACTGCGGGAGGGGGCTTTCCATGATCCTCTTCGCCCGCTCCTCAAGGTCGGCGCTCTTCGTCAGGTAGACCTTCGTATCCCGCCCGACGGGTAAGGGAAGACCGACCCGCACCGTGCCGCGGCGGACGGCGGGGGTGCCATGAACGACCGCACCCACGTCCCGGTCGGGATCTTCCGCGCAGAAGGCAAGCCCATCACCGGAGCGGGGCACGATCTCTCCGGAGAGGCGGACGGTCGCCTCCTCCCTCCGCGGGTCGTAGCCGACCACCGTGCCGAGCAGGATCCCGCGGTTCCCGGGCCTGTCGCGGGCCATGATATCGGATGCACCGAGGATGTAGCCCTCCGTGAACTCCCGGTTGAACGCAAGCATAAGATCCCGCATATCCTCCCTGGAGGGCGACCAGGCCTCCCCGGCAGTGATCGCATCGATGGCGCGCCGGTAGATGCTCACCACTGTGGCGACATACTCCGCGGAGCGCATCCTCCCCTCGATCTTGAGCGAGACAACCGGTGAGCGGACTATCCGGTCAAGGCGTGGATATACCGCGAGGTCGCGGGTCGAGAGGAGGTACCGGCCCTCTATGGGCAGAGTCTGGAGGTCTCTCGGGCGGCCGTACTCATCTTTCCCGGCGGTCACGAGCCGGTAGGGTTTCCTGCATGGCTGGGCGCACATCCCCCGGTTCCCGCTCCGCCCTCCGATGACCGAGGAGAGGAGGCACTGGCCCGAGTAGCCGTAGCAGAGCGCACCGTGGGCGAATACCTCAACACCGATCCCGGGCACCCCCGCTATATCCTCGATCTCCAGGAGGCTGAGTTCCCGCGCCGGGACCACCCGGGAGAACCCCTTCCGCGCGGCCCACGATGCACCCTCGCGGTTGTGGATCGTCATCTGGGTGGAGGCGTGGAGGGTGAGGGCCGGAACCACCTCCCGGGCGAGAGCCGCAACACCGGTATCCTGTACGAGGATGGCGTCAGCCCCGATCTCGTAGAGCCAGAGGAGGTAGCGGATGACGTCGGGGAGTTCGGCGTCGCTCACGAGGGTGTTTACGGTGACGTAGACCCGCACGCCGTGGAGATGTGCGTAATCGACGGCTGATCGGAGTTCATCGTCCGAGAAGTTCGCCGCGTAGTGCCTGGCCCCAAACCGCCTCCCTGCGAGGTAGACCGCATCGGCGCCGGCGGCGACCGCCGCTCTCAGGGCCTCCGGTGATCCGGCAGGTGCGAGCAGTTCCGGCGGTGCGACCGGGCCGATCTCTGATCGATCATGTGCCATCTGTTTCAGTACAGTCGCCCTGCCGGCCTATATACCCAAGTCCCGGGTATCTCCCCTATATACGAACGCCCGACCGAAAAGATAGGAACATGGAACTTACCGGGATTATCGGTTACGGGGAGATGGGGAGCATGCTTGTGCGAGGTTTTCTCTCAACCGGGGTGCTCAGGGTCGATGAAGTCGTTGTCTCATCGAGGAGCAAAAAGAGCCTCGATGCATGCGCCGCCGCATGGCCCGGGATCGGCATCGCTCCGGCGAACACTGACCTCGCCCGCCGGTGCCGCACGATCATAATCGCCGTCAGACCAGGGGATGTTTTGGGCGTTCTCCACGAGATCGCTCCGGTGGTGGAGGGGGATGAGCATATTATCTCGCTCGCCGCCGGTGTGAGCCTTGCGGACCTTGAGGCGGTATTCATGGGCCCGGTCACCCGCGTCATCCCCACGATCACCTCCAGCATCGGGCAGGGGACGACGTTGATCTGCCACGGGCGGGGGGTCGGGGCGGGCGATGCCCGCCGGGCGGAGAGACTCTTTTCGCCGATCGGGGATCTGATGCTCGTCGAGGAGGGTGAGCTCCCGGTGGCGACGTTTCTCTCGAGTTGCGGTCCGGGGCTGCTCGCCGCCATCATCGAGGAACTTGCGGGGGCGGCGATCCGCGCCGGCGGACTTTCGCCGGACCGGGCACTCTCCCTCGCGACAGGGATGGTCACGGCCACGGCCGCATACATCAGGGAGACCGGTGAGACCCCGCCCGACCTGATCCGGCATGTAGCGACCGGCGGCGGCATAACCGGGGTCGGGGTGCGGCGGCTCCGGGAGCGGCTGCCGGGTGTCCTTGATGAGACCTTCGCCGCCATGCTTCAGCGCCACGACGCTCTCGGGGAGCGCTCCTGATCCCCGGGGAGTGGGCAGACCTTTATGTGATGGAGTGGTCATACATCCGGTGAGTATGAAGATCGTCGTCTCTGTGGAGGATGCCGGCGCCGTCGACGAGGTGGTGGAGTACACCCCGACGTTCATCGAGGTCAGGCTTGACCGGATGGCCGGCGACCTCCCGGATCAGGTCCGTGCGATCCGGGAGAAGACCGCCATCCCCCTGATCGCCACACTCCGGAGCAGGGAGGAAGGGGGGAATTTCGTTGGCGATGCTGATCTCTGGGCCCGGATCATCGGTCCGATCACGAGGTACGTCGATCTCGTGGATGTTGAGGCCCGCTACCGGGACCACGCACCTGCCATCAAGGGCCAGGGGATCCAGATCATCGCATCGCTCCATACAGGTGAGATGCCCTCCTCCCCGGAACTGAGAAAGATCGAGGAGACGCTCAGGTCATACGGCGATATTCCAAAAATTGTCGTGAAACCCCGCACAGCAGATGACCTCATGGCGCTCGTCACGTTCACCCACCAGGCTCAGAAGCCCATCTGCACGAGTATCATGGGCGCCGGATTCCGCTACGCCCGGGCTATCCTGCCGCTCTTCGGGTCGGAGTTCGTCTTCTGTCATGCCGGTACCCCGACGGCAGAGGGGCAATACCATATACGAGAGATGCGGCAGCTTGCGGATCTACTGAAGTGAGCAGGGAGGGAGGGGTTGTATGCCCCCCGGGGCTCGTCACTCCTCGCTCAACATCTCATTGATCGCCGCTGCCGCCCGCTTCGCCGAGCCCATAGCCTCGATCACCGTGGCCGCGCCGGTGGCGATATCCCCACCTGCGTAGACGTGAGGGATAGATGTTCTACCGTTCTCATCGACGATGACATTACCCCGCCGGGCGCGCTCAAGCCCCGGGATCAGGGAGACGAGGAGCGGGTTCGGACCTGTGCCGATGGCCTGGATCACCATATCGACATCGAGGGTGAACTCGCTTCCCGGAATCGGCTCCGGAGATGGGCGGCCGCTCGCATCGAGATCACAGAGCGACATCTCCACGCACTCAAGCCCGAAGACGCACCCCCCCTCCCCGAGGATCCGGGTCGGGTTTGTGCAGGTGAGAAACTCTATCCCCTCCTCCTTTGCGTGTAGAACCTCAGCCTTCCGTGCCGGCATATCCTCCTCGCGCCGCCGGTAGACGAGGAAGACCTTCGCGCCCATACGGCGCGCAACCCGGGCGGCATCCATCGCGACGTTCCCGCCGCCGATCACTGCCACGCGCCCCCCGTGCAGGACCGGCGTATCGAACTCAGGGAACGCATCGGCGTGCATCAGGTTTACCCTCGTGAGGAACTCGTTTGCCGAGTAGACACCGTTGTAGTTCTCCCCCGGAATACCCATAAACGCAGGCAGTCCTGCTCCGGTAGCGAGGAAGACGGCGTCGTAACCGAGGAGTTCGTCGACGCTGACGCTCCTTCCCACCAGATGGTTCTTCTTCAGCCTGACACCGAGGTCGAGCACCTGGTCGATCTCTGCCCTGACGACATCTTCTGGCAACCGGAATGCCGGGATGCCGTAGGTCAGGACACCACCGGCCTCATGAAGCGACTCAAAGATTGTAACGGTATGGCCGGCGCGGGCGAGGTCAGCCGCAGCCGTAAGCCCCGCCGGGCCGGACCCCACGACCGCCACCCGCTTCCCGGTCGGTCGGGCTGTCTTTGGGAGCTCGACACCATCCTGTCGCTCCCAGTCTGCCACAAACCGCTCGAGCGCGCCGATCCGGATCGGGGTCGCCTTGATGCCGAGTACGCAGGCCCCCTCACACTGCGTCTCCTGCGGGCATACCCGCCCGCAGATTGCGGGGAGCATGTTCTGCTCCTTGAGCGCGCGCGCCGCCCCCCGGAAATCCCCCTCAGCGACCTTATGAATGAACGCCGGGATATCGATGCAGACCGGGCAGCCTGTAACACAGAGCGGCTTTTTGCACTGGATGCATCGCTCCGCCTCAGCGATCGCCTCACCGGGGGAGAGCCCGGTATCGACCTCCTCAAAATCCCTTATCCGGATATCAGCCGGCCGGTCACCCATGATGATCTCCTCCCTCACCGCATCGGCACTGGTGCTCAGCGAACCGCTCAAGCGAGACCTTCTCCTGGCCGGTGTAGATCCGCTGCCGCTGCATCAGTTCAGCAAAATCGACCTGGTGAGCATCGAACTCAGGGCCGTCAACGCAGGCAAACTTTGTCTCTCCGCCGACGGTCACCCTGCAGGATCCGCACATCCCCGTCCCGTCGACCATGATCGGGTTGAGACTCACGTAAGTCTTCACGCCATAGGGAGCCGTGACGCCGGAGGTGACCTTCATCATGATGGCAGGGCCGATGATCCAGACGCGATCGATCGTTCTCTCGCCGAGCAACTTCTTCAGGACATCGGCTGCAAACCCATGAACACCTTTGCTCCCGTCATCGGTTGTGATATAGACCTCATCGCATATCCCACGCAACTCATCCTCGAGGATGAGGAGGTCAGCGCTCCGCGCACCGATGATCCCGATGACGTGATTGCCTGCGGCTTTGAGTTCCTCTACGATGAGGGGCATGCTTGCGATCCCAACACCGCCGCCGACGACGCAACAGGTTCCATAACTGGCGATCTCGCTCGGCTTTCCGAGCGGTCCTGCGACATCCATGATGCTGTCACCCGCGCGGAGCGTCGCGAGCTCCTGGGTCGTCTTGCCGACGGTCATAAATATCACCCGGACAGCATCTCCCCTGACTGCGGATATGGTGAGCGGTATCCGCTCACCCTTCTCATGCAGGCGCAGGATGAGAAACTGGCCTGCCCGTGCATGTTGCGCCACCTGCGGCGCGGATATCCAGTATTCGTAAACCCGGTCGGCGAGTTTCGTCGCCAATTCTACCTTGTACAACCGTTTCACTCCCGATATTCCTGATCGATGGTAACGTCAAACTCTATCGAACGCTTCCATACATATTATGACTCAAGGTTCATTACTACAGCTATTCGGTGCCGGGACAGATCCCGGGGAGGATGGAGGACGCGAATAATTATCCGCAAACCCGTCCCAGTAGATAGCTATGCAGAGCCAGATGCGCTGGGGGATCGCCCTGACTGTCATCGGTGTGGTGGTCGCGCTTCTCGTGCCCATATTTGGTGTACCGCTCATCGTGCTCGGCGTCGCGTTGATCATCTGGCGAGGGCGCGAGGAAGTCATTGAGGAGATCAGGGAGTGAACTGATGATACTGACAACGACTGCTGATGTACCGGGCCATGCTGTGGGTGAGATCCTCGGCGTGGTCTTCGGTAACACCGTACGGACAAAACACCTGGGAAAAGACGTCATGGCCGGCTTGAAGAGCCTCGTCGGCGGCGAACTTGAGGAGTACACCGATATGCTCTCCGATGCCCGGACCGAGGCATACAACCGGATGGCAAACGCCGCGCGCGACCTCGGGGCGGATGCGGTCGTGAACATACGGTTCACGACGTCGCAGACGATGGCGACGGCGGCAGAGCTTCTCGCCTATGGGACGGCGGTGAAGCTCGTCCAGAAACAGTAGAGGTTCATGGTCCGACAGTGGGACTTCCAGTCTATTGTGATTGAGACATCTTGCTTTTCTTTGGACTCCTGCATACGATGTGCGGGTATTCCATACCTGCAGATGTCGGGGATAATACCCCGGCGGATGTTGAGTCCGGATTCCGATGGAGATTTGTGATACAGGTTCGGATCGACCGGATCCAGATCGTCTCGAGTCAGTCGCCCGGGAAACTCTGAAAGTATTCTGAACGAATAGCAGGACCAGTACAGAATATTCTCAAAGAGAGATAGATCAGAGACTATATCCTGCAGAACTGACAGAGGTCCTTGAGATATACTCTCCTGTTATCTATTGCAGGCAGATTTGTTTGCCAATCGAATACCCGAAAAAGACCATATATCCATACAATTATATCCTGGCCTAAATATCGTAGGCCAAGTATTATATAATTCCAATTCTAGTATGGGACTACAATATCACAAGGTGGGGGAGTGAAATCCAATTATACACGTACCTGGGGGGATCATGCTCGACCAGCATACTATAGAGATTTCACCCGGCATCTAAAATGCAGGGACCGGCAACCAGGCGCGGATCGCATCCTGCTGAGATTGTGTCCGGGTACACTGGTTCGTAACACCCACCACTGGATCCGTGATCCGGTTTCCTGCTTTATCTCTCTACATCTATCATGCGAATGTAACCAGACAATGAAACAAAGAGTAGCGAGGGCGTGAACGCCTTATGAAGATCCTTCAAGTGACGCCATTTTTCAAACCGAGTTGGGAGGCCGGGGGCGTTACACGTGTAGCATACGAGATCTCCCGCCATCTACAGGCGGCGGGTCACGAAGTCACGGTATATACAACAAATAGAAACTTATACCCAACCGACCTTCCAACTAACAGACCCCTCGACGTTGAGGGAATAAAGGTCTACTACTTCGAAAACCTCCAGAAATATTTCCCGGGAATACTGATACCTCTAATTCCCTACTATCTGCCGTTCGTTGCTCATCGAGATCTGCAAAACTACGATATAATTCACATTCACGAACACAGAACACTCCTTGCGGCCATCGTCAGCTATTATGCTAGAAAGTACGGAATCCCATACGTTTTGCAACCACATGGATCACTCCCAAAAAATGGAACACGCCGCAAGGCGGTGATGAAAAACCTCTTTGACTTTATCTCTGGATCTGCCATTTTAGATGCCGCAACAAGACTGATCGTCGTGAGTAATGTGGAAAAAGAACAGAATATTCAGATGGGCATGCATGAAGATAAGATCGTTATTATCCCTAATGGCATCAGCCCCGAGAGCTGCATTACCACCAGAGACAGAGGAGATTTTCGTCGATTACATGGAATAGAGAATGGGAGCGAACTCATTCTATACCTGGGCAGAATTAATAAAATCAAGGGAATTGACTTTTTGGTAAATGCGTTTTACCAGTTGGTACAGACGCGAAAAGACACCACCCTGGTCATCGCCGGACCCGATTCGGGTTACAGGCGAAAACTCGAGGAGGATGTAAAGAGTCTCGGGATCCAGGATCGGGTACGGTTTGTCGGTTATATAGATGACGTCGCTTTTGCTTACCAGGACGCTGACCTGCTCGTCTATCCAAGCATATACGAGATATTTGGGCTTGTTCCGTTTGAGGCGATCATGGGTGGAATTCCAGTGATTGTCACGGATGGCAACGGCAGCTCGGATCTTATAAGGGAAGGAGATTGCGGTTTCATCACGCGATACGGAGACTGTGCAGATCTAGCAGAAAAGATGGCCTTTTGTCTTGACAATCCGGAGGAGGTAAAGAGGATGGTTCAGCGGGGACAGGAATTCGTTCACAAAAACCTGACCTGGGAGCGGATCGTGGAACGACTCGAACAGGAATATCGGGAGTGTTTATGAACATACTGGCGATCCCAACGACTGTTGGATTGTCAAAACCACAGAGCGGAGGCCAGAACAGATTTTGCAATCTTGTCCGATGTCAGGGTGAACAGAACCGGGTCTTTGTGCTCCAACCAGATCATCTTCATGATGAAGATGATACCGCCATTGCACAGGTCTTTACCTATTATGACATCGAAGCGTTCCAGAGAAACCTATCCATATTCAGGGATATCAATCTCGATTTCATCCGTAAGGCAGCACAGATCATCAGGGATGAAGAGATTGATCTTGTCCAGATCACTCATCCAAGTGGCGCAATAGCGATTAAGATGCTCAGTCTTCTTATGCGCAAAAGAGTTGCAGTAGTGTACGATGCCCACAACGTTGAATCCGATTTCATCCGGCAAACTTTTGCAGAAAATGATCGGTACTCTCTATTCGAACGGAGCTTCATACCCACCTACATAGATGTACTCGAGAGAATCTCCTGCAGGTATCTGTTCAACCACATCACCACCGTGAGTGACAACGATGCAGCGACACTTCAGAGGAGGTATCGCCTTAAAGATGGGATGACCAGTGTCATTCCTTCGGGATGCAACCCCCGCTCAAGGATGCCCGATAATACAAGAGCTAAAATCCGTGAAGAGATGAGGCTATCCCCTGCGGATGTTGCAGTATTTTTCCACGGCCTTTATCAGCATCCTCCGAATCGGGAGGGCTTTGATCTCATTCAAACGTATATCGCTCCCTGCTTTGCCGATACAGATCCAGAGGTCCTATTTATCATCGGTGGAACGCAGGTTCCAGTGTTTGAAGAAGCAAACGTCAGATCGTTAGGATTTATCACTGATATCCAGAATATTTCCGCTGTTGACATTGCCATCGTGCCTCTCAGAAGCGGAGGAGGAACAAAATTGAAGATATTTGATTATATGAGCGCTGGTCTACCCATTGTAACGACGAAGAAGGGGATAGAGGGGATCGATGCAGAAAACTACGAACATGCGATTATCGTTGATGATGTTGACGAAGACTTTATTGCAGGGATCCGGTACCTGATCGAGTATAAGGGAGAGCGGGAGAGAATTGGAGAAAACGCCCGGATTTTAGCTGAAACAAATTATAATTGGCGAATAATCGGGAAAAAACTGGAAGATCTGTACCAGACCCTGATCCCGGAACCAGATAATCACCATAATAATCTCTTGTAGATGATGTCATGAAGATTAGAAACCCTATCACGCTAAACGACTGGGAGATCCGGAATTATTCCATAACGATCCTGGCGCTACAACTTGGACTCCTTGGTACCCAATTTTTAGCAAGTACAGATCCACTGATCTCACACTTTCAAACGATCCTGGGGTTTGCTTTTTTTTCATTTGTTCCAGGAATAATCACACTCAGGATCATGCGGATTCACAATGTAAGTACCCTTGAGACACTTCTCTATGCAACCGGATTGAGTGTGGCAATTCTCATGGCCACAGGATTGTTTATGAATATTTTTTATCCCATCTTCGGGATTTCCCGACCGTTATCACCAGGTTTAACCCTGATAACACTGAATGGTGTGTCAGCAATCCTTCTCGTACTCAGTCTCATCAGGAGCACGAAATCCCCCAGACCTGGATATATCGATATGGAGTTGATCCTCTCAAGGCCTGCACTTCTCCTGTACCTGGTGCCTCTCCTGACAATTATAGGAGTGTATTTCGTAAATCAATACCATTGCAACGCAATTCTTATGGTAGTGATCGCGTTCATCGCGATTATACCCGTACTGGTTGGATTAAACCGGGTGATCCCGGAGACCCTGTACCCCCTGGCGATCATTACCATCACCATATCGCTATTGCTTCACACATCGCTCATATCTCCGTACCTCTGGGGTTACGACATTCATTATGAGACATTTCTTGCAAATCTTGTCATCGATAGCGCACTCTGGGATTTCACAAGTCCCGGCAACGTGAACGCAATGTTGAGCGTCGTCATTCTGGCACCGGTGTACTCGTATATCACGGGACTGAGCCTGACATGGGTGTTCAAATTAGTCTATCCAATTATATTTTCCCTTGTGCCCCTGGGGTTATATCACATCTTTCAAAGACAAACTACGGCAAAGAACGCTTTCCTTGCATGTTTCTTCTTCACTTCCTTCATAACCTTTTACGCGGAGATGGCCTCCCTGGCACGCCAGGAGATTGCAGAACTCTTTTTAGTTCTGCTAATTATGATAATGGCCGCAAGAAACATTCCTCGAATAACAAATTTCGCATTATTTGTTGTATTTGGGGCTTCTCTGATTGTTTCACATTACGGCACATCGTATATCTACCTGCTATCCCTCACCGCAGTCTGGCTGTACATGACCC